>Ga0180438_10004953_pt1 | contig 18841 bp, 31 predicted proteins | sample SS_ome_12_FD_132455 | JGI IMG/M metagenome (GOLD analysis project Ga0180438, IMG submission 132455) | Hypersaline lake sediment archaeal communities from the Salton Sea, California, USA - SS_3_D_2 metaG | ecosystem: Environmental > Aquatic > Non-marine Saline and Alkaline > Hypersaline >...
CCTAAAAGCATTCCTATGATTGCACCTTTTAATTCCAATTTGTTTTTGAACTTCATAGTCGTTACACCTTCCTTTTCGGCTTGGCTCGGGATTGTCCTTTTGCGGAGTTTCCCCGAATTAGAGACATTTTACGTCGACCCGTATAGGTTAATCGACTTGAGTGGTAGTTGTTACTGCCATTCGTTTTCTCCTTTAGTTCATGGAGAAAGATCAAAGAGAGGCTTCACCCCTTCTTAACTTGGCCCTGTAATCGTCCCATTCAGATGTTCCACGAACGCTTCTCATGTATTCAACAGTAGAAGCTGTGTGGCTTTTTCCAACAATCGTTGGAGAACCGGGTTTTTGAGAATTCTCAACAATCTTCTGAGCAGTTTCATTCTTTTTTAGCTGTTGAGACTGTTGAGGCATATATAAATCATTTACAAGTTCCCATGCCCGCTGCCACCTGTTTGGTGCGTTTTCAATGACCTCTTTCACCCATGGTTTTTGTTTCATTAATTCTGGTAAATAGTCATTTATTTTCTTGTGAGCATCGGGATTAGCCTGAACAAACGCCTCTTCGAGAATTTCTCTTTTAGCACTTGATATTTGGCTTTCGACAGATTGGCGATATTCTTTTTTTGTCACCCAATCATCAGAATCATCTTCTTGCGGTTGCTGTTGAGCTTTTTGAGCATCTTGTAGATATTGCTGATAGATCCTATTCTCAGCTTCCATCTCTTGTCTTTTTCTTCTCTCCGCTTCTAATGCAGACAATGGAACTTGACGTTCCTCTTGTTGCTGTTCAACAACTTCTTGTTGATTTTCCTGATTGTCGATTCCTTCAGCTCCTACCTCGGAGACAGGTACTTGTTCTTCAGTCATTTTACTCCCGTATTTTCGCACGTTTACAGTCTGCGTAACTGAGGCGCCCGTTCACCGGCGACATGGGATGTTTCTCTATGTTTTAATCGTCTTCTTTGTAGGAACAACAGTCAACTGATCATTGCTGTGAGTCCACAAAAGCTCTTTCGTTCCTCTTTTATTGTCTACTTCATAGACAAATGATCCTTTAACAACAGGCGGTTTCTCGTCTGAAGCATCCAAAAAGACGCGACCAACCTTACCTCCAAACTCTGGAGGGAATCTAACTTTTCCAAGGATCCAGAACTTATCTTTTTCTTTGTTTTTGTTAATGACTTTTTCCATCTCATCATTGAAATGGTTAACCAAAGCCTCCTTCTCAGCTCTTTGCTGAGCTAATCCGACATGTTTTGGTACAAGTAAAGCCATTTTACATTCCTTTAAATCAGCTCGCCTCTTAGAGACTCTCTTGATTTTTGCATACTAGCCATCTTATTGGCCTTTGAAGAATCTTTCGACATACCACCGCTAGGTAAGCTCGACCCCTTCCGTGGGGCTGATCCCTTCGGCTTGTTTGTCGAGTACTTTCCCCGTCCGTTCCCCGGAGGGGCTGATCGTACGTTGGACATTTGTTGCCTCCGTTGTTTTTGTGTTTGCTTGAGCGCCCGGAACCGGGTTTTCAAGGATTTGTAAAAACTGCAGCATCTTTAAAAGCTGATCTGTCTGAAGATTCTCGATCTCTGTAAGAGCTTTTGCGCGATCGAGAGCCGCTCCGGCAGAGTCTTCATTAGCTCTAGCGATCCTCTCTATGAGAAGACCTGTTTGAGATTTAGATCTTGCTGTTTCAGCCTCTGTTCTTGCAATCTCGCCTGCTGTTCTAGCCTCCATAAGCTCGTTCATGCGCTCTTCGGCTTCTTGCTGTTTCTGCATCGCTATTTGCGCTTGCTGCTCTTGCTCTTCTATCAGTTGATTTAAGCGATCTCTAGATTGAATTGGAACAGATTTTATAATTTCACTGTCTGGGATCTCTATACCAAGCTCTCTAAGACGTAACAACTCGTAGTAGTATGTGTCTCTTTGTGTCTTAGTCAGTACAGCTTGCTTGATATTCGTATCATACTGTTGAAATATTCTAGAGTTAAACTGATCTGTTGGTTGTTTATTGGTTATTCTCTCCACTTTCTCAGGGGTGTAGTTTTTCTGTATCGTTTCAAGAACTACGCGACCAAGCTCTTTAAGGGTGTATTCATAGACATCAAAGATCCCCCTTGATCCTGTCATACCGTGAGAGGCTCTCACCTCTGCAAGCCTTCCAGAAACTTGAGTATTACCACCCTCGTCAGTACCAAGTTGGGTTTCAGTAACTCCGGAAACCTCTAAGATGTCTTTGTCTAACATCTGCATGTGCTGCAAAACATTAGGTGGGAGATCTGAAGCATCCAACTGTTGCACATCACGGGTAGGATCAAATCCCTGATTGACAACGATAAGCCTTGCTTGACCAGTCTGAAAGAGCATGTTAGGATCTTGAACAGCTCCATTAACGACTTTAAATCCTGTGTGAACCTTAGATTCAAGCCAGTCTGTTATCTGGTTCATACGGCGATTGTAAAGCCTCTGCGGGTCTTTCTGTGATCTAACAACTCCCTGTATCCTTAGGTCGAATCTGTCTGTGTAGGGCTCAAAAAACGGGATCATCGGCCTAAACGGGAAGGTATCTATTCCAGTTGCATCAGGGCCAGAATAAAGGAGCCTGCCACCAACAATAATATGAAGGGTAACTGTCTCTTTTGACGTTTTGACGACCTGTACATCATTCTCAGCGAACTGGGAAAGAAGGATCTGTATCTCTTCTTCTTCAAAGTCCGTTACATCGATCTCTTCACCTGATGTTGTATCGATAAGAAGCCTTACCGTCTTTGAAGATCTCACCCAATATTGGTCATAGGTAACTAAATTTCTAATTGCAGAGGTTGTGTTGGATAAGTTTAGAATGTATTGAGGAAATTTATTGTCAGTCACACCTGTCGGTAGTGAATCAATCTCTTTAGGATCTACAAAAGGAAGTAGCTGTTTAACTTGCTCTTTGTCTAGCATGTCTCTCGTCGCGCATCTCTCCGCATCGTCGAGATTTCTCTTAGTAAAGTATGGATCGATTAGGACGGCGTTGTACGGTTTCCACCAAAACTTGATGTCACCATTGACCCTATCCCTAGAAAAGTCCATGGCGACACCAATAACTGAAAGGCCTGTCTTTAAAGAGTGGTCAAAGGCATCTGAGATGTTTATGTGAGCATCGCCCTTGTCATAGGCATACAGCATACAGTCTGAGAGCTGCTCAGCTGTCTGATCATCTGTTTCATCTGTAGAACCAATGACCGTAGATACGCGATTTTCTCTCTCGTAACCAGAATATTGGTTGATAACACGACGAATCTTGTTTACTTGGTAAGAATTTCTATTTTGATTGCTTAGCTTACCTACTTCTTGAGCAGAGAGAAGCTGTCCGGCATAGAAATTTAAATCCTCTCTAGCCTCTCTGAAGTAAGACCCCCACACACGTTGTGTGTCTGAAGCAAACTGCGTAAACTCGTGTTCTATTTGTGTATCTAAAGCCATCTGTATTGAAAATTTGATTCATAGACAGCTTCATTCTGTATGATTTAAATTAAAACTTCAAGTGTATAAACGTTAAAATTTTAATCTATTTGAAAAACTTGTTTTATTTCGTAAGAGCAATCCTCACAACCGTAATCACAAAATTCTTTGTCGACCAAAAAACTCATGTATTTACTATTTTTAATCAACTTTTTGATCTCAACAAAAAAATAGTTTATATTTCTGGCTTTTTCAGCAAACTCTCTTGCTTTTTCTAGGTCAGAGAAGCAGACTATTGGTTTCTCTAAAGTCTCTTCATAAGTACTTATTATTTTGTATACAATGTAACTATATTTCATATATATAAAACAAAAATGATATATCTTTATAACAAATTTTCAGTGATATAAAGATATATCAAGGGTTAGATCATTTCTCAGAAAAAATTTCCTTCATGAATTTGCCTCTTGCGACTGTGGAAATTTCAGTCAAAGAAACCCACATCGTTGAATCGTCTGGATCGATCATTTTGTTATTCAAAACAGCGAAGTACATCCATGTTTCCTTATATTTTGCTGGCTCCATCATATACGGATGTTTAAACTGACCAAAATAAAAGACTAAATCGTCTTTTTCTTCAGAATCTTTATCTTTTATAAAAAAAACTACGAAGTCGTTGTGATTTGGTTTGTTTTCTGAAAATTTTTTCCATTCAATTTCTTGTGTGTTCTTCATAATGTCCTCAAATTTTCAAGTTTGTAAAGTTTTTCAATAAGTTCATAAGTTCTTTTGCAATCACATAAAAATTTTTCTCTATCATTAAAAAGCTCAAAGCTACAAAACGCAGAAGAAAAAAGAAGAGCTGGTAATGCAACAGATGGGTCTACTTCATTCTCTTTAAAATATTCTATAAATCTTTCAGACAACTTCATAACCTTTTTGGCTTGATCGTCTCTTTCAAAATCATCCATCCTTAATCAGACTCCTCTTCATTCCTAATCCAAGATGCTTTTCCAACGCTCTCCATATCTTCAAAGTTGCATCGATAAAAAGCAAGACCTTCACCGGGAACGTTAAAGTATCCTTGCGCCCCCCACGGTTTTGGTTCAGTTACAATCATCAGACAAGCCCCAAAAATCTCATCGTGCTCCGGGTTTATTTGATAGATATCTCCAACTTCACAACATTCATCACTCATCTTCTTTTCTCCAAGTTTGTTCAGGTGAGTAGTACACCTGCCATTCTGTTTTTTGTTCTGGTTTTTCAGGTGTGGCCAGCGGAGACTCTTCTCTAGACTCGAATCCCTCGCCTTGAGTAACGCAATATTCAATCAAGGCATTACACCAATCACAGATACAAGAACAATTCATTAAATTAATTCCTTTTAGTAAATATTCCTCTGTCTAATCTTGTTCCACTCCTCACCACTAATCCCTTCTCCAAGATTTCCACGAGATATCGCGATAGCAGACATTCTCATCGCATCAGCTCCATGTGACCAGCGATCATGGCAAGGGCGGTCAGAGTACACCTCTCTTTTCGGATTATAATCCTTATGGTACATCTCAAGACACTTGATCCCATACTCACACTTATCCTCATCAAACCAACAGCGGGGCAGTAAACCACGAACAACCTCGATCCCGTCCATCAATCCAATACTGGGTACAATAAGCGGAGTAATCCCCAAAGAGCGAAAAACATCCACACGACTAAGGCCTGTTCCGAGCTCACGAACTTTAGCGTCATGAGGGAGCCAAGTATCACCATAAACATAATCTTTATTTTGTAGTACCTTCGCATAGTGACTGAGTGGCTCCCCGCTGTTTTCGTAGTAATCGATGAAATGAACCTCTTGCCCAACTTGCTGCCAAAACCAAATCGACGTGCTGTCGTTCATACCTAAGTCAAAGCCAACATTAACTTTCACCTGAGGATTGTAAGAAACTTTTCCTACACGACCTTGCGCTTTTGCCTCTTCAATGAGACGACCGTAGTATGCCCCCTCTACACCTCGAGAGAAAGAGGTATAGAACTCCTGTTGAATCAGCTCTTCGCTCATACCAGATTGACGCTCTTTTTCTATCGCCTTAAGCGGAATTGCTTTTGTGTCGTCAACGGAAAGTCTCTGCACAAACCAATCCGGATTGCGTTTAGACATTTCATAGAGATCGTAAAAATGGTTGCGACCCCTAGGCGTCCCGTTAAAGATGGCTATTCCATCGTTTTCAGCTAAAATTGGTCTGATTAAGTTCCAGCACATCGGATTTTGCAAGCTGAACTCAGAAAAAACAACCATGACAGGGTTGATACCGACGTTAGTAAAGCGATCAGATCCAACGAGCTGGAAAATCGAGCCATTATCAAGCTCAACGGTCATCATTTGCTGCTGTTTTCTTACAATGATCTCTTCAGGAAAGAAATCTAAGAACCGAAAGCCATCTTTTGTTGCACCATTCCATATCACACGCCTTGCGAGACCTGCATCAGGAAAGAGATACAAATAGTATCCTTTTCTCTTGTACATTTCTCTAATCATCATGTTTATGCAAAGCATATCCTTCCCGGCGCGCCGATGATGTGTGAGCAAAAGTCTTTTATATCCATCATCGAGCGCTTTTAGAGCCGGTATCTGGTACGGTCTTGGAGTAAAGTTGTATGGAAGGATAAGTTCCGGAATAATTAAAAATCCTCATATATCTAAAGTTATTATTTTATTGACTGGTTTATAGCGAACATCGACATAAGACGCGTTGATAAAGGTTGTCTCTCCGATGGTTTTTTGGCCGTATCCCTCATGAATATGGCCGTATACGTGGTTTTTTGGCCGTCTATTGTCTACACACATCCTCAGAGATAGAGATCCCGCATGAAACCCACTGAAAATTTTGTCTAAAATTTTGTATGGTGGGCTGTGTGTCACTAAGATATCTAGATCTTCGGGTATCTTGGAAAAGAGCTCATGTAGACCTCCTTCAGACTTTTTTGTGTAGGCAGTACAAAAAGGGCTGATACCTTCAAAGTACAGAGACCATGGAGATCCGTAGATCTTGAGTCCTTCGATATCTAAAGATTGGTCAATAAGCACGTTTATTCTGTCCGTGTTGAGAGATCTTATCTTTGTGTCGTGATTACCTGGTACAACAACGATTTCTTTATACGGGCTAGATAAGGCCCATTCTTCAAAGTCTTTGTATTCTTGCTCTCTGTTTTGTGCAGTAAGATCACCGGCTATGATCAAGATGTCTCCGCCAGGAAGCTCTGGCATGTGTCCGTGAAGGTCGCTTAGAAAGGTGATTTTTGTCATCGTTACCCCTCGCTAGGTAAAGCGTGCCCCCGGAGCGAGCCGGGGCTAGGTCGATCAAACGCACGCGTGAATGTTGTTCGCGATAAGATTACATTTTGTCTTAAAAATGATCAATCTTTTTCCACTTTTGCGTCAGAATAATTTATGATATGAACAACAGTGGGATCTTTTTTTTCGTTATCTTTTTCTATTTTCTTAAGCTCTCTTTCTGTCTTCAGAAGCTCTCGGTCGTAGTTGTGCATAGTCTTTGAAACGATAGTTGAATTAAGCTTTCCATGCATGCACATGAGCTCTCTTCTTGACCCAATTATCACCCGCGCATTTTCGTAGGCCTTGGAAAACATAGGAAATTTTTCGCACATTTCCCAGAGCCAAGCATAGTCAAAACCATTATCTCCGAGCCACTGTCTCAAGATCAAAGAGTCTTCTTTTTTTGCCCACTCTAAAATATCTCTTGCGTACTTTTCCATAACTTCTTCGGTATACTTTGTCGGGGCTCCCTGGCCTCCAGGGTTAGGTGGGTTTGACTTTTTAGGTGGCATACGTTTCCTTATCGTTCCTTAAATTTTTTAATATCATACTTATCTATAATATTTTGTTTTTTTTGTGTCAACGTTGTTTTTTTGTTGTAAAAAGAAATCATTTGTGTTACAATATAGTTTCATTAATCGCACAGATAGGAGATAAGGAATGGAAAATAAAGACCAATATTTTTTTGATTGTTTTTATGAAGAACTACGTAAGCTTGGTTTAGACGATAAATTTTCTATTGATTTTGAGGAGATAGATAGTGAAAGCGCGAGTCCTTGGGGGTGTTTTAGCTCTCATGGTGAGTCTGTAGAAGACTTAGATAAAAAAGAGATAGAAGAGCTTGCTTGTATCTGTGCTTGTGATAGCTATCAGGACTTAGTAGAGATTTTAAATGAGGAGTTTGGTAGTGAGTTATCATAAGTTTTGTGTTGAAGTTAGAGAAGGTGTATTTGAGCTCTTTGATGATAAAGAGTCTTCTTGTGACTGCATATCTGAGATGTTAGACCAAAGAGGGTATTCAAAAGAGCAATGGTGTGATGCGTATGACGAAGTTTATGTAGAGTGGGTTGATAGATGCCCTTCTTGTGAGTCTGGTTATGTTATGCCAGATGGTAGGTGTAACGAATGTTCATTTGAGGAGAATTAGCTATGTTTTTGTTTTATGTTTTTCTTCTTTGTATTTTAGTTATCTCGTATTTCCTCGATGATGAGAGGAAAGACTCCTATGAAGACTGTGAAGACTGTGACTATTTCGTGGATGAAAATTATTTTTAACACAGACCTTCAGTTAAAATATTTATATCTTTTTCGTGATACCATTCAAATGATAACTTTTATTTCAGAACATTTACGTGTATTTCACGAATACCTAGTTCTCATTCGACACGATAAAAGTTGAAAGATTGCTAATCCTACGGGAATCCTACGTTATCCTACGGGAATCCTTTTGAGTCGAACTTTCCGATACTGCCTCCTCACTAATTTTTTCTTCATAGATAATCATAGCGGCGTCGCTAAAACAATCATCACTATCAACACCTGTAGAATACTTTATATCAAATATTTTACTATAGTCGAAGTTCTCAGAGATCCACTGGTTGACCTCTTCTTCGACTTTACCATATATAACTTTTACTTTAATCATCTAAAACAATTTATATATAAATATATTTTTTCAGTTGAAACATACAAAATTGTTTTTGCAAACTATTCTCAACTGTTCTTTTTCATTGATTTTAAGTAATTTAGGTATTTTTGTAAATCGTTTTTTATGATGTTTTCGTCTAATTTCTGCCTACTCCAGTCGATCGTTCTTGGACGGATTGATCCCCCATACAAGATATACTTTTTCTCGAAGTTGTACTCAAAGATCCAATCTTTCGAGACGTATTCCCTCACCTCCTTGTAAAAATTATCCATCCAATCAACAAAGCTGTCGTTTCCATCGAGCTGAAACGTGTTCTGTCTGTAGGCCTTTTTGTTTTCTGCGCAGTCGTTTGCCTTATTGAGCCAAGTGGTGAGAAACTTCCGCCACAGTTTCTTTTTCTTTGATGGGTTTGCGATGACCCACTGCTTTGCCTTTAAGATCTCCGATCGCACATCAATGTGCTTGTAAATTTCTTTCCAATCGGCCATGTCCTTTTCAGAGATTCCGACAAAGTCTTTCAAATTTTGATCAAAGAAAAAATCGTCATTCTTCGGCTCATGAGTCGGCTTTGCCGGGCTCTGAGCATTATGTATTATTTCTTTATCTTTTCTTTTCTTCTTTTCTTTTATAGTGGCAACTTCTTTTACCCCCCTCCCGTCTACTTGGTTTACCCTTTGGGCCACTGAGTTTACTGGGTGTTTTTTTATAGGGTCTATTGAATTTACATCATCTGAATTTTCAGGATATAAAACATTCAACCCATATTGATTTGCCTCTTCGTAACCATCTTGTTTAGTTTTTTTTATAAACCCTTTTTCAAGTAAATTGTTTATAGAGTTCAAAACCCCCTGTTTTGACAACCCACATTTTATTGTGAATTCTTTAAGAGATATCCGAGCCATTTGGCGATGGAAACCAACCGTTTTTCTCGTAATCAACATTATACATTTAAATTCTGCTGGTGAAACCTGACTCATCTTCTCATCAAGAAGAAGGTTTGGTACCTGAGTCCAATTTGGTGCTGTGAATAGTGCAATCGACATCTCATTTCCTCCAATTCAGTTTCTAATATAAATTTTTCACAATACATCTGTAATTTCTATCAAATCTGTCGCATTCCCCCCATCTTCTCTTTTACGTTTTGTGATTGTGATAAGTGATTTTCCATTAAGAAGATCGTGTGGCTTGGTTAAATCTTTTTTCACCTGAGAAACTTTTCCTTCAGACATTCCAGATTCTTTGGCTAATCTTTTTGTTCCTATGAAAGACCAACCACGATCTCCGGCCGTTCTTTTTATAGCTAAATACAAAGATATCTCATAAGCAGACAAACCCAACTGAAAGATTATGTTAGGGATTTCTGTTCTGTAGTGGTGTAAAGAAGAATGATCAACAACGTCTAGTTGTTCTTGTGAATCTGTAGTTTGCGAAATCGACATAACATTTCCTCTGGTTTAGATTTCAATACAAATTCTTTCACAACGAAATAACTTGATTTCTATATCTCAAGAGGGTAAACTACACCTGTTTTAGTTTTTAATATAGTTTTCATTCTTTGTGATATAGAAAGAAAACTTTTGGGGACCGGTGTAATCCCCCGACATTCGTATTTATATCCTCTTGAGATATAGAAATAAGTTACCTCCTTGTGAGGTTGTCCCGATCATCTTTTGGTGACCGGGACTTTTTTTTTGAAAAACTACACTATTGCCAAACCTTCAATTTTATTAAAGGTTATTTTTTTTCTGATTATCAATGTAGTTTTTGAAATAGTCATCTGAGACAGGATCTTTAAACCAAAAATACCTTCCTTTAAAAATATGGAGATATCCCAATTCAAGTAACTCTTGAATAGCTGGAATGATTAAATCCCTATCCTCTTTAAAATATTTAAAAATATTATCATTATCACATTTCTAGCCATCAGGATCATACAATCCTATACAAAGTATTTTAAATGTTTCGCTACTTATGTTTGAATTTTCAATTAAACTATTCTCTATTACCATGTAATTTTTATTCCCTTTCTTGTTGTTTAAAGTCTATTTTTCCAGCCCTGTTATCCAACTTAAACGCATACTCAATGCACTGACGGATAACGTCTGGCCCTTTAATACCGTATTTGTTTGCATTCTCAATGATGACATCATGCATGTGCTCAGTCACCCTGATAGTAAAAATTTTATTTCTACAAAAAGATAGTTTTTTCCTTCCCATATTTCCCTCTTTGTTTTTTTTGTTGACTATATGAAATCATTATGTTAACATGTGTATTCTTTTAAGTCAACATGGAGAAAAAGATGGACTATAACAAATGGTCACAAGTAGAAGAATGTTTTGTAGATGAGCTACATGCATACCTTCACGAGCCAGAAAGAGAAGGTGAAGATTTCGATGATGGGTATTCCCTTCCGTCACAGTATGAGATGGAAATGGAAAGAGACCCTGAGTGTAGATGCGACTATCCGAAAACAGAGTCTCTCTTTGAGTGGTTCTCCGATGTTGCGAGAGATGCGTCCTTACAAACAACACAAAACCTATAGGAGACTAACATGTCAGAAAAAAAACAATCAAAAGAAAAGCCGTTAAACCTCTATCAGAAGCTTGTAGAGATAAGAAAATGTGTGGATTACGTCCAAAAAGACTCTAAGGGATACAACTATAAGTACGCAAAAGAGTCATCGATACTGATGGCTATACGCCCAAAAATGGATGAGCTTGGTGTGTTTTTAGAGGTTGATATGATCTCTTTAGAACAAACTATGGATAACAAATGTCTTGTTGCTAAGTTCGAATTCACATGGGTAAATGCTGAAGATCCTGAAGAGAAGATTTCAAAGACGATCATTCTTCAAGACCTTGGATTGGATGTAAAAAAAGTCGGCGGTCTTATGACCTATGCCTCAAGATATTTCTTACTAAAGACATTCCAAATCCCGACAGATGAGGACGACCCTGACAAGATGAGAAAAGTCACACCTGAACAGCTAAAAACTCTAGATTTAACACTGAATGGGTACGACGATTTAAGAGAACAGATACAATCTAGATTCAATGGGAATATGTCAGACATGACCGAAGAGCAATATCGCCTAGCCTTATCATGGGTAAAAAAAACAATAAAAGAGGAAAAACAATGATCTCATCTACAGAAAGTACAAGCCCGATTTTAACTGTTAAAAAAGCTGTTCTACATAAGAGACCAAAATTACTTCGAGGTAAGAAGGTAAGAAAATTAAAAAGAAATTATGGATGTGCAAACCTTGTGAGTCTGACAGAGTTAGGGAGAAGAACACATGTTCTATACCAAGGATTTGTAAAATGATAAAAATAGATTTAGAACAAAATTCTGAAGAGTGGTTGGAGTTTAGAAAATTAAAGATAGGGGCGTCAGACGCTCCTATCGTTATTGGGATATCTCCTTGGAAAACTGCTTACGAGCTGTGGCAACAAAAAACCAGTGATCTTTCTTTTGACGTCGAAACTTTGGCAATGACCTATGGAAAGATTAAAGAAGAAGATATTCGCTCTTGGTACGAAAAAGAGACCGGAGATCTGTTTACTCCAATGGTTATTCAGAGTGAAGAACATTCATTTATGATTGCTTCATTGGATGGGATCTCTATAGATCGTAAGGTTATTCTTGAATGTAAGACATGTAAAGAAGAGGTCTTTAAAGATGCCCAGTGCGGAAAGGTTCCAAACTACTATTATGCCCAAGGGCAACACCAGCTCGCTTGCTGCGAGGCAGAGAAGGTTGTTTTTGTCTTTTGTCACAAAGATAGCTATTGTAAAGTGGATGTCTTTCCTGATGATGATTACATCTTAGATCTCATCGAGAAAGAGAAAGAATTTTTTCAATATGTCATAGATAGAGAGGAGCCCCCTCTTTCTGAAAAAGACTATGTCGATATGACTAAGGATGAGGATTGGAACTCAGTTGAAGCTGAAGCTGTTTTAGCTTATACAGAATACACGATCACAAAGAAAAGGTGGGATGATATCAAAAAACAACTACTCGAGCTTACAGACGATGGAAACGCGCGAGGGGGTTACTTTAAAATAACAAGATGCAATAGAGCTGGCTCTATCGACGTAAAAAAAATGTCTGAAGATGGTATTGACGTTGAAAAATACAGAAAAAAATCTATTGGATATCCCAAAGTTACACCTATCAAAAGAGGTTAAGATGACTAAAAAGTACAAATTATTAGAAAAAGAAGGTAATGGTTTACACAGAGTAGAGGCCTTGAGAGATTTTGGAGATGTTAAAAAAGGTAACATTGGTGGTTACATAGAGAAAGAAGAAAATTTAAGCCATGATGGTGATTGCTGGGTTTTTGGCGACGCTATGGTTTATGGAAACGCTAGTGTTTCTGACGACGCTTTGGTTTATGGAAACGCTTTGGTTTATGGAAACACTTGGGTTTCTGGAAACGCTAGGGTTTATGGAAACGCTATGGTTTATGGAAACGTTATGGTTTATGACGACGCTAGGGTTTATGGAGACGCTAGGGTTTATGGAGACGCTAGGGTTTCTGATGACGCTATGGTTTCTGACGACGCTAGTGTTTCTGACGACGCTAGGGTTTCTGACGACGCTAGTGTTTCTGACGACGCTAGGGTTTCTGACGACGCTAGTGTTTCTGACGACGCTAAGGTTTCTGACGACGCTTGGGTTTCTGATGACGCTATGGTTTCTGACGACGCTATGGTTTATGGAAACGCTAGGGTTTATGGAAACGCTATGGTTTATGGAAACGTTATGGTTTATGACGACGCTAGTGTTTTTGGAAACGCTTGGGTTTTTGAAAACGCTAGGGTTTGTGGAAACGCTAAGGTTTATGGAAACGCTAGGATTTGTTGAAAAATACAAAAAAAAAATAAAGGAAAAAGATGTCTAAAATAGAAATACTTTCTTTTAAAAGAATAAACGCCGGTTGTCTTGTTGGTTCTTTTAATATGTACGTCCCAAAAATGGGATTAGAGATAAACAACTGTAACGTATTCCAGAAAAATACCGGAGAAAGATGGATTACATTCCCATCTAGGGAGTATGAAACAGAGGGTCAAAAAAAATATTTTCCATACTTAAGATTTAGAGAAAAAGAACATATGGAAATTTTTACAAAGGTCGTTTTTGAATCTTTAGATAAATATTTTTCTGAAAATCCCATAGTAGCAGATGAAGATTTACCTTTCTAAAATATTTAATAAATATTATGGTCTTTCTTATGGATGAAAAAACAAAGTACGAAATACGTCTAGATGTCATAAACGACATTCGATTGGCTTTGACAGATTTAGAAATCAGGTTCTTTCAAGAATTTATCAAAAACACAAGAAGGATAGAGAATGAAAGAAAAAATAAAAAAATTGATAAATCTGAAGTGGATTAGTGGAATAATCATTATTTTTTCACTTGTTGGCGGCTGCCAATACCTCAATGAAAAGATGGGATTGGAGAACGATCATCCGATTGAGGAGGCTGCAGAGGACATTATCAAAGATTTTACAAGTCTAGATATAGATTTAACACCATAAATAAAATTTAAATATGTCAAACATAGAAAACGACCTCGACTCTCTAATCGAAGCTATACACTCTGCTGTTTCTGAGGCTACAACAATAACTGAACAACAACACATTCAAAGGCTGAGGAAGTTCTTTAACGATGATGGGACAGCTAAAACCATGAATCTAGAGGTTAAATCTCTGGTTCCCGGAAAAGACAAAGAAAAGATAGAGGTACCTCTAATCTGTCTCGCCCCAATGAATTCTATTGCTATCGATGAGTTAGAGATAGAACTTAGCATTAGGATGTCAAAGCTGCTAAATGGGAGAGGTTTTGATAAAAATAAAAAATCTATTGGCATTGATTTCACATCTTTTTTACCATCAAGCAAAGAGAGAGCAAAACTTAAGATTAAGTTTAAGGGCCGAGACGTGCCCGAGGGTTTTGCTAGGGTAATAGAAAATTTTATAAAAACCATCCCTTAGGAGATTTATAATGCCAAGCGATTTAGAAAACATTCCAGAGGCTTACAAGGGTTTGCCTATCGAACAACTTATTACAGCTCCTCTTTTGGGGGCTTGTAAAGCACAAACAGAACTGGCAATGTCAACAGCGAAGTTTATCGATGATATTGGCTTGCGCACAGAAGGTGACTCAAAAGTTGCGAGAACTGTTGATTTTTCAATGAAAAGACCTGTGAAAAATGAAGATGGTTCTATCTCTGAGGAGATGGTTGATATGTCTGTTCCAATGTTAGCCATCATCAACACACCAAATCTTTTAATTGAAGAGGTTACATCCAACTTCACAATGGAAGTAAAATCAAGTGCAATGAGCAAGTCTTCTCTAGAAGCTGAAGCCGGAATAGAGGGAAAAGCAACTATTGGTTATGGATTCTTAAAAGCCTCTGTATCTGTTCATGGTTCTGTGTCCACACATAAAGAGAATACGAGATCATCAGACAACAGTTCGAAATATGAAATTTCCGTTAAAGCGAAGCAAGCTGGAACACCTGAAGGGTTGATGAAGGTGTTGGACATGATGGCAACCGCTTGCGAACCAAGAAAGATCACAACAACTGAAAAAGCAAAAGATCAATCATAATAGGGACTCCTTGACCGGGTAAAGATACCCGGTTTTTCATTATGCATCATAGAATTTTTGTAGAAACTGAACCATTTCCTCAAGTTAGACCGAGAATCTGCAGAAACGGAAACTTTGACCCCTCTTCAAAGAAGAAAAAGTATCTTGGATTTTTGATAAAAAACCAATGGAAAGAGGGTGTTTTAGATGGGATACCAGTTGAATTAATTCTTAGGTTTTACATGCCTATCCCAAAGTCTCTTTCTAAGAAAAAAAAAGAATTACTTGTTGGTACACCACATATAAAGAAAATCGACATCGACAACCTTGTTAAAAGCACAATGGACTCAATGATTGGGATCGTATACAAAGACGATTCAATTGTTTGGAAAGTATTAACAGAGAAGTTTTATTCTAAAAATAGTGGTATAGAGATATTAATTTTATATTGATTGTTAAATATTTTAATCTCTCTTTACAGCTAAATAATAAAAATCAATGTCAGCTGTTTTTGAAGTTCCGCTGTTTGCTGATTTTATAATTCTGATGTGAGGCATAACACGTTCTGATGCAGTCGGAATATTTGTTGTGTGTGTAGCAACTTCATTACCAACTGTAAAATCATCAACATAAAATTTAACAGAGTTGTTTGAGGTATTCATTGTCCATCCTAATTCAACCCAACTTCCAGCTGTAACTGTAACGCCTGAGTTTGTTGCTGTTTCTGTACCACCGCCTTTAGTTATTACTCTCCACTCTGTGCTATCATTCCTGTCATACTCGAAATAAATCCCGTTCGAAGGATTCCCCGAGCTTGTTCCGTTTAGCAATCCAATCCAAAAGTTATATTCGTCACTAGCATCTGATAGTTCATTTATCTTTACCATACATCTAAATGTCCACTCTGCTCCAGATCCTATGCTAAATAAATCTACAACAGAGGCTCCCCACATCAACCTACAGCGCCCGTTTGCTGCCGTATTTCCTGTTGAAACTTGGAGGACACCAATATGTCCAGATGAACCGTCCGCAGTGCTATTGCTACCTCCATCACCATCAACGGCGTTCCAAAAAGGGTCTTTTCCTGTAAAAAAATCATCAGAGATAACCGTTTGGATGTCAGGTCTAAGAGTCTCTCCCCAAAATAAACTTCCGCTATTGTTTACAGATAGCATTTCACCTTGATTACCAACAGGAAGTCTAGCATCAGCCCCTGAAGTGTAAATATAAATATCCCCTTCAGTGGTAAGAGGTGAAGAGCCGCCACCAGCTGCAGCCCATTTAACACCTGATGCCTGAGTTGAGTCGGCAGTTAAGACATGGTTGTTTGTTCCTACAGCAAGCCTGATGTTATCTGAACCGTTATGAACGATCAGGTCGCCTTTCGTTGTTGTGGGTGCCAAGGCATCAAACGCAGCCGTTTGTGTAGATTGCCCTGTCCCCCCCTCCGAAATCTGAACCTGATCACCAGACAGACTAAACGCACCAGATGCAGATAGAGTTGTAAACGCTCCAGTTGACGCTGAAGAGGCTCCAACCGTTGTATCGTCTATTGATCCACTATCTACATTAACGTTCGTTGTGGCTTGATTATTCATGTCCCACGGGCCAGCTAGTGCGCGAGTTCCATCAGCTAATAGATAAATAACATGATCATCATCTTCTAAACCTGTTAAAGAGCCGTGATCTGTTAAGGTTCCAGACGCACCCCCTCTGGTTATTTGTTCCCCTCTTAGATCAACGTAATCATCGCCTGTGTCTGTCGATCTAATTCTTGATTTAACCGCGTTAGCGTAACCGTTTGATGTTTGATAGATGATTGTTCCAAGAAACTTAAATTCTGCTACTGGAAGGCCGTCCGTGATAATGTTATTAATCTCTGTGAGGGCCCCCTCTCTTGCAGAAGAAACGGTGTTATAATCTGCCTCTCCCTGAATAACGCCAAATTTTCTATCTGGGTCGTTATAGGTAAAAACATGAGCCAAAACAAAGTCATTATTTGTAACTTCTGTCTGAACCCAGTTACCACCAGTAAGCTCATTCCAAGCGGCCCTTCCAGTTCCGGTTGTGATCACACCAAACGATGCTGTATCGTCAATTCTCCAAATGTTTGAGGCGTCTGCGCCAGACTTGTAATAAAAATTAACATTTGATGTACTAGCTCTTGCTGTGTAACTAAATTGCGCGTCCTCATCCCAAGCAATAGTCGCCTCATTTCCAAACTGAGCGTGAGAGGCTAAATCACCACTTTGATCGACTAAAATATCTGTTAAACCACCACCAGCTTGAAGGGCGAATCCCCTTGTATCGTGAAGATAGACATGTGTTAAACCAGACATATTTGTTGTATGTCTGTATTCATGTCCGATATATATTTGTTCGTTATTTGTTGCATCCCAATACAAACATGCAATGAACGCATATTTTAATATTAAATCATTTGAAAAAGTTGTTGTTTGACTTAATATTTCTCCATCATAATAGATATAGTGAGAACCCTCTGTGTCTGGGATAACAATATTTTCAGATGATGTTTTTTCGTATCTCACCCCTTCAGACCAATAAGAAAATGATGTACCTGTCGGAGAGATAGTAAACGTTCTTGTACCATCAACAAAAGAGATTTGGACATCTGTCTCTGGGTCTAAAAAACCATTCGGATTATTTGTATAGCCGTAAAGATCTTCAATATTACCACTGTTTTCAATGGTTACAAGAAACGTTCCGTTGACGGCATCAACATTAGCAACATATCCAACACGTACGATCCAATCTGAATTATCTGGCTTTGTTGCTGTAACATTACCAGCTGTCGTTGGTGAGAGATAGAGAGTATCACCACCTGAGAAAGAAGAGGAGTTAACATCTCTAACAAGGCCAAAAGTTGTGATAAATCCATTTGAATTATTTTCTATGTTATGTGTAACAACACCAAGAACGCGAGAGGTTGCTTCGTCGTCAGCCTTTGCAAGTTCAATTAGAGGTAACCCGCCAGAGCTACCACTTAGATAAACAACCTTACTATTTGTTATTGTTGCACCAGACTCATTACGAACTTTAATCCAATTTTCCTCTCCAATCTGAAGAGCAACGTCTGGTTCAGAGTTGTAAAAGGTGAGAGAATCAGTTGAGCTGTTGTAATGAATTAAACCAGCTGCGTGTGTTGGGGAAGCAACCGCATTCAACTCTAAAGAATTGATTGAAGATACATTATCTGAATCGTCTATCAAAACACCGCTATTTTGAATTAATTTCCCTGTCGTTCCATCAAATCTTGCAATAGCTTCGTCTGTTGAACTTACTGGGCCATCCACATCACCGGAATTTGCGTTGTCTACATATGTTTTTACTGCCTTCTCAGTTGGTACAGCAGAATCGCTATTGCCAGAAAGAGTGCCATCAGTAGAGAATTCATTGATATCAGTCCCCAAGTTAAAGGTTAAAGACTCAACAGACGTTATATTGTCCAAATCATCTAAAATTACACCAGAATCTTGAACCCCCCTAACGCCACCACTCCCGCGAATGATTGAGTTATCCGCGAGAGTACCGATAGATGTTACTGTTTCCGAATCTGTTCCGTCATCAACGTAGTCTGGCTTGTTGGTGAACGGATTAAATATTGCTTTTGGCATTTAACTTTTTCTCTATTCTAGATAATTTCATTTCAACATGATCCTTCCAATCAGGATCCAACCTCATTTTAATCGTATCCATGCAAAGCTCAAATTTCTTATCTGCTTCAAATGTTGCTTCTTTCAAAGCTTTCTTGAGATCTTCGATATCTGTACTTTCTGCTTTTGTAGATAAAGATTC
>Ga0180438_10004954_pt1 | contig 18837 bp, 22 predicted proteins | sample SS_ome_12_FD_132455 | JGI IMG/M metagenome (GOLD analysis project Ga0180438, IMG submission 132455) | Hypersaline lake sediment archaeal communities from the Salton Sea, California, USA - SS_3_D_2 metaG | ecosystem: Environmental > Aquatic > Non-marine Saline and Alkaline > Hypersaline >...
CTTGGATGATATCGCTTCTTGCGTCCAGTTTGAAATGACGAACGTTAAGATCGACCCGGACAGGATAGAGATGTACTTCGGAAACAAGATTGCCCCCGGAGGATACGTATGGATATTCCCGAAGGGGAAGGAAACGGCAAACGTTGGGATTGGCGTGAGAAGGCCGTTCTCCAGGGGGCACGCAATTGGTTATCTCAAGGAATTCGTGAAGAATGATAAAAATCTTAGCGGAGGATCGATATTGGAGGTGAACTCTGGGGGTGTTCCCGTGGGGGGACTCCTTGAGGAAATGGTTTCCGATAACTTTATTGTGGTTGGTGATGCCGCGCATCAGGTTAACCCCATACACGGGGGAGGCATAGCCGAATCTTACATAGCCGGGAAGATAGCGAGCGAGGTTGTTGCAAAGGCAATGAAATCAGGGGACTTCTCGAAGGGCAATCTCTCCGAATACAACGAAAGATGGTGGAAGACCCGGGGGAAGAAAATGAAAAAGCTGCTCAAGCTGAGAAGGGTAGTTGAGAGCTTGAGCGATGAAGAACTTAATTGGCTTGCCGGATATCTAAAGGGGGAGGACCTCGTCGGTCTCGCAAGGGCGTCCGGGCTCAAGAAGCTGGGATTCATTTTGATGAAAAAACCCAGACTGGTTACCATTGCAAGGAAACTTTTTTGATCAGGCTCCACTTCTAACGTATTTAAATGGGCAACGTCCTATAATATCTTGAGGTTGTAAGTAAATGGACTTCGGAGATTTGGAACCACCAAATGCAGGCGAGCAGAATGGTAATAATGAGGATAAGGAAGAACGGAACAAAGATAAGTTCCTTAGCCCAAAAAATAAAACCCGAAAAGTTCGAGATGGATGATGTTGCGCAGCAGATCTTCGGAGCGGTTATTTTAGCGACCCCCCTCTCGGTTACGGAAGAGGTATGGACCCTGGCGAAAGAGCTGGACCCTGTAAGGCTCGTCATGTTTATTCTGCTTTCAATCGCCGTCGTTACGATAATCATATACTACACCAGATTCCAGAGGGTCGCAAAGGAGGCGATAGGGGGGGAATTCGAAGCGCCCATACTTGGTAAGGCATATATACCCAAAAGGCTGGTCTCTTTGTTCCTGGTTTCTTACGGGGTCACCTGGTTTATTTTGTGGCTTTTCGGGGTGATGAACCACGTCATGGACCCCGCATGGTCATTCAACATATTCATTTTCGTCTCGTTTTTCGCCTCTGTAGGGGCGGCAACAGCGGACATACTGAAGTAAACTTTTATATAAGTTTTAGAAATGATTAACATGAGATGCCGAAAGTGCGGAAGTGAATTGAATGAGAAGTGGAAATTCTGTCCCAGGTGCGGTTCCATTCTTAGCAGAGACTTGTTCGCCGATGTATTCTCGAGGATGGAAAAGGAGCTGAAGGAAATGGACAAAATCTTTGAAAGGGATTTTGAGGTTTTCGATCTTTCCCCATTTTTTAGGAAACCTAACAGGGGGAGGGGATTCTCGATAAAGATAACGCAGAGTTCAGGGCAGGATCCAAAGTTTTCCGTGAAGACGTTCGGGGACGTGGACAGAAAGGAGATAGAGGAAGAGGTTAAAAGGATGGGTTTCAGGGAGAGGCCTGGCCTGATTAAAAACAGGGTCAGGGAAACCGGAGGTTATGAGAAACCGGAAGCTGAAGGGAGGGATTTCTCGATAAGCGAAGCGAAAACTACGGAAGAACCAAAAACGCACGTTAAAAGAACGGGGTACAGGATAGTGGCCGAGATTGAACTTCCGGGCGTCAGGGACCAGAATGACATAGAGGTCAAATCACTTGAAAATTCCATAGAGGTCAAGGCTAAGGCCGGGGACAAAGCCTACTTCAAGATCCTAACAAAACCCCCTCAAACAAGTATTGTGAGCAAAAGTTTCAAAAAAGGAATTCTTTATCTTGAACTCGGATAACCCAAAACTTATATTCGATGTAAAACAAATATTCTATGTGAAAAACAAAATTCCATTCCTGCCGCTTCCTTATGATAAGGTTAGGAGCATTTCGGAGCATCTTCTAGGATTTGGCGAGAACCTTTCTAAATTCTTTCCCTCACTGGATTTCGAACTGGAGCAGGCGGGGCTGGGGATAAGCCCAAGGAGATGGATGTCGATCGCCATCTTCACGCTGATATTCTATTTCGTTATAGTTTTCTCTTTGATATTTGTCATAACTGTTGCCGCGAAAGCGGAATTCTTCAGGGCCATCTCGATATCTTTCCTGTCCGGGGCAAGCATAGGTTTCGCGAGTTTCCTTTTCCTCTCCTTCTACCCGAAACTTTCCGCGACCAGGAAGATAAAGAATATAGAGAAGAATCTGCCTTACATGCTTCACCACGTACTCGTCCAGGTGAGGGCGGGCGTTCCCCTGTACAACACGCTGGTCTCCATAGCAAGAAGTGATTACGGCCTGCTCTCACATGAGATAAGGAGGGTAGTCAACGAAATAAACACTGGTAAATCCGAGGCCGAATCACTCGAGATCCTTACGAGAGAGACCCCCTCGTTCTTCTTCAGGAGGGTCATGTGGCAGATGATAAATGCCCTGAAATCAGGAGCGGACATAGGTAATACCATGAGGGAGATAGTTGATAACCTGGCGGTGGAACAGAGGGTATCCATAAAGAAATACGGTTCCCAATTGAACCCGCTTGCGCTGATGTACATGCTTTTTGCTGTTATTTTTCCTACGTTGGGAATAACCTTTCTCTTGGTTCTCGCCTCATTCACAGGATTGACAATAAACCTGGAGATCGTGCTTATAGGAATAATAGGTATGCTGGTCTTGTTCCAGTTCATGTTCGTTGGCCTGATAAAGTCAAGGAGGCCCATAGGGATAGATTGATATGTTATACAAACTGTTCCCGCCGCGCTACAGAAACTGGGTAAGGGAAATGATAGATTTGTCAGGCATGAAAACAACCCCTGAAAAATACATAAACATTTCTTTGGTTATGAGCATAATAATTTCGGTGGGCATCTCCTTGTTAGCAGGCTCATACATGTTATATGTTTTAATCGGTGTTTTTTGCGCAGTGTTCTTCCTCCTGAACGGATGGCTCATACTGGCAGTGGACAGGAGGAGAAACTTCGTGGAAAACGTCCTTCCTGACGCCCTGGAATTGACAGCAGCCAACATACGCTCGGGGTTCATACCCAGCAAGGCTTTGCTCCTCTCCGCCAGGAGTGAATTCGGACCGCTCGCCGAGGCCATAAGGAGATCGGGAAAGGAGATAATGACGGGTAAATCCCTGGCAGAGGGCCTGAACCAGATTCCAAGATATATAAAATCAGAGGTCCTGGAGAGGGCGGTGAAATTGATAGGCGAGGGGGCGAAATCAGGAGGCCAGCTTGTCGCCCTCCTGGAGGAAAACGCAATAGACATCCGGAGGAAACAGGCAATAAAGAAGGAGGTAAAGGCGAACATAATAATGTACGGAATATTCATAGTGTTCGCAGGCGTTCTTGGAGCCCCGGTCCTGTATGCCCTGTCCCTGTATCTTATAACCACCCTGACCATGTTCTCCTCTGCCGGCAACCTTCCGGAATCCTTCTCCAGCAACATACCGTTCTTCAAGTTCGGCCTAACCATATCGCCTGAATTCCTCTTGGTCTTTTCGGTGGTTTCGATAATAATCACCACCTTTTTCTCGGGTATAATAATAGGCCTCATAGACACAGGAAAGGAGAAGGGAGGGATAAAATACATTCCGATCTTCATGATAATAGCGCTGCTCGTATTCTTCGGGGCGAGGATGTTGATAAGCAACATGTTTGCCGGCTTCTTGCCAGCTTAAGATATTTATACCAGTTTGCACCAATTATAAATTGATCAAACATGAAAAAAGGACAATCTGCAATGGAGTATCTGATGACGTATGGTTGGGCAATACTGATCGTAATAATAGTGGCAGCGGCTTTATACGCCCTGGGCGTATTCAATCCAGCGACGTACACAGGTGCCAGATCGACAGGTTTCGCCAATATCGGACAGCCAGCGACTGGTGACTGGAAGATATCTGCGGCAGCAGCGGAAAACCAGTTCCAATTGAATCTCAAGAACAATCTGGGTTCAAGACTATATTTTACGGCAGCATCCGTAAAGATAGGGGCAACTGACTGCACAGGAGAGGATTTCAACGACGCTACATATGATAACGTTGCGAACATAACGATTGGATCAGGCGGAGAATTCACCGTTGAAGCGAACTGCGGGACATTACAGTCAGGCAACAGTTACACGGCATCAGTGGAGCTAACGTACGACAACCTTGACTCGGGATTGACAGGTTTCAAGGAAATTGGTACCTTAACAGGAACTGTCAGTTAGACATAAACATTCGCCCTTACCATCTTTCTTTGATTTTTTTATTTTTAGGTAGGTCTTTTTATAATCCGGCTTTATCAATTCTTATAATATGTACAAGCAGGTAATTGTCGTCAGGAGAGACCTGGGCATGGACAAGGGAAAGATCGCTGCCCAGGTAGCGCATGCTTCCCTGGAGGCATACAAGAAAACCGATGAGAGCATTCGAAAGCTCTGGGAAGAGGGAGGATCGAAAAAGATAGTTCTCAAGGTTGAAAGCCTGAAAAAACTCATCGAACTGAAGGAGAAGGTAAAGGGTTTACGAATCCCATATGCGATAATAAGGGATGCGGGGAAAACCCAGGTTGAACCCGGAACCGTCACATCGATAGGTATAGGGCCTGTTGAAGAAGGGTTGATAGACAACATAACAAAGGATCTGAAACTGCTCTGATTCTGATTAATTCCTGGAAAATGGAAAGTATTTAAAACTTACTGGTATTAACTACTTTATAATCAAGAAGGTAGTATGAAAGGGATATTAAAAAAGGGTTTTGTGAAATACAGCCTGGTTGTCTTAATTCTAGCGTTATGTGTAGTTTTATTTTCGCTTTACGGACCTGTCGAAGGAAGGAACGAATCGGATGACACGGGTCTGAAGCCCGTAGAATCAGGTATCACCGGTGGAGGTCCGTCCGTGGAGGTGATGGGTTTTAACGAGATCGGGGATGGCAACGAAGAACCGGAGGAGATGGATGAACCTGTAATAACCGGCACTTCCAGTCCTACATTACTCGGAGGTTTTTCAGTCGGGGGTTCTTCTGGGGGATCAAGCGGGTCAAGCGTGCAATTTGCTGAAACTCATAAGGTTTGCGATTTCAAAAATGAGCAATGTATTGTTGTCGATGGCCCTGGAACAGATGAATGCGCAAATGATGAGGATTGTTACTGCGACCCGAAAACGCCCGGTTACTGGAAGAACCATCTTGGAGAGGCGGGGGGTGTACTTCAGTATCAAGATACAAGCAAAGGGGATTTGACACTTGACTGGGGGGTAGGCGGAAATGAAATATCCTACGGTACTGTCAGGGCCGGGGGATTCAGGGGATCAGGTTACATAATAACCCCCGGGAGCAGCGGGACCCTTGCAACCGTCACCCTTGAGGTAATCAGGGACGGATACGAAGGTAATATCGACCTATGCATAACAAATTATGTGGATGATATTGGGGATATGATGCCTGAACCTTACTGTATAAGTTCGTGTCAAAAAAATATTGTTTCATCACCGAATATATACATCACCTGCAGTCCGGATTCGGGAGGACCGGGAACGACAGTGACAGTCCCGATATCAATTGACGGGAATACGCAGACAATAAATGCCTTCGGATTGGACCTAATATACGACATAGGCCTGCTTAGGTGTGTCCACGAAAATTACGACGTTTTCGATTATGTTGAAACCTCTGATAACATAACCCATGTTCTCGAATGCGAAGGTAACTGTTCCAGCATGTTCAAAAAGCTCAAGAAGTTCCTTCTCGCAACCATCCTTAACATCTGCGCTGACTACTTCGATCTTGACGACGCCCACAACGGAAAAACGATTGAATACTGGATAGAACAATCAATAGCGGAGGTTGAGAACGGAGAAAGCGAATTGGACGAGTATTACAGCAATGTATTGGATGACGTACTAAACGGCGAACTCGAATGCAACCCCGATTATCACACGGAGTGTAATTACTTTGAAGAGACTTGTGATTTGGTTCTGGGTTCTGGTGGTCATGAGTGCGGAACCTTTGATGACTGCACGCACACGGAGTGTAATTATCAGGCCCTTACCTGCGATACATTACAATCACCAGGTACAAATGAATGCTTGACATTTGATGACTGCCCCCGTCATGCAGAATGTGATTATCAGTATGAGGCCTGTTCGGTTGTTGAAGGTTCGGGGGAGAATCAGTGTTTGACTTGGTATGATTGTATACATACGGAATGTTATGGCATGAGCTGCGTGGGTGCTTCATCTCCTGGAACAGATGAATGCGTGACTGATTATGATTGTTATTACATGGGTTGTGTTGACATGACATGCGTTCCTCTTGTAGGGCAACGTGAAGATGAATGCGTGACTGATTATGATTGCGGGAAGGACTGCATCCCCCCGTATCTGGGAGTCGATAAGGAGACGAACCCGACCGAATTGGTTTGCGAGGAAACCACTATAACCCTCGAGATTGAAGGTAAGGGAGAACCCTGCAAAGGGTTTTACCCGGTGGACGTTGTTCTCGTTTTCGACAACTCGGGGAGCATGGATGACGACGGATGGGACGACAACATAAGCGACTGGCAGCCGATAGGCGACGCTAAGATCGCGGCAAAAACCTTTGTTGATTTGCTGGGATCAAATGATAAGGCCGGTCTGGTTTCATTTAACACCATGGCACACCTCGATCAGGGACTAACCCTTAATAAGAATGCTGTCAAATCCGCTATAAGTGGTATGGACGCCGGCGGCTGGACAAACATGAGCAATGGTCTTGAGTTAGCCAATCAGGAACTTATAATGAACGGTAGAGTTGATGTTCCTTGGATTGAAATCCTACTTTCGGACGGGAACAACAACTGCGGTGTGAACGATCCGCCTGCGGATTGTCATGATAGGGTCTTCGCGCGCGCTCAGGAAGCTGCTGACGAGGGAATAATAATATACACTATCGCTTTAGGCGATAACTCAAACCAATCGCTTATGCAGGATATAGCTGATATGACGGGGGGAGACTTTTATTATGCCCCGACAAGCGGTGATCTTGAGGACATATACGAGGAGATAGCAGAGAACGTCACGAACATAGCCGGGACCAATGTCATTGTCATGGACTACCTTCCTTCATATGCGGACCTTAACGAGTCAACCCTTCCGGGAGATTGCGAATACAACCATACCGATGGGAAGATAACATGCGTAATCGACATTATACACATAAACCAGACCGTATCCTTTTCTTTCAATGTTTACATAAATCAGTACGGTTACCTGCTGACTAATGTTTACCCTGATTCCGGAGTTGAATACGTCAACCACAACCAGACAACTGTATTTGAGGAGTTTCCGGAGACACACGTAACTGTTTTAGGTTGTCAGCATAAAGTATGCAACTACATTGATATGATATGTGAAACCGTCACTGAAACTGAACCTGGCGAAGACGAGTGCCAGACCTTTGAAGACTGCCCTCACCACAAAATTTGCGATTACCAGCAGCAGGCTTGTGCAATAGTTCAGGGAACCGGTCAAGACGAGTGCTCTAGTTATGATGATTGCGTTCACATGGAATGCTGCGACATGAGCTGCGTTGTTTCGGATTTTCCCGGGACTGATGAGTGTTCGACGGACAGGGATTGTTATTATTACGCTTGTGAGGAAATGTCATGTGTTGCGGTTGAAGGATCAGGGACCGATGAATGCGAAACTGATTCGGACTGCATTGATTACGTATGCGAGGATATCAGCTGTGTCGCTGTCTCCGGGACAGGGGAGGTTCAATGTACGGATGATGATGACTGCAGGCATTATGAATGCGATTACGTTAATGAACTTTGCAAGGCAGTCGCTGAAGACGGAACTGATGAATGTTCTGTATGGGAGGACTGCGCGTTCTGCGGCAATGAAAAGATAGATCCGGGAGAGGAGTGCGAACTGCCGGGAACCGGAAATAACCTTTACTGCTCGCAGACGACATCCGAGTGTTCGGGCAACAAGTTGGGCACGAGGGACGCTTACGGGAACTGCGATTCTGCTTGCGGCTGCGTTGATGATCCCTTCAGCTATTCATGCGTGGAAGGCCAGTGCGGGGCGGAGTGCGGTTCGGATGATGATTGTGACTGCCCTGCAGACGGCTGCGACGTGTACAACCACAAATATCCGACTTACTTTGATTTCCCGGACTACAGCGAATGCTTTACAGATAGCTGCACTTGCGCCGACTGCGAACCCGCAGAAAGCATCTGCGACCCAAGGTGCATGGGCGACTGTGAGGTTTACGTGAGGCTGGAGCACGACCAAGGGAACAGAGCTAATTACGACCAGTATGTTCACAATCCGTCCGGAGGAACGTATGACATAACCATAGTTGTTGAAAGCAATGGTGAATGCGACGGCTGGAGGATTCCGATCAGGTACTGGTGGTGCCAGTGCCCGGGCTTCAACCCGGATCAGGAGGACATAGAATACTCCGTGTGGCCGCCGAAGTGGAACAGGCTGTGCACGACAAACGCAGGGAACCCGAACACGGACAGCCTCTACTGCGCGCCGTGCGAAACGAGGAAAATAGTTGCTGACTACAGGTCGGGCGACGACGGAAGTGAGATCAGGATAGATACGAACGTGGGGGTCGCCACCGGAACCTACCAGATAGACATAGTTGATTACCACGACTGTTACGGCCAGAAGGCTGCGGTGGCTCTGGGATGCGCCGGTCACCTGGAAGATACGCCACAATGATTTCTTATTTAAATAAACAAAACCGAATTTATTATTACGTGATTTCATGTCAAAGGAAAAGCTTCAGGAGAAATACATACTTTACCAGCTGCTGCAGCAGAACCTTGAAAGCCTCAGGGAACATCTCGAATTAATCGAGGGGCAATTAATAGAGTTAAAGACAACACAGCAGGTCCTGAACGATTTGAAGGGGGGCAAGAGCGTTACAGACGTCCTCATCCCTTTGGGTGGCGGCTGTTACGGGAAGGGTGAGGTAAAGGATATAAAAACCTTTCTGGTAAATCTGGGAGCCAATGTCATGGTTGACAGGAAAATGGAATCTCTGAAACCCTTACTTGAGAAAAGAGAAAAGGATCTCGAAAGGGCGGGCGGTGAAGTGCAGGAACAGATGATCAAAACGGCAAATCAGATAAATGAAACCGCTTTGGAAATACAAAGCATGGCAAAGAAAGGGTAATAGGAAATTAATTTAACAAACCCCATATTATAATTATGATACTCATTCCCCTGATCATGCTGATGATACTCTTCTCTGTACTTGCTGCCCATTTCAAGGATCTGATGTATTCTGTCATTTTCATGGCTTCAAGCTCCCTGACACTCGCGCTTATGTTCCTTCTTTTGCAGGCCCCGGACATCGCTATCACAGAGGCGGCTGTCAACGCAGGTCTTGCCACTCTTATTTACGTTGTTGTCATTAGAAAAACCAGGAGGCTGGAGGAATGAAGGGTTTCTTGTTCATCATTTGCCTGATTGCGCTCGGAGGTATGTTTCTTTATGTTTTTCTCTCCCCGGTTTTCGGGGTCTGGGAAAGGAAAGAGGTTGCCGACTACTATCTGGACAATGCTTTTGAAAGGACTGGATCGGCCAACGTTGTAAGTTCAATAGTATGGGATTTCAGGGGTTTTGATACGCTGGGTGAAGAAACGGTTTTATTTACCGCGGCTGTCGGGGTATTCACGATAGTTATATTCGGAATGAAGAGGGGGAAATAATGGACGTAATAATAAGGAACGTGACAAAGGGGTTGTTGCCGTTCATAATAGTCTTCGGCGTGTACATACTGTTACACGGACATCTAACCCCTGGCGGATCGTTCCCCGGAGGGGTTATAATAGCGTCCGGCGTTGCCTTGCTGGCGATATCATTCGGCCTGAGAAAGGCTGAAAGGCTCGTGAAAGAGGAAACCGCACATGTAGTGGAGGGTATTGTCGCTTTGTTTTTGGTTTTGGTTGTTCTTTTCGAGTCATTCGCCAGGGACATGCTGACGCCAACAGGCATGGCTTTCGGGTTATGGAGTGCACAACATGTTCTTTTACTGAATGTAGTCGGGGGCGTGATGGTCTCGATGGCCTTGATACTTATAGTCTTCCTGCTCATGAAGGAGTGAATATGATCGAAGTATACGTCGGTATGGTGCTGATCGCTTTGACAGGGATGTACTGCATGGTCTGGAAAAAGAACATGATAAAGAAAGTGATAGGCCTGGGTATATTCACGAACTCCATACATCTCTTACTTATAGCGATCGGTTTCCGAACGAACGGCATACCGCCAATACTTACCCAAGTTAACGCCGATTATTTCGCCATGCAGGCTGTTGATCCCTTGCCTCAGGCGTTGGTCCTGACATCCATAGTGATACAATTGAGTGTCACTGCATTGGCTTTGGGTATAGTAACGCTCGCGTACAGGCATCTCAAAACACTGGATACGGAGAGGATGAACAGGTTGAGGGGATAACGTGATAGTTTACTTGTTGCTTGTCTTGTTCGCTGCAACCTTCCTGGTCCTGATTGTCAAGAGGGACGAGATAGCGATAATAGCAATCCTCTTTTCGTTTTTCTCGATGTGTTACATGTTCATGAACCCAGAAATCATGGTATTTGGTTTCGGTGGGTGGTCCCCGCCGTTCGGTATAGTGTGGGTCTTGGACAAGCTAAATGTGTTTCTAGCTCTGCTCGTTACGGGTATATCCTCGGTTATCGCCGTATATTCTCTGAAGTACATAAAGGAGAGAAGGCACAGGTATTACACCCTTCTTTGTTTGATCACAATAGGTTTGCTGGGGGTTTCGCTTACAGGGGACATATTCAATCTTTATGTCTTCTTCGAGATACTTTCCGTCTCCTCCTATGCCCTTGTGGCGTTTTTCCTGAACGAACACGCCATAGAGGGAGCGTTCAAATACCTGATGGTGGGTTCCATGACCTCTCTCTTCATACTGATTGGTATCGCGATGCTTTACGGGCTGACAGGAACCCTCAACTTTGCAGACCTCGCTTCTAAGATTTCTCACGACCCTCCATACATGGTTGCGCTTGGTTTGCTGGTGGCCGGGTTCTCTCTTAAGGCGACGATCGTTCCGTTCCATGCATGGAAGCCCGACGCTATAGAGGGGACGCCTGCTCCCATAGGGGCGATCTTCACGTCGGTGTCAACAGCCATAGGTGTCTACGGTATTCTCAGGATTCTTTTCATTTTCAACCTGATACAGATCAACTGGGTTCTTATATTATTTGGCGCGATCACCATGCTTTTGGGAGCGCTTATGGCCCTGGTGCAGGTGAACGTGAAACGAATGTTGGCGTATTCAGGCGTGTCGCAGATAGGTTACGTTATAATGGTTATAGGATTCGGGACTCTGCTTGGCATTACCTCGGGTCTGTATCACATACTCAACAACGCCCTGATAAAGACCCTGCTGTTCATGGGCATAGGCATAGGTATTTACCTGACGGGAAAGGAGAATCTTAACGAGATGGGCATGAAAAACACGCCACTACTGATATGCGTTGGCATTGGTCTTCTTTCGCTTTCTGGCATCCCCCCGCTCAACGGGTTTGTTTCGAAGTGGCTGATCTTCATGGCATCATGGGAGATAAGCCCCATGCTGACTGCAATCGCCATAATTGCATCCGCGTTAACCCTGGCTTACTCGTTCAAGATTTTTTCAGCGATGTTCCTTGCGAACAGGAAAATTGAGGCAAAGGTTCCGAAAATCCTGCTAATACCTGTCATCATTCTAACCGCATTATGCGTTTTTATAGGGGTCTTCCCCCAGGCAGGCCTGAACATGATTGAACCTGCGGTGAACGCTTTATTAAATCAGAATCAATATATAACTGCGGTGTTTGGCGGGTAAAGGACGGGTGAAATAGGAAGGAGTCCTGTTCGGCGTTCATGAGTGTGGTGTTAACATGTTTGAACAATGGTCTTTGTTTGCTCTGGCTTTCATGGGTTTCATTTTTCTAGGTTTTCTGATCTATATGCTGGGTAACAGGAAATCCAGAAAGGAAGAAATGAAATATGAAACCTACACGTGCGGAGAACCTTTCCCGAAGGTCAGTATCGGGGTGGAAAACTTTTATCACGCAGTAAAAAGGTCTCTGGGCATAAAGGACCTGAGAAGTCATCATTCCGGGAGGATTTCGGATTACCTAATTTGGGTAGTTATCGGAACGGTAATAGTTATACTGTTAACGGTTGTTTGGGTCTGAGATGAAAGAGGAAATGGTAAGGCTGGACGCAAGAGCAATGGGAAAATCCGGGAAACCCTTACTGCGTAGGCTCGTTAACTACTGCAGGAGGAAGTCTCCATGGGTCCTGCACATGAGCGGTTCCGGCTGCAACGGGTGCTCCATAGAGATACTTGCGTCCCTGACCCCCAGGTATGATCTTGAAAGGTTCGGCATACTTGGGAAGGGGTCCCCAAGGCATGCGGACATTCTAATAGTAGAAGGACCTGTCAATGTCAAGATGAGGGACAGGATAAGAACAATCTATGAGCAGATGGGCGAACCCAAGTACGTGATAGCTTTCGGGTCCTGCCCTATTTCGAAAGGTGTTTTTTACGATTGCTACAACGTTGCAGGGCCCCTGGACAAGATCATACCCGTTGATGTTTACATTCCCGGCTGCCCCCCAAAGCCGGAGGCTTTGATAGAAGGGGTGGTGAAGGTTCTAAAGAAAATGGAGGGGTCGTGATGCATGTGGATAATTATTTAAAGGGAATTAAAAGGAAGATCGAAAACGACAACATATGGATCCTATCGAACAGAAAGGACTTTAAAAAGATTCTGAAGGAACTGAAGTATCTCGGGGTTAACAGAATATCCTCCATCTCAGGAACTGATGTCGGGGATTATATAGATGTCATATACCACCTAATACACAAGAACAGGACGATAAACATTCGCGTCCCTGTGGACAAGAAGAATCACACCATAGAGACCATAACCGATCTTTACCCGGGAGCGAACCTCTTCGAGAGGGAGCTTTCCGAGATGCTCGGCATTCATGTAAATAAGCATCCCAATCCTAAGAGACTCTTCCTTGCGCACGATTCGCCGAAAAGCCCTCTCAGGAGGTCCTGATTACTCACTTAAACCCGATCGCATAGTAAGAGACGACCGAAGAGGAATCGCCTGTGGTGTCTCCCGAATCCGTATGGTTTATTACCTTCGCCTTCAGGCCGAGTTCTTTCGCGATGTACATGAGTATCGTTACAGGCCCGTATCCGCAAACAGAGGCGTCTGTACTTTCCAGCGTTTTCAGGAAACCTTTCGGATCGAGCTTCTTTATCTTTTCTATCGCCTTCTCGTCCCTTTCTTTCGCCACGTCCCTGGGCAGATAATGGGAGAAATCGGACGAGGCGATCACTCCGGCTTTCCCCTTTATCGTTCTTGCCATGTGCTTTCCAAGGATCTCGCATTTTCTGAGGAAATCCTCCGAGTATCCGAGGTTGGAAACAGAGATCGGGACGAATTCGAAATTCCTGAACCTGTACTGCATGAAGGGGAGCTGAACCTCGATCGAATGCTCGTGCGAATGGGCGAATTCGTCCTCCTGCAGAACCTCGCACTTAAGGATATCCTTCGCCAGATTAGAATCTAAGTTAACCTTACCCAGCGGGGTTTCCCATCCTCCCGAAGCCATTATCGAGAAGTCACTTCCTATGAGGTTGTGGTTCGGGCCTAGTATCACGAATTTCTCGAAGGGTTTTAGTGAGTTGATCGCGAAAGCGGCCGTCCTTCCCGAGTATTCATAACCCGCATGGGGGGAGACAACCCCGATAAAGTCTCCCTCCCCAACTCCTTCGAACAGTCCTGACAGCTGTTTCCTGAGGTTGTGTTCGCTTGAGGGGTAGAACATACCCGCTACAACAGGTCTCCTTATCATACCCTTCTTTTGTATTTCATGTTAAAAAATTTTTATAAGACATGGAAACAAAAATAGATTGATCTTATGAAGGTCAGTTCAGGCATACCCGGACTGGATGAATTGATGAGCGGTGGTTTTGAAGAAGGGAGCATCAACCTGGTCACGGGAAAGACGGGTACGGGGAAATCCATATTTTCCGCCCAGTTCCTTTACAACGGGGCGGTTGAGAAGAAGGAAAGGGGCCTGTATCTAACCACAGGGGAAACCATAAAGAACATAAAAAAGCAGTCCGAACATTTTGGCTGGGACTTCGATGAACTCGAAAAGAAAGGCGCCATAAAAATCATGGAGATCGAGCCTTTTGACATAGAAACCCTGATAGAGAGGATAACCGATAACATAGAGTCGGTAAAGGCCAGTAGGGTCGTGATAGACTCCGTGAGCATGTTCGAGCTTTACATGCACGAGCCCTTCAAGATCAGGAAGTCCTTATACAAGGTTTTGCAGCGCCTGAGGGATATGGGAAAGACCGTTCTCGTGGTCGCAGAGATACTGGAAGAGAGCAAGGGGCTTTCAAGGTTCGGTGTCGTGGAATTCATGGTAGATTCTGTTATTCTCCTTCAATACCTGGGTATAGCGAAGTACAAGCGTTCATTGCTTATCAGGAAAATGAGAATGACGGATCATTCGACGGACATACACCCGTTCGAGATAACTCCCAAGGGGATTACGATACGCTCTGTATAGAGCTGTTCACATCCTTTCCGGAGCCTCCACGCCAAGGAGACCCAGGGCATTCTTTAGAACTACGGATACCGCTTTTACAAGAGCGAGTCTATGGATCTTTAATCCCATCCTCGCGTGTATTACGGGTATGAACTGGTAGAACTCGTTGAACTTGGTTGAGAGGGCGTAGCAAAAGTTGGCTATGTAATGCGGACGGAAATCATTCGACGCCTTTTGAACGTTCTCCGGGAATTCCGATATCATCCTTATAAGCTCCCTCTCCAGGGGGTGTTTCAGGAGACTGATATCGAATTTTCCGATTTTATTGACCTTCGCTTTCCTGAGGATTGAGTTCGCTCTTGCGTACGTGTATTGAAGATAAGGAGCGGCGTTTCCCTCGAAATCCAGAGCATGCCTCCAGTCAAATATTATGGTTTTGGAAGGGGACATCTTTATCATGTCGTATTTCAGGGAGGCGAGAGCGATATCTTTAGAAACGCTTTCAAGCGTCTCCTTCTTCATTTTGGGATTCCTCTTCCCTGTCTCTTCCTTTGCATGTTTTATGAGTTCGTTAAGGACATCCTCGTAGAGAATCACCTCCCCCTCCCTGGATGCCATCTTGCCCGTGGGGAGGTTAACGAGTTCGTAGCATAAGTGATAGCTCTTATTCGCCAGCGGTGACCTGGAGAGTTCGAACGTCTTGAACAGCTGCTGGAAATACAGCTTCTGCTCCGAGCCAACGACATGGATAGATTTTTCTATTTTGTACTCCCTGGATTTCAAATTAGCAAGACCCAGGTCCTTGGCAGAATAAAGCGGTGTCCCGTCAGATTTGATCAGAAGGAACGCCCCCAGCCCGTGTTTCTCGAGGTCAACCAGGATCGCTCCCTCGCTTTCCTTGGCTATCCTCTTCCTGAGTAGGTTTTTCGAAATCTCTGTTCCTATTTTCTCGACCTCGCTCTCGAAGTATAACCTGTCGAAAGTTATGCCGAAAGTTCCGTATATCCTGTCAAAATAATCCAGGCTCCATTTTCTTGTTTTTTCCCATATTTTCGTTAGTTTGGGATCCCCGGCGTATATCTTCTTATTCACATCGTCCACTTCTTTCGTTAGTTCTTCGTTGTCCTTAAGTTTTTTGCTAGCCTCTGCGTACACCCTTCCCAACCATTTCCCCCTTTCCTCTTTCGGTTCCCTTCCACCGTGCAGTTTCAAAAAGCCCCAGATACATCTCGCTACGTGAGGTCCTATGTCTCCCTGATAATTCGTGCGTAGAACCCTGTAACCGGAAAATTCAAGTATTCTCGAAAGCGACTCTCCCAGGCAAGCGGTCCTTATGTGGCCTATATGTACGGCCTTGTGCGTATTGAAGTGGCAATATTCAACCATTACGTTCCCTCTACCTCCTTTGCCCCTGCCGAAATTATCACCTTCCTTCAGTACCTCCTTGACAACGTCCTGTCCAATTATGTCCCAGTTCGCAAAGAAATTCAGATATCCTCCCTCGGGCCCGATCTTCGCGACCGGGCCGGAGGGTCTTATCTTCAAGGCGAGATCTTTCGCTATCTTATCCGGGGATTTCTTGAGTTTTTTGGAGAGTATGAAACAGGGGAAGGCGAGGTCTCCGAATTTATGGTCCTTGGGCTTCTCGAGAACTATTCTTTCCCTTTTCAGTTTTATTGTTTTCGAAAGCTTCTCCATGACATCTTCCCTGAACTTCTCGAATGCGTTCATAGTGTCTCCTCCTCTATCCATTTTATGTATTCTTTGGACCCTCCCACTATCGGAAGCGCGATTATCTCAGGGTTTTCGTACTGGTGGTTCTTTTTAACCTCCCTCACCAGTTTCCTGAGAACTTTCTGCTTGGTTTTAACGACAAGCAAAACCTCCTCTGCATCGTGGATTCTCCCTCCCCACCAGAAGTGGGATTTAAGGTTCGGGACTATGTTGACGCACGCAGCGAGCCTGCTGTTTAACAAAATGCCAGAAAGCCTATTCGCCTCTTTCATGTCAGGAGATGTTATGAAAACCACGATATACATCTAAACACCTATTGTAGTTCCGATAAATTTCTTTCCTCCTATTGCCTTTCGAATGTTCTCGATTTTTTTGCCGTTAAGAACGATCGTCTTTATCTTGGCCCGCTTCATCAGTTTCACTGCCAGGGGGTCTATCACGGCAACGGGTTTTGCCCGGTGTTTTTTTGTTTTCACTATCCTTTTGAGATCCTTAACCTTGGCTTTCCTGATTAATTTCGCTTTTTTGTGTTTGTCGGGGTCTTTGTCGTAAACCCCGTCGACATCGGTTCCCATTATTATGAGATCGGCCTCGAAAAGCTCGGCAACAGCGACAGTAACGGCGTCCGTGGTCTGGCCCGGGATCGTACCTCCCATTACCACGATCTTATTCGAGGATATCGCGTGTTCCAGATCTTCCTTGCTTCTGACGACTCTCTTGTATGCATGCTCCCTCATGGATGCGATCATAACCATGGCGTTCATTCTCGTTCCTAGGATGCCTATCCAGTCCAGGAAGTCCTCAGTAGGCCTGAATATTCTCGCTAGTTCTATGTACTTCCGGGCGACGCCTCCTCCTCCCGTAACAATGAGGACCTTGTGTTTCTTCCTCCTGAGACCGATCATGAATTTCGAGAGCTTCTTGACGTAATCCATGTCAGGAATCCCCTCGGGGCACAAAACAGACCCGCCGATGTTGAAAACTATCCGCATGCGAACACCTCATTAATATTATAGATTTTTAGTATTTATTGTTCCATTATTTATCATGGGTTTACTGGCTTTGGACGAATTCGACATGGAACTCGAGGATATCGAGATCAGAAAAACCAAGAAATTCGACCGCGTATTTCGCGTAGGGTTCGGAGGGAGCATAGACCAGAAACCGGCATTGTTGGATGGTATAATCTACTTCGGCTCGCTCGATCACAACGTATATGCGGTTGATGCGGAGACAGGGAAAGAGAAATGGAGGTTCAAGGCAGGCGGTCCCATAATGGAATCCTCTCCCGTTATTTCCGGGAACGTAATGTACATAGGATCCTTTGATAAGAACCTTTACGCAATAGACATACGTGGCGGGAAGGAAGTCTGGAGGTTCAGGACAGGGGGAGAAATCCTGGGATGCGCTGCGGTTGAGGGGAATTTCGTTTATTTCGGCTCAAGGGACGGATTTTTTTACTGCTTGAGGAAAAAGGATTCCTCGCTGGTGTGGAAATTCCGGACGGGCGACTGGATAGCTGCAAGTCCCCTGATACATGATGGGAAGTTGTACATAGGGTCTTTTGACGGGAATTACTATTGCCTGGATTCGAGAACCGGAAAGGAAGTATGGAGGTTCAGGACTGGAAGCGAGATATACAACGTCTACCCCGGAGAGGTTTACAAGGACATGGTTTTCGTTCCCTCGTTCGATAATTTTATTTACGCGGTTGATGTTGAAACAGGGGAGGAGAAATGGAGATTCCGGGCCGGCAAATACGGGCTGGCTGCCGCGCCCTACATTCAAGATGATATTATTTACCAAATCTCAAGGGAAGGCATAATGTTCGCTCTTGACCCGGAAGGGAAGGAAATGTGGAGGTTCAAGAGCGGGATGATCATAGCCGTGCCGAACATTCACAATGAGAGGATTTATGTGGGCTCGGGCGATTCGAACCTCTATTGCCTTAACATGGAGGGGAAGGAAATCTGGAGGTTCAGGACCAACGGCGAGGTCTATTGGTATCCAGTCGTCTGGAAGGATCGCGTCTACTTCACGTCATGGGACTGCCATCTTTACTGCATCAACCTCGAAGGAAATGAGATATGGAGATTCGCCACTTCCACCCTCTCCCAGGCATCTATGCCCCCTCCTTTTGAAAGTTTCGAAGTTGAGATCAAAAAAAGAGTGGAAGAGAAGGAAAGTGGGGAAAAATACAGGGTTGACATTTCGGTGGGAGAGGAGATCGGGAGCGAGTACGGGATAAAGAGCGAGTATTCCGTTAAATCTGAATACAGGCAGGAGGGGGAATATAAATAGCTAAATAACTGGTTCCACTAATCGATCAGTTTTATTTTTTTCTCAGCCCGCGCATCTTCTTTCC
>Ga0180438_10004955_pt1 | contig 18835 bp, 11 predicted proteins | sample SS_ome_12_FD_132455 | JGI IMG/M metagenome (GOLD analysis project Ga0180438, IMG submission 132455) | Hypersaline lake sediment archaeal communities from the Salton Sea, California, USA - SS_3_D_2 metaG | ecosystem: Environmental > Aquatic > Non-marine Saline and Alkaline > Hypersaline >...
ACTCTTCCCATTGGCGAGTTTGGTTAGGCGCTCGGAAGATAGTGAGGGGACGCCCAATCTGGGGAGTAAGCAGATGAGGATGGATACGGATTCGCGCTATTCTGATGGCCCAGCGGAGGCAACTGAAGAGCAGCTCCGGTCATCCCTCGATCAAGAGGGACAAATTGCTCGCCTTCGCACGTTGCAGAAGATTAGCTGTGAGCTGAACTCAAGACTTGATGTCGAGGACGCTTTGGTCAGCATCTTGGATGCGGCTATCCGGGCGGTCGGTGCTGAGCGAGGTTGCCTGTTGCTAGTCGATGAGACTACAAACAAGCTAGAGGTGCACTTGAGTCGCCATCTCCGGGCGGCGGATATCAATGGCAAGCCATTTCAGTTCAGCCGTACCGTCATCGAGCGCGTCTGGCGAGAAGGGGAACCTGTGCTCACCGCCAATGCTTTGAAAGATCCCGAATTGACCAAGGCGGATAGCGTTATCAGGCACACGCTCCGGTCCATATTGTGTGTGCCCCTTCATGTGCAGGGTCGGAGAATTGGGGTCCTCTACCTGGACAACCGTCTCAGGGCCGGCCAATTTGCGGATGATGACTTGGCGCTTGTGGTGGCTATTGCCGATCAGGCGGCGATAGCGTTGCGCAATGCCCGATTGCATCAGGAGGTGGTAGATCGGGCCGGCAGGCAAATGGAAGTGCTCCAGCACATCCAATCGTTGAACCAGATCAGCCTCAAGGCTCAGGGTTTGACGAACTTCTCTGACCTGCTTGCCGTCATCGGCGAGGAGTTGGAGCAATTCGGTTACCGTTGCACCATTGCATTGCTTAGCCCCGATAAGAGATATCTCAAGGTCCAATGCGTGTCGTCCAACGGGATGTCAGACTGTGGTATTCCAGACGACATGGAAGACGACGCGTGTGTCTTGTTAGATGAGACTGTCGTTTGTCAGCAGGTGTTGGAGACACGGACTGGCAGGTTTGTCTCAGACTTGAGTGATGTGATGGTCGAATTGCTGGGACAGCCGGGGGGTTTGGCGGGTCAGCCTGCTTTCGTGGCACCGCTTGTCGCCAACAATCGGGCAGTTGGTCTGCTCATTCTGGGGCTAGAGCGTACCCACGCTGAAGATGCTTCGCTGCTAATGGCCTTTGCCAATCAGGTCGCCGCCACTATTGAGAGCTCCCGGCTTTATGCTATCTTTCAACAACAATTGGCCGAGATGCAAAGTGTATTGGCTATCACCCGGGCGATGGTCAGCGAGGTGAGCATCGATAGTTTACTCGAGTTCATTATGGCTCAGGCCGAGCACTTAACTGCTGCACAGGGCGCGGCCGTACTGCTGCTGAGGGAGGATGGACAACGTCTTGAGGTAGCTCATCCCAGTGAGTCCTGGCTGCGAATGAAAGCAGGTTCAAGCCTCTCTGTTCCGGGTTCGCTGGTGGGAATGGCCCTAGATAGTCAGCAAGTCCAGGTTAGCAACGATGCCCAGGACGATAATCGCGCAGAATCTGTGCGTGCTCTCTTAGAACCGGTAGAACTTGGCTCATTGCTCTGCGCACCTCTCGTCGATCAAAGCGAGAGCTTGGGTGTGCTTTTGGTATGGAATAAGCAAGATGATGGAACCTTCACTGCGTACGATCGCCGTCTGATGGGTCTGTTCGCCGATGAGGCAGCCTTGGCGCTGCGCAATGCCCAGTTGTATGAGGCGGCTCGGCAGGAACTGGCCGAGCGCAGGCGAGTAGAGGAGGCATTGCTAAGACACAACCGCGAACTGGAGTTGCTTAATCAGGCGAGTCAAGCGTTTAACTCGACGCTTCGCCTGAACCAGGTGCTTGCCACGGTCTTGGAGGGAGTTCGCCATCTGTTGGATGTGACTGCATGCTCGATCTGGCTTATCGACCCGGAAACGGGTGAGCTGGTGTGCCGACAGACTGCTGGCCCAAGCAGCGAGATCGTGCGTGGGCGGCGACTTGCACTTGGCGAAGGACTCGTTGGCCGGGTGGCTTCCAGCGGTGACAAGCAGATCGTGCAAAATACCACGACCAACGGTCGCTTTTCGGAGAGCATAACTCAGCAGACTGAGGAAGAGGCTCGTTCTTTACTTTGTGTTCCCCTACGGACCAAGCGAGGCGTCATCGGTGTCATCTATTTGGTGGATGCGCGGGTGAATCGTTTTGGTTCAACAGATCTCAGGTGGGTGGAGGCGCTGGCAGCCGCCGCTGCCAGTGCCATTGAGAATGCGCAGCTTCACTCACAGGTTCGTCGATTGGCCGCCGAAAAGGAGCGTCAAAGACTCGCGCAGGAATTGCACGATACCGTGACACAATCTCTTTACAGTATCGGGATGGCTGCCCAAACTTCACTCAAGCTGTTGCGTCAAGCGGATATCGAGGAGAAGCCTTTGGACGCCATTGAGCACATCTTGGCCCTTTCTCAGACCACATTGTCTGAAATGCGTGAGCGGCTTCATAATCTGCATCCAACAGCCTTGGCCGACAGAGGGTTGATTAAGTCATTGGCGCAGCACTGCGACATGCTGAGCTCACAATATCTTGTATCAATAGAGTTGAAAGCTGACCTGGAGTCGCCGTTCTTTACGGTTCAGCAGGAGGAGGCCCTGTATTATATAACCAGAGAGGCGTTGTGGAATGCCGTGAAATATGCTGGTGCTACAGGCGTAAGAGTTTCGCTGGCTGTGGAGAATAAGGAGATCATACTCTCTGTTATGGATGACGGCACTGGCTTTGATCCGTCGGTCTTTGTCCGAGAGGAGACGATGGGGCTGAGGAATATGAGGCAACGTGCGGAATTGCTGGGAGGTAGCTTTGAGTTAGAGACCGAGCTGGAGCATGGTACACGCATAACAGTGCGGATTCCCGCTTCCTTATCACAGGGTATTGCCGAGTCTATCAGTTAGACTCTTCCATTTCCTAACAGGCTATTCTTCCAATCACTCTCTAACTGAATTCATATGCTTCTCTAATTCAGAAGTGATACAATGCGGGCGGACTATTGGAGAGCGGTAAACGTGAATGAGACACGTGTCCTGATAGTAGATGATCACGCCGTGGTGCGCCGAGGTATCCAGATGTTCCTGGAAACCGATCCCTGCATCCAGGTAGTTGGCGAAGCCGAAGACTGCCAGGACGCAGTGCGAAAGGCCAAAAGCTTGCAGCCAGATGTCATCTTGATGGACCTGGTTATGCCCCACGGCGACGGTATAGAGGCCATAGCCGAGATCAAGCGTCATAGCCCTGACCTCCAGGTTATTGTGCTTACTACGTTTGGGGATGAGGCCAGAGTCAGGGCAGCGATGGAAGCTGGGGCAAATGGCTATCTGTTGAAAGATGCGGATGGGGCCGCGCTGCTACAGGCTGTCCGTGCGGTCCAGCGGGGGGACATGCCCATTCATCCGCGTGTTACTCAATACCTGGTCACAAACTTCGCGAAACGTGATGATGCCAATGGAAACAAGAGTCTGACTGAACGAGAGAAACAGATTCTACGACTGGTCTCCCAGGGCCTGAGCAACAAGGCGATAGCTCAGACCTTATGTCTGAGTGCAGGCACCGTAAAGGTCCACGTCAGCAATATTCTCGAAAAACTGGGCGTCTCGAACCGCACGGAAGCGTCTGTCCTGGCCTTGCAGATGGGCCTGATCTCATCCAGCGAAGATTGAAGCGTAGGGGGATCGACATATCCAGGCCTCCATCTTCCCGAAAAGGTGGAGGCCTGGTTCGTTTTCCCACGCTGTTAAGCAGTCTTCACAACTTTGTTTCGCCATAATGCAGCTTTCATGGTATATTGCGTAACGCGTTGTGGTTATCCAACTTGCAGGACGTTATTTCACTGGAGTGGCTGAATGTTCCTTGTCGAAGACGGGATAGACTCATTTGACCTTGAAAATATGAACGTCGAGTCGAAAGGCCTGGTCGATTTCCCACTGGTGCCGCTCCGCGACACAGTGGTTTTCCCTCGCATACTCAGCCCGCTTTTCGTGGGACGCGACCAATCAATGCGCGCCGTAGACGCTGCACTTAACGCTGATAGTCGCCTGGTGGTGGCCACGCAGCGTGACCCCGATATCGACAATCCCTCTTTGGAGGATTTACATCCTGTTGGCTCTGAGATCGTTATTGGCCGCATCCTGCGTATGCCGGATGGCACAATCAGCATCTTGGCTCAGGGGCAACGCAGAGTCGAACTGATTGATTTTGTCCAAACAACGCCTTTTCTGCGAGTGCAGGTACGTCCCTTGTCCGAAGTGGCAGAGGTGAGCCCATCGACTGAGGCCTTGATGCGAGCTGTGCTGGCTTTATTTGAGAAGTGTGTTCAGTTGGATCGCAACCTGCCTGAAGATGCCTATGTGGCAGCAATGAACATAAACGAGCCGGGCTGGCTGGCTGACACGGTTGCGTCGGTGCTTGACCTGGAGGTTGGGGATCGTCAGCAGATACTTGATACGCGTGACCCAACGGTACGTCTGCAAAACCTCAGTATTATTCTGGCTCGGAGGCTGGAGGTGTTAGAACTGGAGAGCCAGATTCAAAGCCAAGTCCAGCAAGAAGTTGACAAGGGACAGCGTGAGTATTATTTGCGCGAGCAAATGAGAGTCATCCAGAGCGAGTTGGGAGAGATCGATATCCAACTGGCCGAAGTCAACGAATTACGCGAGCGGTTGGAACAAACCGAACTACCGCAAGAAGTGAAGGTCAAAGCTGAGCGTGAGCTTAGCCGGCTGACGGCCATGCCGCCGGCCGCGCCTGAAGTGGGCATCATCCGCACCTATCTCGACTGGCTGCTTGAACTTCCATGGGTGGCGGAGACCGATGATAGCGTCGATATCCCGCACGTGTCGCGTGTCCTCGACTCTCACCACTATGGATTGCCCAAGGCCAAAGAACGTATCCTGGAGCACATCGCTGTGCGCCAGCGGGCCGCAGACAAAATGCGTACGCCAATACTGTGTTTTGTGGGGCCGCCGGGCACGGGAAAGACCTCGCTTGGGAAGTCCATCGCCACTGCACTGGGGCGGCATTTTGTGCGTGTTAGCTTGGGTGGCATTCGCGATGAGGCAGAGATTCGAGGCCACCGGCGCACCTACATCGGCGCGATGCCGGGGCGCATCGTTCAGACGATGCGTCGTGTTGAGACCATCAATCCCTTATTTATGCTCGATGAGATAGATAAGGTTGGTGCAGATTTTCGGGGTGACCCCAGCGCTGCCTTGCTGGAGGTCTTGGACCCTGAGCAAAACTATGCGTTCTCCGATCATTACCTGGACGTGCCCTATGACTTGTCCAAGGTTATGTTCATTACCACGGCCAACATCCTCGATCCAATCCCGCCCGCTCTGCGTGACCGTATGGAAGTCATTGAATTTCCCGGATACATCGAAGAGGAAAAGCTTCAAATCGCCCGTCAATTCCTGATCCCTCGTCAGCTCGAAGAGCATGGTCTGACGCCTGAGGAGCTTCGCTTTTCTGACGGTGCAATACGCGGCATGATCCGAGAATATACCTATGAGGCTGGTGTGCGAAATCTGGAGCGCGAAATCGGGCGCGTATGCCGCAAGGTTACCCGTAGATTGGCTGAAAGCAAGCCAGCCCCCCGTCATATTACGAGCAGCGCCTTGCATCGCCATCTGGGTCCTCCTCAATATATTGAGAGTCTGACTCAAGATGTGGACGAGGTCGGCGTCGCTATAGGCATTGCCTGGACAGAAGCCGGTGGAGATCTGATGCCTGTCGAAGTGTCGCTGATGGAGGGCAAGGGAAATCTCACCCTTACGGGCCAACTGGGCGAGGTAATGCAGGAGTCGGCGCAAGCTGCTCTCAGCTACGCGCGCGCACGCGCCAGCGAGTTGGGTGTCGAAGCTGGTGAATTTGATCAGATCGATATCCACATTCACGTACCAGAGGGTGCCATTCCCAAAGATGGTCCCTCTGCTGGTGTGACGATGGCTGCCGCTCTTATCTCGGCGTTGACCGATCGGGCAGTTCACCACGACGTAGCAATGACGGGTGAAATCACATTGCGCGGTCGTATTTTGCCCGTCGGCGGGCTTAAGGAGAAATCCATGGCCGCCCACCGGGCTGGCATCAAAACCATCATCGTCCCTCGGCGAAACCAGAAAGATATGGTAGATATCCCAAAGAAGGTTCAACGCGACCTCAAGTTCATCTTCGTGGACCGCATGGATGACGTGTTGCCTCTGACCTTGGTATCTGACCCCGCCAAACCGCGTAAGCGCTCCACGAAGAAGACTCAAGATAAATAAATTCCCCGACTCCTGAGCGATTGGGTGCGCCCCAATTTTTTGGCAATTGGGCAAACCGGAGAGGAATCAGGGGGAGTCCCCCCGATTCCCCCTGTGCTTCCCCAAATTTTGGGACGCACCCGAGCGATTGACTTAATTGTCATGTTATGGTAAACTGATTATGATGACATAATACGGACTCAGGATTTGTCCGCGGAACCTACCATTCGCACCCTCAAGGGAGGCGGTCTATGACAGCAGGCTTGTTGGCTTTAGGATTGGCTGCCATGCTTGCCTTGATACTGATCCTCGCGTTTCCTAGCATATTGCAGAACTTCTGGAGGATAATAGGAGGTACTCTCATCCTCGTGCTGGGCCTCACCTTGTTCGCTTTGCTGGTCATTGCTATCTTCGACATAGATGTCGAGCCCTTTCTCCGAAAAACCAGCGTGATGTTAACCGGCAACCGTGTCGTTGATTTCTACGCAATATTCCCATCACAGGACAGGGTCGTGGAAGTTGATTACGTTGATACCGACAGCGATGATCAGAAGGAATGGGTTGTCTTCTATCAGTTTGACTTGACCGACGGCCGCAGCCCCTATGCCGGGGCCGTCTATGACTATGACCGGGGTGATCCACCGCTTGTGTTTCCCTATCAACTCTTGCCGCCTGATCGAGATTATTTGAGCGAGGGGGAAGTACGGTTGGAGTTGACCGACATTGTCCAAGTGGGCGAGGCGCAACCGGGCCCAGAGCTGATGGTCTATGGGCAGGTACCCGCGAGTGAGGAAGCTGGCGGGACGATAAACACCGATCTGAACATATTCCGCCATATTCCTAATTCTTTTGCGTGGGAATTACCTCGCGACGAGCCGCGTCGCTACCAGGTGATTGGCGCCTTTCGTGGTGATGGAGGCGTTACCTTTGACCCGGATACCAAGAACGTCACCGTGTTGAACCGTGAAGATTACGACCGCAGCCAGATTGCCGTCCGAAGCGTGTACGCTATAGACAACAACCGTGGGACTTATATGAGTGTGGCCGACCCTCTACAGTTGAGTGCTCCGATTTCCTCGGAAGTAATTTTTGCCTCCGGTATGCCGTCCGATGTCCTTGAGACGCCTTACCCTGAAAAGCTGGTTCTAGGTTTCTACGAGACGTTGCCGGTAGAGGATCCTACTGTCCACCCGCGAGCATTTCTCACCGGTGAGGCTCTCATACAATACGACAGCAACAATTTGACGTACTTTGGTTTTGGCGACGTGTCCGGCAACTGGTCCGACGTGGAAGAGATGACCGTCACCCAACTCAGTTATGCTCCCGATACAGAGCGTATCGACCCCTCGGTCACCTACATGGGCACGGACCCGCGCCTCCAGACAGTGGGTGTCGCTTTTGTAGCCAGGGTAGGTAGGACCAACACCAGTACGCCGGAGCCGATCCAATGGGTTACTACCGTGGTCAACGGTAAATGGAGGATTGATCATCGTCTCGAGTAACAGTAGGATTGGCGGTTTCATCTGTATCATCCTGAGTTTTGTGGATGGGGCCGCTCCATTGAGCGGTCTTTGTTCTTGACTCATGTTCAGAACTAGAGGTCGCTCTCGCAGGATTTCTTAATCTAGCGGCCTCAGACGGCGGATATGGCTATCCGCCGCGAGCGTAAAAGCCACGATTGAGAGGGGACTCCCCTCGCGCCCCCTGTGCTTTCCCAGATTTTAAGACGCATCCCAACCGAAAGGCCTATTGTCAGTCGCTTAGCCCTGTGTTATACTCAAGGCATCTGCGCAATTCCCGGCGAAGGTGATTTGATCTATCTCCGTGTGGAGCGTGTCTGGTGGAATTGGAAGACTTACCGGCTGATCACAGTACACAGACACGTCTCTGGTCGCTGACTGTCCTCGACCAGTTGTCTGCGGCTGTTGGCCAGACTCTGATTCTGGAAGATGTGTTGAAAGCAGGGCTGACGACGCTGATTGAGGCTTTTGATTTTGAGGCCGGAGCGGTCGTTATGCGCCATCCAGCTCATCAACTGCAATTGGTGTGCCAGGTGGGCCTCTTGCCGTTTGCTGTCGAGTCTTGGTTGACAGATGAAACGGGTGGAGGCTGGCTGATGAACATCCCGAAACTGATGATGTATCCAGATGATGCCAGTCAGCATCTATGGCCGCCCGATCTGATCCAGCCTGGCCAGTCATTATGTGGCATCCCCCTGCAAATTGAGGAGGAGAGGCTTGGCGTCGCAGTCTTGACGTCGGACCGGGTGCGAGATCTATCCACTTTGGAAGTGACGACGTTGGAACAGGCCTCCGGCCGGCTGGCATTAGCTATGAGCAATGCGCTGAGGTATCAACTGGCGAGTAATGGCGGTGTGGACAGTGTCTCCCAATCCTCTGATCGCGACCAACTGCGCGTATCTCTGCACTACCAAGTTGCAAAAGAATTAAGTGGCCAACTGGATACCGATCAGTTACTCGATCAGATCTTGGCTCTGGCCCCACGCCTGGGTGCCCAATTTGCTTACATTGTCGTCGAAGAAAAAGACGGTATCTTGCACTTCAGATCCACCGCGCCAGGTCGTGAAGAGTTTGTAGGTGCGATTGGGCGTCGATTGGCGCGATATATGCTGCAAAACGGCGTTGAGGGTTGGGTTCTGCGACAGGGGAGGCCATTGCTGATTGCAGATACACTGAACGATGATCGATGGTACCAGGCTCCCTATTTGCTTGAGGTTGATCGATCGGCGTTGTGTGTGCCTCTGCATATGGAGCGAGCTGGTGCACGCGGCACCTGGACGCTGACCAGCCGGCAGCCTGGCGCGTTTCATATCGATGACGTCCCTCTGGCCGAATCAGTGGCGTCTCAAGTGGCGGTAGCCTTAGAAAACACTCTTCTCTTTCGCGCAGAAAGCGAACGATCGGAACATCTCTCCTTAATCAATGAGGTAAGTCAGGCCGCCGCCTCAATCTTGAGCCTGGACTTGATGCTTAATACTGTTACGCAGGCCATCCAACGCCGCTTTGGCTATTTGCGTGTCTCGATTTTTCTGGTAGACGCCGATGCCGGTGTTGTGACCACTCGCAGCCAGGCTGGTGCGCAAGGCGATGGCGTGCAGATTGAGTATCAACTACAGTTGGGCGAGGGGTTAGTAGGACAGGCTGCCAAGGAGAGTCAGACGAAACTGGCCAATGACGTCAACCGCTACCCCGGTTATCTGCGACTGGGCCCGAATGCCGATAAGGTACGTTCCGAGTTGGCAGTACCGATACGGTTGGGTAGCAAGGTCGTTGGAGTGCTCGACCTCCGCAGCGATGAGATTGATGTTTTCACTCGCCAGGATGTAACCACAATGGGGCTGCTGGCGGATCAATTATCCATCGCCATTGAGAACGCTCGCCTTTATGGTGAGATTCGTCAACGCGTTGAAGAGTTAACGACTCTCAATAAGATCAGCCAGGCAGTCACCTCCACCCTGGATCTTCAAGAGACATTGACTCTCATAACTGACCATACCACCCGTCTGCTGGGGGTAGCAGCAACCTCGGTGGTCCTGTATGACGAAACCAAAGACGACTTGTGGTTCGCTGCCGCGTCTGGAGAGGGCTCGGAGTATGTGTTGGGTATGAGGATGTCCATAGGTCAGGGGATCGCGGGCTGGGTCTACCAGCAAGGCCAACCGGTAATGGTGCCGGACACGTCAAAGGACACCCGTTGGTTTGGAGGCTTCGACTCTGATAGCGGATTTACCACGCGCTCAATCTTGAGCGTCCCTTTGCAGACCAAAGGTCAGACTATTGGCGCTATTGAGGCAATGAACAAAGAGGATGGTCCGTTCGATGTTGAGGACTTGCGCCTGCTGACCTCGATGGCAGCACCGGCAGCTACCGCCATTGAAAATGCCCAGTTGTACGATAAAATACGCCAAGGTATGCGCGATCTGGAAGAAACCCAGGCCCAACTTGTTCAATCGGCCCGACTGGCAGCCGTTGGTGAGCTGGCGGCTGGGGTTGCTCACGAAATCAACAATCCGCTCACCAGCATTATCGGTTTCACGCGTTTGTTGTTGGAAGACGTGCCATCAGACGATCCTATGCGCGACGACCTGGAGACCATCGATCGCGAAGCAGCTCGCACGCGTCAAATTGTGCGAGCATTGCTCGACTTTGCCCGTACCAGCGATCCTGTGCTCGTGCCCACCGATCTAAATGGCTTGGTTGAGGAGGCTCTGATGCTGGTCTGTACTCGATCGGTGCTGGCGAAAGTGTCGATGGAGAAGGATCTATTGTCGCTGCCTGCGGTGATGCTTGATTCCAATCAGATCAAACAGGTGCTGGTGAATCTGTTGAACAATGCTGTGCAGGCAATGCCAGATGGTGGTCGCCTCACCATCGCCACAAGACTCACCGAGCGTGAGCATAACGGTGTTTACCACGAGATGGCCGCGGTCTATGTGAGCGATAGCGGTGTTGGGATCCCGCCCGAGAACCTGGCGCGGATCTTCGATCCCTTCTTCACCACCAAAGAAGTGGGCCAGGGGACTGGATTGGGGCTCTCCGTTAGCTATAGTATCGTCGAAAAGCATAATGGCCGGATTGAAGTCGAGAGTGTTCCCGAAGAGGGCAGCACATTTACCCTACTCTTGCCGGTAACTGAGATAGCCAGGCAAACGGTCAAGTGAAAAATGAGGACGAAGGATCGTGGATGAGCACATCCTTGTAGTCGATGATGAACCCGGTGTTCTTGCCACTTGCGTGCGTGCATTGAACCGTGTCGGGTATGTCGCCGAAGGGGTGGGCGACAGCGAAACAGCCCTGGACCGACTGTCTCAGGAAGTCTTTGATTTGCTGCTGGCCGACATCCGGATGCCGGGTCGAGATGGGCTGGAATTGCTGGCGATATCTAAGGAGCTGGATCCTCATTTGTCGGTGGTGATGATTACGGGCTATGGGACGATGGAGGACGCGCTGCGGGCCATTCGATTGGGGGCGCAAGGCTTTTTGCTCAAACCCTTTGAGCCTGCGGAGCTGGTGGAAGCGGTGCAAGACAGCCTACGACGGCGCGCACTGCTGTGTGACAGTCTACGCTTGCAAACTTTGTTACCGTTGCTCGAAATCAACGAAGCATTGCGTACCAGCGATGGCGCATTGAATTTGGCCCAGCAAGTCCTTGAGGTTGCCCTGCCTGAAATCGGTGCTTCACGGCTGTGGCTGGTGATGCGAACGTCCCCTGGTGACGAGCTTACTACGGTGGCCTCCGCAGGAGATACCCCTGGCAAGCTTATGCTGCCGGTATCGGTGCCAGAGCAGGTTTTCAACAGTGGGGTGCCGATTTGGGTTGAAGCTGATGGACGCACGCACAGCGACCCAGCAGAGGCCCGTCGTGCGGTGGCTCTATCTCGCCCGCTATTGATGAAGAACCAAGTAGTTGGCGTGTTGAATGCGGAAAAATCGCGGGAGCTCCCTCCTTTTAGCCAGATGGGACTGGAATTGATTTCGTTGATCAGTGGGCAATTGGCCATCACGATTGAAAACGTGGAATTGCACCAGCGACAGCAGACGTTGCGTGCCTTTAACGAAGACATCATCCAGAACATGACCAATGGACTGGTAGTGGTTAATGAGGCATTGCTGGTGACTGTTTTTAACAAAGCCGCCTCCACTCTTCTGGGCTATGACGTCTCAGAGGTGTTGGGGCAGCCCTTGCGCAATGCAATACCGGGCGCGATGAAGTTGGGTGACATTATTGAGGTCACGTTTCACAATTACGGTCAGGCTCGCTCCCTACAATCGCAGCAAGAGCCGGATAGAATCGTGGCGGCGCAGACAGCCTCTAAGTCCGGTGGCCCCGACATCAGGTACTCGCAGGATGAGGTAGATGTACGTCATAAGGATGGCAACGTGTTACCATTGGCTGTGAATGCCTCGCCCGTGCGCGACAGCAGCGGCAAGGTGACGGGTGTTGTGTGTCTGTTTGAGGATTTGAGCGAAGCCAAAGCCATTGAGGCAGAACGCCGCCGACTGGATCGACTGGCGGCGCTGGGTGAGATGTCGGCGGTGGTGGCACATGAGATTCGTAACCCGATAGCTGGCATCGCTGCCGGTGTCGAGTACCTGAGTAAGAACGTCCCGGAGGGGTCGCCCCACAGGGAAGACATGGCGATGATCATGGGTGAGATCGAACGAGTCAACCGCATCCTGGAGGATATCTTAAGTGTGGCACGTCCCTTTCAGCTAAAACTTGGCCTCCAGACGGTGCCGGATATTATGGAGCACGTATTGCATCGTTATCAGACACCCATCGAAAAGAAGGCGATTCGTGTCGTTCGTCGCTATGCGCCTTCGCTTCCCCAGGTACTGGTCGATCGGCAGCGGATGGAGCAGGCATTTACCAACCTGGTACTCAACGCGGTTGAGGTAATGCCAAATGGTGGAACCCTCGGTATTGGCCTGAGTGCCGACGACTGTTGGCTGACCATCGCAGTCTCTGACACAGGGCCCGGTATCTCACTCGACGTTCAACAACGTATTTTTGAGCCCTTCTTCACGACCAAGACACGGGGCACTGGGCTGGGTTTGGCCGTTGCCCGGCGGGTGATTGAGGAACATGGTGGGACAATTAAGGTCTCAAGCAAGATAGGTATGGGAACGGCGTTTACCATTCAGTTGCCCCTTACTACTGAGGAGGTATGTTCGTCATGAGTGCCCACATCCTTATCGTGGATGATGAAGATACATTGCGTTACTTCTTGAAGCGAACCCTGCAGGACGAAGGATATCGGGTTAGTGAGGCGGCTGATGGGCAGACGGCCTTGGATCTTTTGGAACATGAAGATTTTGACCTGGCCCTGGTCGATCTGCGAATGACGGGCGTTGATGGGCTGGAAGTGATGCGTCAGTTCCGCGAGCGGTCTCCAGAAACCCAGATCATCATTGTGACCGCTTATGCCAGTGTTCCATCAGCGGTGGAGGCGTTACGTCGTGGCGCCCACGACTATTTGACCAAGCCGGTCAACACCGAAGAATTGCTGGCCAGTGTGGCCGATGGACTGGCGCGACGAAGCGTGCAGGCACCATCTGCATCCAAGCCGACTGGGGCGCAGCTTACCTATGGTGACCTTACCCTGGACTACAACATGCATGTGGTGACGCGCCAGGGTCAGGCTCTTGATCTCACGCCCACCGAATTTGACTTGCTCGCTTGTCTAATGGAGGTCCCGAATGTAGCCCTCGATTCAGTGACAGTGCTCAAGCAAATCAGGGGTTACGACGCCACCGAAAGTGAAGCGCGAGCCATCGTGCGCGTACACGTGCATCGCCTACGACAGAAACTCGAACCCGACCCGTCCAACCCGCGCTACGTCACTACGGTGGTCGGCGGTCGCTATGTATTTGCCTATTCCGACGAATAGGCCGCGTTGACATTTGAGTTTATTCGCCTGAGAACCCGGCAACATATAACGAAATTCACATCTGGGGATTTGCAAATGTCAACACCACCAAGAGAGATTGACGTATTAGGCCTGGGTGTATCGACATTAGATGTCGTCACCCTGGTGGACCATTTCCCAACTCAAGATGAAGTCCAGCGCGCTTTGGCGGTGATGGTTCAAGGCGGTGGACCGGTGGCCACCGCCTTGGTTACCCTGGCCCGATTGGGCGCCCAGGTGGCTATGTTAGACGTCCTTAGCGATGATTGGCGCGGCGATCTCATTCGGGATGAGTTTCGACGTGAGGGAGTCAGCACTGCTTACCTGGAGCGGATAGAAGGATACAGCTCCTCAATTGCCTCCGTTTGGGTTCGTCAAGGCGACGGAGCCCGGTCCATCGCCTACGCCCCCGGCACAGTTCCTGAGCTGTCGGCGGCAGATGTCCCACCGGATGTGGTGGCATCTGCCAAGATACTCCACCTCAACGGTCGCCACTGGGCGGCCTGCCTCCAGGCTTGCCAATACGCCCGTGAGAGCGGGGTCCAGGTTTCATTCGATGGCGGCGCACATCGCTTCCGCCCCGAATTAGAAAATTTGGTGCCTCTGATCGACATTTGCATCGTAGCCCGCGACTTTGCCGAACAATACACCGGGGAGACCGAGATTCAGAAAGCGGCTGAAGGATTGCTGAGCGAGGGGCCGGGTTTAGTGGTGATCACGGATGGCACACGGGGGAGTTGGATTTATCCTCGACAAGGCCCGTCTTTCCACCAGCCGGCGTATCTTATGCCTGACGTGGTGGATACCACCGGCTGTGGCGACAGCTATCATGGGGCGTTTCTGTTTGGCGTGTTGAAGGGGCTTGACCTGGAGCAGACGGCTGCCCTGGCAAGTGCTGTGGCCGCCCTCAACAGCCAAGCTCTCGGAGGCCGGACTGGCCTGCCCACCTTCAAGCAGGTGACCTCGTTCCTCTCAGCAAGCGCACTCACATCCCCCTTGAGGTAGTTCGTAAGACCCCAGGAGTTTTCAAACCCCCTGGAGTTTGTTCTGAAATAGACAGTGTGGGGCAGGCTTTCCAGCCTACCAGCAGCCTAGGAAGTCTGCTCCACGATTTTCATGCCTTGTGGTGCCTTCAGAGGGGCATGACAACTGCTATGACATGTGGACAAATTTGACAGATCGAGTAGAATTATAATAGAGAATGGCCAATTAAGATATTGAAAGAGGTGTAACGAGAGATGACGGTTAAAAAAGTTGAAAAGACTGACCAGGAATGGAAAGAACTACTCACGCCGGAACAATATCGCGTCACCCGGCAAAAGGGCACGGAAAGGCCCTTTACGGGAGAATACTACGCCACCAAGGACGAAGGGACTTATCGCTGCGTCAGTTGTGGTGCTGAGCTGTTCAGCTCAGAGACGAAATATGAATCAGGCTCAGGCTGGCCCAGCTTCTGGGAATCTGTTGACAAACAGAATGTGAGGACAAAAGCGGACCATAGTCTGGGTATGCGCAGAACGGAGGTGCTGTGCGCGGCTTGTGACGCGCATCTCGGCCACTTATTTGATGACGGGCCTGAGCCGACAGGTCAGCGTTACTGCATCAATTCCGTCGCCCTTGAGCTGGTCAAGGAAGACGAGAGCACTGAGTAGTGCCGATGCCAACCGCCGCTCTGTGGCTCACGACAGCGCGGACGAAGCCATAGACGTCCCCCCATGCCGGGGATGAAACCTACTTACGTTGAGCAACAGAGGGTTGACTCTCAGGGTTCCTCGAAGTACAATTTGACCGAAACGCAACAGTGGATCGTCGCACTCGGCTTTCTTGGCAAGGGAATGATGGACTTCAGATTTTTCGAGGATAAAACGATGACAAAGAGACAGGTTTCGAAGCTCGTTCACGAAGGTGACTACGTTGCAGAAGTTGAAATCGAGCTCATCTATACGGACGAAGGGTGGTCTCCTTACCTGTCGCTGGATGATGCGCAGAAGTTGGACGATGTACGGAAAGCGCTTCGTAGCGGTGACCTCGAGTCAGCAACCCGCCTCGCTCCCGTTTTCAAGCTTACACCTGTTGCGGCTTGATTTTCGATGTTCATCATACGTTGACACGTCCAGCACCGTCTGGTCATCAACTATGGCTTTGTCCGTAAATAACGCGCAACTTGCGCACGCACATTCGTGCTTGTCGTTTACGGACAAAGCTGAAGAGTTGTTTTCGGACAACTCCTATGGATGACAGACAGTCAAGCTCTTCCAACAATCTCATTTCTATCTCCCGGCTGACCTGCTTCATCGTGCTAACCGCCAAACCCGACATCTCATCAACCACCCACCAACGCATCTATAAGTTGACGAATCTGCTCCAATAACATATAAGTTGTGAGTACTAACCGACCGGTCAGTAATTGCGCGAGCCGAGGTACATATCGACTCGAGTACGTTCCAAGGAGGCTTACCCAAACATGTACCCACTAATTCTAACCTTGCACTCAATCTTACGCTGGGTGGTTCTGATCCTGGCTGTCGTGGCAGTCGTGCGGGCGTTTATCGGTTGGTTCGGCAAGAAGGAATGGACGGCGCTGGATAACAGGTTTGGGATGCTGTTATCTGCCAGTATGGATATCCAGGTGATCTTGGGATTCGTCCTCTACATATTCCTGAGCCCCCTCACGACGACTGCGCTTCAGGATTTCGGAGCTTCAATGTCCAATGCGTTGCTGCGCTACTGGTCTGTTGAGCACGTCTTGTTGATGGTTGTGGCGCTGATCCTGATCCACGTGGGGCGGGCCACTTCCAAGGTGGCTGAGGAGGCGACGAGCAAGCATAAGCGAGCTGCGATATTCTTTGGCCTGGCAACGCTGGCCATTCTGATCGCCATCCCCTGGCCCTTCTGGTCTTACGGACGCCCGCTGATCCGGTTGGGGTTCTAGCAGATGGCGCGATGAGGTGGTCATACAAGCTCGGGCACGTGAGCGGAATCGAGATAAGGATTCACCTCACATTTATTTTCATAATCGTCTGGGCTGCAGCCCAGGGTGCGAGCGGCCTGGGGGGGATGCGTGGTGGACTGTTTGCGGCCGTCTCCATTCTTCTCCTGTTTGTGTGTATTACGTTGCACGAGCTGGGGCATAGCCTGGTCGCCCGGCGATTGGGTATCCGGGTGAAGGACATCACCCTGCTGCCGATTGGCGGGCTTGCGCGGCTGGAGACGCTGCCCCAAAAGCCACGCCACGAATTGCTGATCGCCCTTGCTGGTCCTGCGGTTAACTTCACGCTTGTGGTTGTGTTGGGAGTTCTGTTAGCCCTCATAGGAAGGGCTGGCGGGTTGCCTGACCTCCGCTATTTGCCCTACCTGCTCGGTCGCCCGAGAAGCTTTCTGTCACTGCTGGTCTACCTTCTGGCAGCCAATCTGATCTTGGGCCTCTTCAATCTGATTCCTGCTTTTCCTATGGATGGGGGGCGAGTGCTGCGGGCTTTCCTGGCTATGTGGACCAGTTATCCGCGTGCCACCCGGATCGCGGCCCGGATGGGGCAGTTGATTGCAGTGGGATTAGTCCTGCTGGGGCTATCATCCTTCGGCAGTTTTATGTTGGTATTGGTGGCGCTATTCGTGTTTACTGGTGCCAGCTTCGAGGATCAGGCAGTGCAGGCACGGTCGATGTTGAATGAGCTGCGCGTTCGCCACGCCTTGCCGACTCACAGGTTACGCCCCGTGGCTGCGGAGGACACGCTTTCCCACGTGGTGGAAATGTGCCTGAGCACCCATCAACGTGACTTCCCTGTCTTTCAAGGGGGTATCTTGGTGGGGATACTCTCGCGCGATGATCTGTTGGCGGCGATCCGGGGCGGAGGGGGATATGTGCGCGTGGAGGAGGCGATACGGCGCGAGTTTCCGACGGTATCTCCCGATACCCCATTGCTGCAGGCTCAGAGACTCATTGCGGAGAACGACCTTAGCGCGCTGCCAGTGTTTGACGGTGAGCACTTTCTGGACCTCATTTCTTTGGAAGACATCAACCGCGCCTATGCAAATCTTTCGCGGCGACGCCGCTGAGATGATGGCATATGTCCTGGCATGCACGTCGTCTGGTTGACCTGGTTGACCGCCTGGCGAGTCGGTTTAACAAACGCCGCTACGATGCCTTGGTCCAGCAGTTGGGACGTTCACCCGAAGCATGCGGTGATCGCCGGCGGGGCTTTGTCATCGTTCAGATTGATGGGTTGGCCTACGATTATCTGATCGAGGCCATGGCACGCGGCCACACGCCTCGTCTGCGCCGGTTGCTGTGTTGGGGACGGTACCGGCTGGCCCGCTGGCGATGTGGGCTGCCAAGCAGCACGCCTGCGGTACAGGCTGGTTTGATGTATGGTGACGTCTTTGACATCCCTGGCTTCCGCTGGTACGAAAAGGACAAAGGGTGGTCAGTGGCGTGCAAACTGCCGCGAGCAGCGCGCGTACTACAGGCACGGGCGGCCGCTGGCCGGCCGGGTATCCTGCGCGGCGGCTCAAGTTACATGAGCCTCCTTGACGGGGATGCCAACCTGAGCATGCTCACCCTTGGTTCTCTGAGAAATGGACACATCCTGGAGAACGTAAAAGGGGTGGGCTTTTTACTGCTTTTTCTCCTGAGCCCGTGGCGTGCGCTGCAAGTGGCGTTCTTGTCGGTCTGGGAATATCTTCGGGACCTGTTCAAGCGATTGATCACCCTCTTTGCCCCCGGCTATTATGAGTCGCCTCGTATTATTTCGCCCTTTCTGAAAGTCATAGCCAATGTTGTCTTTCGGGAACTACAGACCTTTTCTGCTTATCTGGACATCCATCGGGGCACGCCGGCGATTTACACCAATTACTATGGCTACGACGAGGCGGCACATCACTTTGGCCCCAACAATTCAGAGACGTTTCGCGCCTTGCGCAGCATTGATCGAGACATCGGCCGCCTGGAACGTCTGGCACGTCGGGCGCAGCGCTGCCAGTATGACTTCTACGTTATGTCGGACCATGGCCAGACGCCGTCTGTCGCCTTTCGCCGGCTGTATGGGGTGACCCTGGGACAATTGATCGCCGAGAATGTTGAGCCTACCCTCTCCGTCGATGAGCGGAGCACCGGCGAGCAGACGTCCGAGGCCCAGGCACAGATTTTGTTGGGGGAA
>Ga0180438_10004957_pt1 | contig 18832 bp, 13 predicted proteins | sample SS_ome_12_FD_132455 | JGI IMG/M metagenome (GOLD analysis project Ga0180438, IMG submission 132455) | Hypersaline lake sediment archaeal communities from the Salton Sea, California, USA - SS_3_D_2 metaG | ecosystem: Environmental > Aquatic > Non-marine Saline and Alkaline > Hypersaline >...
ATCCTTATTTTTCTGGAATAGCTGCTGTGACCCTGTTTTCGTTTTATGGGTTAATAACAACGAAGCTAGTTTCAATCCTTATTTTTCTGGAATAGCTGCTGTGACCTTGTGAGACAGCGGAAAGGGGGACACAACAGAAGTTTCAATCCTTATTTTTCCGGAATAGCTGCTGTGACATTCATTTTGCTTCTCCTTTTTTTGTTTAATTTTAGTTTCAATCCTTATTTTTCTGGAATAGCTGCTGTGACAGGAATCAAAGGGAGTTTAGAGTCATTAAATTATAGTTTCAATCCTTATTTTTCTGGAATAGCTGCTGTGACAGGCGGGATTGAATGATACGATTACATGTTTCTAAGTTTCAATCCTTATTTTTCTGGAATAGCTGCTGTGACCCCTGGTATTAAAACTAATAATAATTTTCAAATATGTTTCAATCCTTATTTTTCTGGAATAGCTGCTGTGACAGCTATCTCTTTGTATTTTTTATTTAATCAAAACCTTGAGATGATTTTTTCAACAATTCTTTGGATGATTTTTAGGCTTGGATAACCTGTTTTTTCGTTTGATTTACATTGAATGATCATAAATATTGCCTTACCTACCTTTTTAATTCCAAACGAGTTAGAACATATTCATTTTTTAAACACAAATATTTTTATAACAGCAGTCATCACACCGCCGTTTAAATTTGGTGGATGGCGGATAAAATCCGTTTTGAATAATGTATAATATCCGCTGTATTTTCTTCTTTATTTCAGTAAAATCTCCGGAACTAAATTTTATCTCCACCACCCGATTTCGACTACGGGAAAATACGATAAATCCACGCTGAACCGGTTCTTGGTAATTTGCCTCAATTAAAATCGCCTGCATGACCAATTGATATTTGTAGGTTTGAAACAGCTTTTGCTTGTACTCGGCAAATTTGTATTCCAGCGGCGCGTAGGTGCCATCATTTAACACTAACACTTCATCCACAATCCCCCGTAAATGATGCTGCGAGCTGCTTAAATATACTGAAATATCTTTGGCAATGCAACCTATTTTTTTACGCAAATAGCTTTTATTTATCTCCTCTTTTCGTTCGTGGATTTGGCGTCCCAATTGCACTTTTAGCCGGCGCTGTTCATTTTGAGGTATATTCAAACATTCCATGAAATAGACAAAGCGTGGGCAATACAGATATTCCATCACCAGGGAAGGGGTGATACTGACGGTTTCAGAGAAAGAGGGTGCGGATTTCATCCGTAATCATCTCCTTATCAAAAGCCTGACCCAATAATTTAACCTTTTCAAAGTCTTCGCGGCACATGGGAAAAATATAGACCGAATCATTGTCTTCATCAATTAACCCTTTAATTTTTAATGCCAGTTCATCGACCTGGTTCAGATTCAATTCGCCGAGAAAAACCGATTTTTGCACCCGATAAATGCCGGCGCTAATACAGGCTTTGGCTATTTTATTGCGTGGTTTGTTTTCCTGAATATCATAGATGACCCAAACGAGCATGAGGACCTCCCTGGGGATAATTATTTGTAGGGCATAATACGTAATGCGTAATTCATAATGCTTAAATAGTAAGGAGTAGAAAGGATCCATTCACGCATTACGCTTCACATATTACGTTTCACGCATTGCGCTTCACGCCTCACCCTGGTTTAATTTCCGGTCTCAGGCGCTTCCTTCAAAAACCGGTTCGCGATTTGATGACAATCGAATTGCATGGTATCTTTCAATTGCAAGAGACGGCCGCGATATTGAATGCGCTGTTCAATCCGTTCATTAAAAGCAGCAATGAGAATTTTTTTGCCCTCGGCATTTAATTGCATCCCGTTTTTTATCTGATCAAAATAATCTTTTTTCACCTGCCGTTTACTGAACAGATAGAACACTGTTTTTTCAGCAATAATACGATAAAGCTCGATTAGATCGAAAACCAGCGATTTTTTGTTATAATTGTCAGTGTGCAGAAAACCGACAAAAGGATCCAAGCCGGCAATGATACAGGCTTTTTCCACCTGACTGTAAAGAATGCCATAAGCATAGTTCAGCATGGCATTGAATTCATCTTTAGCCGGTTGCCGACTGCGGCCTTCGAATTTAAACTTTTCGGGGATCATATTCGCCAGCGCCAGAAAATAGGTCCGGCCGGCACTGCCCTCTAATCCCATCAGTGTGCCGCGTTTTTCTTCCAGATTGCCGGTTAGCTCCATCATTTTTTGACGGGAGGCTTGAATTTTTTCCACGTAGTCCTGAATCATTTCAGCTTTTTTTTCACGGTGACGCCCGAGTTCGCTTAAAAATTCAATCTGATTTTCCAGTTTCTGAGTACTCCATTCAATGACCAGTTGTAATCCGGCTTCGGCTTCGGCGTACTCCAGTTGCCGACGCCGGATAAGTGTGGTTGAACCTAATTTGGGCTGCCACACCCGGGCATAAGGCTGTCCAAAATTATTAAGAAAAACCACATCCACGTTGTGCTGCATAGCCAGTTCAATTAAATCACTGGTAAAACTCACCCGACTGGTAATTAGAATCGATTCTACTTTTTTCATGGATACCAGTTGCTTCTTGCCCTCAATCAGGATTTCGACACAGTCACCGACTTTATGTAAAAATGCGCCGCTTGTATTGATTACCAGTTGCAAGATTGGGTCCTCCGTTTTTGTAGGAGTGCCTTATTTCACACTCCTGAATGAAATGCGTAAAGCGTAATACCTCATGACCGCTTAACTTTTATGACTTACTGCTTCCGCTACCTCTTCCATTGTCATCTTCCTCACGGTCCCAAATCCCCGGGAAACTGACTTCCCCAGACCCAGGTAATCAGGGATTAAAAAATTTACTGCAAAAAAACCGGTAAAGCCGGAAAGTTCCGTCCCTTTGAGGCGGGTGATTTTTAGACGGGTATTAGCCGCCACAAAAATGCGCTCAGGAACAGTATAACCCAGGGATTTTGACATGGAAAGCAAATTCCCAATCAGAACCCGGTGCAGCAATTCCTGTTTTTCAACGGGCGTCGATTGTTGAAATGTTTTATAGTTCTGCTGATTGAGTCCCAACCAGGGGGTAATAAATTGATAAAACTCGAGTTGTGGGATTATTCCGAAATCATTTTCAGACTGGATCATCTGCTTTTCCGTGATTGGAATCCGGTGTTGACCGATTTGGAGACACTCAATCCGGTCATAAATCTGTTTAATCACCTCGACCCCTTTCTCAATACCGATGACCGTCGGAGAAAAATTCAACATTTTATATTGCACTAGCGGATAAGTATATAAAAATTTATTATCCTTGATATGATGATGTAATTCAATAAATTGGGGAAATTCGTTAGCAAAAAATCCCCGTAAGCGCGGCGTATCGGCAGGTGTGAGTTTTTCATGGCCGAGGATTAAGCGAAAGGTGGTTAGTTTCATGGGTGTTTCCGGGTTTCAGGTGTTGTATGGATTTATTTTATTTTTCATCTGACCTTAAATTATCAAAATTAACAGATAAATTTCACGACACAAATATAAAGAACGCTGATAATTGCAGCTTATTTTTTGAAATTTTCAAGAATGCTTGAATACAATTCATTCCAATTCTGTTTCAACAACTTTATTCCTTTCAGAATTACTTGATAAGGGAATAATGAGGTGAAGACAAGGAATACAAAGCTATTTTCTGTCCTGGCTTTATTTGTAGTTTAATACTCAGATTTTTCATATTTTATAATTAATTTCCTACTAATTATTGGTTAATTATATTAGTATTTAAATTAGAAAATAAGCATCGTTTCCTCTGGTTTATGAATAAAGCCGGATTCAGTATTATAAAACCGGTCTAATGCATTTAGAGGGATATAAAACATGTTTTCAAATATTTTATAATGTTCAAGCTCAGCTAATTTCTTTCGTGGAACGGAAATAATGTGGCTATGAAAATTTTTTTTCATTTTCATATATGCTTCACGCCTTTTTATCGGATCATTTTCATTCAGATATAATCGCTGAAAGTTTTTCCGAATACGTTCGGAAGTGTGATTTATGGTTACGAACACATCTGCATAATTAAGTCTACTCTGGATGAGTTGGAAATCTTCCACGGCCAATTCGGTCTCTTCTGGTAATCGCGTAAATCGTAACTTCTTCATGGCTTCGAATATTTCTATGGATACTTGCATCGATTTTCCATCCTTTCCGGCAATCAAGGTATAATAATTTTGAATCAAAGTCAGATATTCGGGTTCATTAATCTCACTTTGTCCATTATCTTGAAGCACCATTTTACAACGTGACGGCAGAATTGCGCCATAAACCTGTGTGGCATCATTTTTAAACTCAAAAACAAAAAGTGGTGCTGGAATAGGTTTTTTTCCATGACGATTGATACGTCCTGCGACCTGAATAACCGAATCCAAGGGTCCCAAATCGCGAAAACCCAAATCAAAATCCAGGTCAACACCAGCTTCGATACATTGTGTAGCGACTAGAATTGGTTTTTCACCCCGCCCTAGTGCTTTACGAATTTTATAAATCACAATTTGTCGACAGCGGGGAATGATATTGGTTGAGAGATAAAAAAGTCGGGTCTTAGGATGGTTTTTTTCCAGAAAATTCTTAATGGCGCTATAAACCGCCAGTGAGCTAGCAATTGTATTCATTACAATGAGTGCAGATTGATTGGGTTGCCAATGTGATTGGAATAATTGAAGAAACTCATGTTCATCTATCAATTTTTTATTAAGTATCGGTACTAGCTTGGTTCGTTTCAATTGATGAAAATAATTGGCATAATCAGGTAAAAGCTGGAAAATTTTATTATGTAATGATATGGATTCTTTATCTAGAATATGGTCAACGGCAGTTTCAAAAATCAGTGGCTGAGTGGCTGTCATCAAAATAATCCGTGCATTAAGATATTTAGATAGATAATAGAAAGTAGCGCCGATCAAAGGCCAATATTTTACATCAATATTTTGGACTTCATCTAAAATAATAATTGAATTGGCCATCTGATGAAATTTTTTCAACAAGCTATTACGATTTCCAATTATAGTTTGTAAAAGTTGTACAAAGGTTGTTACTATTAAATCGCCTTGCCAAGTTTCCAGTTGCATTTGCAATTGGGCTGATGAAATATCGTCACAGTCACTAAATAAATCAGTGTATTGGTGATGCTTTACAATCTTGATATTGTACGGTTTAAAAACTTTTTCGAATTCCATGACAGTTTGCTCGATAATATTGATAAAAGGTAACGTATAAATTACCAGTGGTTCTATTTTTTCATGTTGGAATATTCTTTCCCTGAGATGCAAAACAAAATTCAAAGAAGTGAGGGTTTTACCAATACCAGTGGGAGCGGTTAAGGTAAATAAGGAATGCTGATTTAGGTCAATTTCATTCAAACGATCTAAGATTTTCTGTTTAACTGATTCACGTTGGGTATTTATAAAACTAGAATTGTTGAATATTTTTAGATATTGATTAACTGCCTGTTCTGGTAAAGATTTAGATTGATAACTATCGGTTTGGGAAGCATCGATTTTATCGGATTCAATCAATAATGAAAAAAAATAGAGAATAAAAAAGTAATGTTCGATAGTTCTAAGACGTGTTTGCAACCATCCCGGAATAAATTTAATTTCTTTTTCGACAATGTCGAGCATTTCTGGTAGAATTTCAAAATTAGTATCGGCATATTCCTCTTGAATTTGGGTAAAATGCTGCAAAAGATCATTCTTTTGTCGGCGCAGGTTCTCGGCAGCCGTTGACCAATCCAAGCTTTTTATCGGATCAATTAAAATGTTTTTAAGGGAGCTGTGATGACTTCTTACACAAAAATATAGAAAATAGGGAAATAACAATCTGGGGTCCGTAGGATCAGGATGCTTACTTTTAAAATAATTAAAGGCCAAAATTCCTGAGATTAGTGCATGATTTTTAAGTGAACCATGTTCACGTGCTTCCTGCAGATATTCCTGAAAAAAGCTGGTGTATTTACCAAAATCATGAAATATACCAGCGATTCGCGTCATCTCTATCAATCGGATGGAATCAATTCTAGTAAAACCAATAACCGGACTTAAATTTTTAAGCATACGTTGTGTTACCTGTTTTAAATGGCTGATTAATGGTTTCGTTGGGATAAAACCGTCTTGAGAGTTACGTTCTCCATGCGAATAAAAGTTCATTACTTACTCCATAAAAACGATATTTTCTTCAATATTCAGAGCTTCGATTCGGATTGTGTAATAAGGAACTTTTACTTTTAAATGTAATGGTTGTCCCTGCTCACAATATATAATTTCCTTGAGAGCAGTTAAATCACGCTGTTTATTAAATTCAAGCGGTATGAGCTCATTCACCAGCACTTTATCCATATTTTTTTCAAATAAAAAATCAGTAATTTTATCTTTCGGAATTACCGAAACAAGTTTAATTTCCGCATCACCTGGTGCTTCAATTATTTGAACCGGTACTTCGTCGATCCATTGATAGCTGGCTTGAAAATTGGCACTACCCAGACTTAAAGAAAATTCACTTTCATTTTTCATTAAACGGTTCCGCAGTTGGGTAAAGATTTCCTGATTCTTATGGTTAATATAAATTCGGTAACAGAGATTTTCTGTTCGAAAGACTGGCGCAGAAACAATTTCGAAAGGAACCTGCGTCGGTAAACCATAAGAAGCGTTGAGATGTGAACTGTTTTTTATATACAAGAAATTTAATTTATGAATTGTTTTGCGAATCGGACTTTTACAGGCCAGGGCGATTTTACATTGATCGCGTAACATCCATTCATAATAGCTATCTCGCTCCCATCCCATAATTGCACCAATCATTCCACAAATAGTGGTTCTTGGGGGTAAGCCAAATGATAAGGCTGAAGAATTAGAGTAGTACTTTCGGAAATGGCCAAACCTGCCCGTTATATCAAAAATCAAAACATTCATCATTCTATTTATCCTCTCTGGCAACGGTCATTTCTAATATTTCGACCGTAATATTTTCAGGAATGATTTGCATTACAAATTTTTTATCAGTTAATTCACTTTCCCAGAAATAGACTTTGGCAATTTTGTTTTGATTGGTTCGAATAAGATTTTTAAGAGCTTCAAAGCTTAAATCTAAATCGTTAAAACACCGAATCGCCTTTTCAGGTGCATATTTTACTTGAATAAAATCACGTAAGTCACGCAGAAATCCATGATACCCGGCCTGATATTCCAATTGTAAGAATAATAGCGGATATTGTCCAAGTTTGCTTCTTGTCGGTTGAGCTGGGATCGCCTGGATGATTGCCTCGCGAAAAAGCGCAACATCCGCATCAGTAAGGCCGCTCTTGGTAGCGGCATTTTTATTGATGGTACCATGAAAAGCCAACAACGAATAATATAACCGGTAATCTTTACCCATCGATCCCATGCCAGCTTCTTCTTTGGAGGAAAATTTGGTAGTTATTGTATTTGATTTTATCAACTCGACAGGATGGAGAGAATAACCCCAATTAATTTGTACAGGTCCGGTATACGTTTCGGAAAATCCTTCAATGGCAAATGCTCCTCCAAAGAAACGAATATCAATCAGGGCTGTTTTAATCAACATATTCAAGAATAAATTATTAAAACGGGTCCAGTTTTCATCTTTTTTCTTGCCTTTTAACTGCTTCACATGCTCATAATTTTTTTCTTCCGATTTAAGATCTCGGGTTAGATCATCCCATAATTGTTGCATTTCCGCATTTGTCTGGAGCAATGAATCATGCCGATTTAAATTCTGTTTAATGATGGAATTGAGCATATAATCAGCAGTCACTTTTTTATCGGATATGGTATCGACAAATATCGGATAGCCCAATTGTTTCAAGTAATCCCGAATAAATCGTTTAAGACGCAGATCAGTGACCAGATTGGTTTTAGTTTCATAATCAATCCTGGGTTTGTTTTCCATGTCGGGATCGCCATTGGGATTACATTTACTAGCTTCGTAAAGAAAAAGAAAATCAGAATTACTGCGAATCGCCATTGTTTCCATGAATGAACTCCTTATAATTTGGATTATTTTTTATGTTCTAATACATTTTGTTTTGAATTAAATATTACGTAAAGGAATATATTACATTGAAAACGTTTTAATTGTTATAACACGTAAAAGGAATAACTATTTATCATTTTGGGTACGTTTTATAAGCTTAAAGGCATAACCCGAGAGCAGATAGAATACATTTTGTTCGTCAGATAATTTCCATTGAGAAAAATTTCGATCGAATAATTCTTTGAAGCGCGAATTATCCTGTTCCACTGATGGGTATTGAATTTGTTCATATTGGACCAGTTTTTCAAAAACATCCAGATATAGTCTCTGGATATCTTTATGGGTCATGCCCTGATAATTGATTTTGTTGAGAATCGGTTTATTACGATGACCAGCTTTGGATTGGGAATATGCGACTTGTTGAATTAGGATACCTAAATAAAAAAGAGCTTTTTGCTGTTCATTAAATCCTTGCTCAGACAGGAAATGCAATTTTTCGTCGATTGCTGGTTGCTTGGATATTTTTTGGTTTTCCATAATTAAGTCCTCGATATATAGATGTAATCTTTTTAAAGAGTTAATAAGGATAAGATAATTAAAAACATAATGATAAATTGAATAATCAAAATTATCATCTCTCGGGTAATAAATGTTTTTGAATTGCGATCGTTGTTTATAATAATTATGATACAATGCCTCGCAAAAATATTGACATATCAATTGCGATGATACCGGGAGCCGTTTGAAAAGATAGTTATAAAAATCCAAAACTCGATTTTTTTTATCAGCAATTTTACCATCTTTAGTAAATTTTAATGGAATAAGATGATAGATGCTATTAAGATTAAAATATTTGATCTGATCTCTTAATTTTGCATGTTCTTCTTTAAAAATCTGAATCACTTGGATGAATTTGCATTCAGCGATATCTCTAATATATGTTACTACTTTTATTGAATTACCGTCACTTTCAAATGCAAGAAAATTGAGATTAATGGGTACTTCAGCACCTAAAAAATACAAATCACCTTTTAGTGAATCAATAAATGAATTCAAAGTTTCAGCATTAAAAGCAAGTTCCACGCGTTTTTTTATTAAATAGATTCCATTTTGATAATCGATTGGTAAATCAGAAACAATGAATGATGGAAGAATATATGTTGAAATCCCGGCTAGTTGAATACTTAAATTAGCCCGAATAAATTTTTCCGCAATAAGTAATGTATCACGACATGATTCACAAAATTTGTAATTTTTGTCATAAGCATGTTTGTTAAAATAAGGAGCATAATTTGTTTTATCGGTAATAAAAATTTTTGAAATATCATCCCTGGGAAATTTGGATAGGTGTTTACTTGTGGCAGCTATGTTTTTTCGGCAAACATAGCATAAGGTTGGACTGCTATTGTCTTTTGATGTTTTTGCTTCATTTACATTTAAGCGTGCTAATAATAATTCTTTGTACTCCGGCATTTCCGGTAATACTATCATTTCCCCGGCTTCTGTCAAACAGCAGGGAATTGCTAGAATCAGGTTTTTTCCGGCGATATGCTTACGGCCAGTACCAAAAAGGGCTTTTTTTAGATCAAGTTCTGATAATCCTTTTTCTGGATTTTCAATTTGTACAAGCTGATCATTTTCAGCAACAAATTTCGAGAGATTGATAGATTGTTTTTTTAAATTATAAAGTGAACTGTTTAACAATTTCTCGACAAGATCGAATAATCTATTATCCGGTTTATTAAGACCGAGTTCAATTATTTTTAGTTTTAAATGTACCAACATTTTACCTGCGAAATATTTTAAGCCCGTTGAAGCTTCTCGTGTAAGTAGATATTGTTTATCTCTGGCAGAATTATTTCCACAATACCGATAGGTTTTTAAATCAGAAGGCTTATATTCACTCAAATTGTTTTGTGAAATAAGAATACGTTGTTTTTGAAGGTCGAAGATAATTTTTAAATTGTAATTTTGTTGCTGCTGTTGTTTTTCATTCAATTTTATATTTTTGATCTGCGTATCAAGTGCATCTTTATCTTGACTCACGATTTTTCCAATTTCAAATATTGTATTTAAAGGCATTATACCTCCTGATGATTTATCGAAACAATAGATTATTGAAATGAGTTGAACCTTTTATGCAAATCTTGTGGTGCTTCATTTGTATTCTTTACTATAATTATAAAAAAGAATTATAAAAAATCCAAGAACAACAAGGTTGTCATATCGTTGATTATAGTGTAATGATGAGATATCAAAATAAAATAATTTCTTCTATAAAGGAATCAATTTAATCAAATCGTTTATGTTATATAAATTAAAGATATATTTAGTAAAATATTACGATTAAATATTGAATTTACTTTTCTTTATAGATCAATAATATGCACCTTGAGTTATTATATGAAATGAAAAAGTGTCAATGGCACTAAGCTTGATAATAATAATTAGATTTGAATTTGTCAAGACAAAAATTGTATATTTGTTAAGAAAAATAACTATTATATAGTGTATAAAAATGATAGCTAAAATATTTTTGTTAAGCAATTACAAAATCCAACTTAACCACCATATTACCACCTCCACACTCAACAATCCAGGGAAAATTTTATGACCACCAATCAAACACGAATCCTCATTATCGGATTGCTTTATCTCCTGATTTTTGCTTCCGGGTTCTGGTTGAGCAAGTCCGGCAAACCGTTCAATACGATCGTCCTGACCATTCATAAATTAATCTCATTGGCGGTGCTGGTTTTGCTCATCATAATTATTTACCGATTCCACGAGGGGGCCAAACTAGGTGCGGTTGAACTAGCCTTCACTTTGGTCATGAGCCTGTTTTTTCTCAGCACAATCATTAGCGGTGGCTTTTTAAGCACTGGTAAGTCACTGCCGGCCGCCATCCGGATAGTTCATCTCACAACATCGATTTTGACCGTGCTTACCGGCGCTGTAATGCTGTTCCTGTTACTATTTTACAAGTCGTGAGATTTTAGCAATGTAAACGCCTAACCAGAGGCGGTGGCTTGCCTTGCCAAGTGAGGGGGTAAAATTACGGGATAAATTAGTATTTGAACGAAAATCCCGGTTGTCGAGCGAAGCGAGATGCCGGGTGTTTGGTTTGATTTTTGTTTATTATAAGCTTATGACGACACCCGGTATCCTCGCTGCGTTCGGACAACCGGGGTCTGTGAATTTTCGTTCAACAAAATTTATTAAAATCTCAAAATCACTTTCACCTTCGTAGAATCTTTAAATAATAATAAAATTAAAGCAACCTTTCACTCCTGAACACAATACAAAAAATCAACCCCCCGCAAAATCAACGCACCGCCGGCAATTGCCGGCGAGGCCCAGAATTTATCTTTAAGCGTGTTTTGGGTTACTATTTTGAATTCCCGACCGGCCTGAAGCACGTGGGTGGTCCCGGTATCGTCCAGACAGAAAATTTTGTCGTCGTAGGCCCACGGCGACGCCCAAAAAGCTTTCGCGCCTTCCACTCGTTGGCGGGGGAACACCGGTTTTCCGGTCCGGCCATCGTAACCATGTAAATTGCCCCTTCGGCGCTCCAGGACGTACACCAGACCCTTATAAGCCAGCGGAGATGCCATCGCGATTCCCGAATTGGCCAGTGACCAAAGGACACCGGTGCTTGTTGACTCGCCGGGCGGCGGCGTGATGTCGCCGGAGGCACCGGCTTTGACAGCGAAAAGGTAACCGCCGCCGTCCCGCCGTTCCTCGGTCCCTACATAAAGCAGATCGCCCTCGGCTGTGGGCGAGGTGATACTGCGGCCGCCTTTTACGTCCAATTCCCAAAACAATTTCCCGGATTGCGGATCATAAGCACGTACCCTTTTCCCACCGGTTACCAGCTCCGTTCGTTTCGAATTTTTCCAAATTATCGGTGTGCTCCAATTCGAGCCTTCTTCGCGGGCCACGCGCCAGCGTTGCTCACCCGTTTTACGGTCAAGTGCCGCTAAAAATGATTCCTGTTCATTATCAATCAGCATGTACAGCAGTTCACCGTGGAGTAGGGGAGACGTTGCCGTTCCCCAGTCGCTTTGCATGGGATAGGCACCCAAATTTTTCTCCCACAGGAGATTTCCGTTCAAGTCGTAACAGTAAAGACCAATCATCCCGAAATAAACATACAATCGTTTGCCATCGGTCACCGGCGTTTCAGAGGCGTAGGTATTGTCACGGTGGGTGACAATGGTGGGTTTACCTTTGAAGGCGACCTGCTTCCAAAGTTCTTTGCCGGTTTTTAAATCCAGGCAGTAAACCTCCCAGCGGTAAGTGGTTTGCGGTCGCGTCCGCTGACGGTCAGTCGCCTCTCCCGGTTGCTCATTGTTGCTTCCGGATTCCGACTCATCCAAAACGGCAGTGGTTACAAATACTTTATCATCCCAGACAATTGGACTCGACCAGCCCTGGCCGGGAACCTTAAACTTCCAGGCGATATTCCTGTCCGCGCCCCATTCCTGCGGAAACTGGGTGTCGGTGACAATGTTATTACTTTGAGCGCCGCGAAATTGAGACCAATTACCGGCTATCTGGCCAGGTAAAACCCAAAATAGCGCTACCAGGCAAATACTCCAAATACTGATTCGATTCATTTTAAAAATTCTCCTCGTTCATGAAGGACGTCTCGTGTGGATTCGAATTATTTTTTACCCTCACCCCAGCCCACTCCATCGACCGACGGAGAGGGCCGGGGGGATGGTAAAAATTTTTTAAGGTACCCGAGGTTATGATGTTATGAAATAAACTTTAACGAGTAAATTCTCATCGAGCGTAATCAATATATCGAAACGACCATACATATAATATCTATATATTCACGTCAGGAAAGTTATCGTAAATATTTTGTAACCAATCACGGGGATTATGATTTATTAAACAAAAACCCGTCAGACGATCCTGTACTTCAAATTAAATTTTTTTTTACAAGGAGGCGCGGAGTAAACGGAGCATCACGGAGAAGGCTGTTTGAATTATGGGTTCAACGGTTTTCCGGCCGGCAAAATGGAAGTATCCTGATCATCAAGGCCATCATTCCAATAGAGCGGTGCCACCCATACGCCGCCGTGCATGCTGTTGGTGCTCGAGACATACCACTTTCCATCGGTATCGCGAAAGATTTTACCACCGCCGTCGATGAACAGTCGCTTGCTCTGATGCAGTGCTTCTTCGTGATTGTCCCAGACAAAGGGATTATCGCTTCTATAAATCCGCAGGCAATGGTAGCGGCTCAGATTACCGTTGTCGATGGAGCCGGCCATCAAATACCAGACCTTGCCGCGCCGTAAAACGACCGGATAACGGAAAAAAGTGTGTTCCGGCCAGGGGGAAGCTGGCACACCCCTGTTCAATGCGTTCGCATCGCCGGGTGTCCAGTCCCTGAGTGCAATTTTACGGGTGCTCCAATGCAAAAGGTCTGAACTCGTACGATAGCCAATCGCATGCTTGTCAAAAACAGTTTCTCCGGCACATGCAGCGTAATACATGATCCAGGTGCTGTCTATGTTGGTGATATAGGGCGTCTCGGCGAATGGTTTATCGGTGAAAATCACGCCCGGGCGGTTATAAGAGTCGTCCGTATAGCGCTCCCAGTGGTAGCCGTTACGGGAAGTGGCGATAAACATCCGGAACGGGCCGATATCGCCGGAACGGCCGCCGTACCACAGTTTATGCTTTCCTCCTGGTGGATCATAAAATCCGGAAAAGGCATTGCCAGCTCCCTGATAGTACATCAAATATCTTCCCTTATGGTACACCACCACCGGGTCAGCCAGGTGTGATTCGCCCCAGGCCGGGTCTGCTTCCAGCACAATTCCCTGAAAAGTCCAGTTCCCTAACAATTCGTCCGATGTTGCATGGATAATATATTTTTTACCATTACGGTTCCATTGAGAGGCAGCCGGCCAGGCCGAGGCATAGAGGTGCCATTGATTATCCCCGCCGTAGAGGATATGGTGGTGGTCAATGCACCAGGTGGAATCCGGCAGCGACCGTGCATTGAAAATGATCTGAAATTCGCCGGGCCGCAGCAGGTTCGATTCCTCGCGGCTGGGGCGCTTCACCCAGATTTCAGGCGTGGGGGCGGGTGTGTCCGACAGAAATATATGATCGACCCGGAGTAATGAGCGCTGGGGATTCGCATCTCTGATGATAATGCGTGCTTTTTTGTTTTTGAACGGCCGCACATCCCAGCCGCGTAGCACAAGGTCGTAAATATTATTGCCAAAGGCTTTACGTACATATCCGCCGTTGATTTGCAGCGCGACGAACACCTCGGGGTGTAACTCGCCGGCCAGATAAAAGTTCAGACAGTCTTTGGTGATTTTGAATTCCGGGCTGATGAGGCTGCCGTCGGGATTGTTTTCGTGGCGTCCCGCATTGCAACCGTTCTCCAGGTAATAATTGCCGATAAAACCAGTCGGACCGCGTTTCCACTGCGCCACCGTATCCTTGTGCACGGGAGCCTGATTGTAGAACGGATTTTCGCCTACTACGGTCCAGCCCGCCAATGTTCCTGACTCGAAATCAAAGAGTTGGCTTTCGGCGGCGATAGAAAAAGGGCAATTCAGGGCAAGTATAATTAAAAACAGGACCATCATTTTCATGAGTTTTTTCCCAGGTTGTTATTTTTCCATGATTTTTTCAAACTTTATGTACGACTTAAAATTCTAAAATCAAATTGGCTTTCATATTCTCTCTTTCTTATTTTCAAGTAGTTATGGAGTGAATTGACTGTGTCAATTCATGCAGTGACACAGTCACTGCACTCCACAATTTTTCAAGGAGTTATAAAATAGTTGACAGTTCCATTTTAGAAATTTAGGTACTAGTAAAATGAGTCGGGATTATCTGCCAACCGTTGTTCCTGAGAAGGTTACCCGGTTCAATCAGATTCAGTGATAATGCCAGCTTTTACGACCGGCGCAGGTACAATTCCACAGCCACACGATCCCGGGTGCGATGCGAAACCGGCACGCGCAGCAGACCCTTTTCTGAATCAAATGCGAATTCCACTATTTGGCCATTGACCATTACCTGCCGCGGCGGCTGTTCGAGATGGAACTGGAGCATGTACTCACGGTTTTCGAGCATACCGTTATATTTCCCTTCAATTGGCTGAATGACGAAGGTGATGGCCTCTTCTGTGGCCCGGCAGCGATACGTAGTGGTGGCGTACCTGCCATGCAGATAGTCATTACTCAGGCCATCGTCTTCGTACAATGTAAATGAGGATTCGTTCAAAGGGAAAATATCGAGGGTTAACTTTGCATTCGATCCCAGTTCGATGGAACGGGCATAATCGCGCATGGGAATGATGGAACCGGCGCGCACGAACAGCGGCAGGCGCGCTACCGGTGCCGCAATGGTAACGGTCTGGCCACCATGATATTTCTCACCGGTCCAATAGTTGAACCAGACCTTGTCGGTGGGCAGCCACACGTTTCTGGTGCGCGCCCATTTCTGATGCACCGGCGCCACTAGAAACGCATCACCAAACCGGTATTGCGTCAGGTGCACACCATCGCCCCGCACCATTTTTTTACCGGTTAGCCGGGTCAGGTGTGCGTGCGTATAGATATAGGGAAAAAGCTGCATGCGCAAGTGGGTATAGGTGCGAAAGTTGTTCTGCGCGGTTTTGCCCATTTTAAAAGGAAAATTGTGGCGCGGATTCGTCATGGAAGAAAAAACTTCGAACACGGTATTGAAACATCCAAACTGGCAATAACGGGAATAGTATTCATCATCCACGTCCCGGCTGTCGAATTCCTTGAATCCCATGCCATCATGCGTGAGAAAGGGGATATCATAGGTGTACAAGCGGGGGTTGGCAACCATCTCGATATTTTCTTTGAAACCGCCGTGTGACCATTCGTTGAGATAGTTAGGCCAATGGGGTGTGGTCCAGGCGGCCTTGGTATCGCTGCTCCATTTGACAGGATACCGTTTGTAAGCCGAATTATCGACACCGGTTTTGTGAGTCATAATCAATCCCCGCCCTCTGGTTTCCAAACCCAGTTGTTGCGTGCACTCGAACAGGGCTTTCATCGCCGGAAGCCAACTGGTCCCATCCAGCTTGAAAAAATCGAGTCCGTCATCGAATAACGATTTAATCTTTTCCCGAAATAACGCCACGCACCCGGGATTCTCAAAATCAAACAACCCCCCGGCAGTTTGTTTCGGCTTGTTCTCGCCTTCCGGTCCGCTGAACCAGCGTGAGATATAATTTGTCCCTAACGAGATTTCACTGTACGGACCATAATTCATAAAAGTCGGACCCTCATCGGTCTTTAAGAGGGTGGCATTTTCACCGTGACGATCGCCAAGCACCATGACGCGATTCCCTTTATGATGCGGTTGATCCAGCGCTTTGCGACCCAGAATCCAGACTGCATAGTCATCAGGATTTTCAAAATGAATATCAAAGGCGAGCACGCCGGTGCCGAGGCCGGTTTCTTCGGCCAGCATACTTGTACCGGTTTCGCCGCGTACCCGGCGCCAACCACTCGTTCCCTGGGCATGCTCAGCTTCCATACAAACCAGGCCTTTCACTTCGTAGAACAGGGCCGGCGCCGCGACATTTTTTGACAGATCTACATTGTTCAGACGTTCCAAATCAAAAGGATGCCCCTGGGCGAGAAGAAAGGCGGTTGGAATAATGGACAAAAAACAGAGCAAAATCTTCATAAATATTCTTTTATTTCGCTTATGAAAATAGGGTAGTTTTTAATCAACAGTAACTTTTTTCCAATACGCATTACCGGAATAATGATTCCACACAATCGGTGCCATGTAGAGCCGGATGATGACATTTTCACCCGCCCATTTTGACAGATCGGCGCGAATTGTTTTGTACTTCCGTACAGCACGACTGCGTTCATAGTCATCCTGCGGGGAGGGGAAATAATGCGGCAGAAACCAGGGCAGGCTGCCGTCAGCATTGCGCCACTCCAGGGCTTCGCCGCCGTCAATCACCTGCTCGGATTCTGGGAGCTCTTCATTATCCACATAAATTTCCAGCGTCCAGGCGTGACCCGGATCGGCCCCGACTTCGAGTTCCAGCACGGGATCAGCATCCAATTTGACCTGGCGTTTGAGATAACAGTTGCGGATTTCATTGGCCGGATAAGTAGCCAGGACATCGTCATCCGCGTCATAAAACGTACCACCGCGGATACCGCGATAGCCGCCGCCCGGCGTGCCGTACCCGGCGCCAATCAGCGTCCAGTCCGGATTCCAGTATTTGACAAAATCGTTGGGATCAAATAATTCCAGTGTTTGGGTGGCAATTTTCGTTTCCACGGGAATACGGATAGTCTGTTTATCCACCATCCCGTTACTCCAAAATTTAATCATTTGCACCCCCATGTCCACGGTTTGTTCGGCAAGTTCGCAAGTGCTAATGTCCACCGGTGGAGTTAATTTTACGGAACCGACATATTCACCTTTCGTGCGTCCGCTAAACTGCTTTACCAGGTAATCCGGAATAATTTTCGAACCATGCATGGCCGCAAGCACCACAACGGCACAGGCCGCATTACAATCCGCATCGGTGTAATCGGCGCCCTGAATTGCCACGTTCAGTGTCTTTAGAAAATCACCGCTACCAAACCATAATGCAGCGGCAATCATGCCGAAATTTTGCACGGCACCATTGGTTGCCGGGTAAATGGGTGAAAAGCGGTTCATCACCGCATCGGTACATTCAGCAGCAGTGTGCCCGGCTTCAGCCATCTGAATCACCAGCTCCAGGCATTGCCGATGCGGTGCTTTGGGATCCAATAAATCAACGGCTTTTTTCAAAACCGTGCGGGGGTCTTTTTCATAGAAGGCCATGGCAATCATCCCGGCCATGAGTACACCGCCGTCGGTGCCTTCGGCATAGGAGTTGATATGTCCAAGCCGTCGTGACAGGGCGGCGGCCGTATTTGGCAGACCAGGCAGGAGCATACCGTAAAGATCACAGCGATTCATTGCCCCCATGGTGAACCAAACCCGATTGTATTTTGGATGCCCGACCCACTCGGCAGGAATCCCTTTGAGCAAATTCTTGCGTGCCAGTCCGCTGGAACCCCATACACCGACATTGTTTTCGACCCATTGCCGGCCCAATTCCTCGAGCGTCAGATCTGGCCCATATTTCTGCAGCGCTCGCAGATTGGCGATTTCATAATACCAGTCATCGTCAACATAGCCTAGGCCACCGTTTTTACGAATTTTTTCTTTGATTTCATCAGAAAAATCATCCACCCATTTAACGGCGGCCTGATGGTGCTCAAATGGATCGACCGCAAAAAAATGACCCACCATTTGGGCCGTCCAGATAGCTTCACAACGGTCGCGATACTCCTCGTGCGACATGGTTATGGTACACACCTCTGCTGCCAGGCCGTGCAGATGAAGAAACAATACACTCAGAATCAGCAAATGAATTGTTAACACCTCCTCTCCCAGATTATTCTATGAAATCGTTAGAAAGATATCAATAAATAATTTCATAATAAAAATCCAGGAGAAAGTTTCATCTCCTGGATTTTTAAGTCGAAAAAGCATGCCCTACATTCAATTGTCGTTATAGTTCACCCGTATAATAAAGGGTGTTCAAACAATTGGGTACAATGCCATAATAATTAATCAGATAGTGATTGATATTTTTTAACAGAAATTTTTTCGATTTTGGATGAAAATAAACTCACCCCCCGGCCCCCTCTCTTAAAAAGAGAGGGGGAGTAACTCATTGTTTTACAGTCAGTTCAACAAATGACTCCCCCTTCTCTTTAAAGAG
>Ga0180438_10004960_pt1 | contig 18824 bp, 13 predicted proteins | sample SS_ome_12_FD_132455 | JGI IMG/M metagenome (GOLD analysis project Ga0180438, IMG submission 132455) | Hypersaline lake sediment archaeal communities from the Salton Sea, California, USA - SS_3_D_2 metaG | ecosystem: Environmental > Aquatic > Non-marine Saline and Alkaline > Hypersaline >...
GGACGTGAGGTTTGAGTTGTTTAAAGATGGTGGGTATCGGATATGGACAACTCGGATGCTTAGAAGTGGTTGTAATAAGTTAGTGTACGGAGATTTGGAGAATGATAGTTTGATTTATTGTGAATATTGTGATGAGTTTTTTAGTATAGATCAATTTGAAATATATGAGGGGTTGGAATGACAACTGACGAGTTCTTTAAATTATTACAGATACTTCATGATAAGAAAATTCACTTAGTATTTTATTACAATCCAAAGAGTACCTACTACAATCTGAAAATTAAAACTCCGCAAGGTGAAGATAAGTATATTGCTAATACTGACTTCAATTATATTAAGGAAGGGTTACAAGTTGTGTGGGGTCATTTATTGGATGGATATAAAACTAAAGATTTAACCACTCTCCCAGGTGAACCGTTTGGTTCTATACCGGAACCTATGCCAATGCCCGGTGGGTTTCCAATACCAGGAGTGAAGCAATGAAGAACTCTGACATAGAACTTTTTAAGAAACTCATTGATGAAAACAGATACGACTTCGTTAAGCTTGCGTACATTATATTCCCATTTGGTGAGAAAGATACTGACCTTGAGGACATGGCACCTTATGATTGGCAAGTTGAAGAGTGGCGCAAGTTATCAGAACACCTTACCAACCCTGAGACACGTTATACTACCTATCGATTAGTTATCAGTTCTGGAAACGGTTCTGCTAAGACAGCTTTCGGTGCCATGACTATCATCATGCTCCTTTACACTCAGAGGTTGAAGGCGAGGATAACTGCCAACACCGACCCGCAGATGAAGCAAATTGTATGGCCTGAGTACGACATATGGTTTAGACGTGCTAGGTTTGTTGATCATTTTTTTGAGAAGTTCGGTACGTCCATCAAGGCAAGGAACACCAAGTTATCTGAGAGTTGGAGAGTTGATACTGTCACTTGGTCTGAGCAATCCCCTGCTGCTATCTCAGGACTTCATAATAAGGGTGGAGCGACTTGCTACGTATTTGAAGAAGCACCGGGTATCCCTGCGGTTATCTGGCAATATGCTTCAGGTGCTTTTACTGAGACAGGTACTATTAAAATTCATATGGCCTTCGGTAACTCCGATGATCCTGAGAGTAAGTTTGAGCAGAATATGGTGTCTCCTTTATGGAACTCTCGAAGGATCGACACTAGAACATTAAGTCATATTGACCCCAAGCAAATTGAAGCGTGGTTAGTTGATGCTGGTGGTGATGAGGACAATGATGACTTTCGAGTACGTGTGCGTGGATTACCTCGGAAATCGGCCAAGGACTCTATTATTAGAATGGAGGTTGTCGAGGCAGCGTTAGCACGACGACATAATTTCGACTTAACCAGTGTAAGTGACTTCCCCGTAATACTCTCCTGTGACCCTGCATGGACGGGTGGTGATGAGACAACCATTTGGTATAAGCAAGGTCATTATCAGTGTCTTTTGGAGCGATATAAGCTCCGTAAGCAAGAGGGTGAGACTCATCAATTGACATACAATAAGTTGTGTTATTGGGAGAGACGGTTAAATGCTGATGCTGTTCATATTGACCAGGGGGAAGGAACGGCAGTTTACACCTTGGCCATGAACGCAGAGAAGTACCATTGGGTACTTGTGTCGTTTGCTGGTAGTCCTACAGATACGATGGATCCTAAAGAGAGTGAGTTCGGTAACATTAGAGCAATGATGTATTATCATCAAAATAAGGCACTACTTACAGGTGGTGTTTTAGATTCACGTCAACCAGAGTGGATTGAAGATATTAAGAAGCAGTTATGTTGGACCAAGGGTACTCGACATAAGGTTACTCATAAGAAAATGGCAGAACCTAAATTGGAAATTAAAGATCGTGTAGGTAAGTCACCCGATATTGCTGATGGTGCTGTATTACTTTTTGCCCATAATGTGATTGACAAATTACCCGAACATGAGATGGACTTTGAAGGTCAAACAGCGACGATAGGGAGAGGTGCAATGAAAATGGTTGACCATCAAGTTTCTTACGAGGATGATTATGATAACTTATACTGAAGAGAAAGTTTATGATCATATCGAAGAATTAGGTAAACTGGCAAGTCTTCATTATCTCGAATCACACCCTTATGAGGATATTCCACTCAATATTTCATGGGAAAGATTTATCAAACTAGAAGAGGTTGGTATTTTAAAGTTCTTCGCCATGAAGGAGAATAACCAACTAATTGGGTATGCTATCTTCACCGTTCATTACAGTTTAGAGTATCGAGATTCGTTACAGGCCTCATTGAGTAACATATTTATTCACCCCGATAAAAGAGGCAATGGTGCGAAATTTATTTTATGGTGCGATGAGCAATTGAAAAAACTTGACGTTCAGGTAGTATATCACCATGTCAAAGCTCGAAACGATTACGGGGTATTGCTTAAAAGACTTGGCTATGACATTATGAATATTGAATATTCTAAACGTTTAGACAAATGAGGTACTTATGTGTTCTACCGGCGGAGGGAATAGTTTTATTGAAAGTGTCGTCGACGTAGCTACCCAAATAGGAACTGGTGGACTAGTTGGCTATAAATCAGATGATGGTGGTCTTGGAGCAGGTTTATTCGGCAAACCCCTAGTTAAGGGTGCAAAAGAGATCACAGGTGCCGCCGCTGCTGAAGAGGCCAATGAGTTGGCCAGACAGCAATTGGAAGAAGAGAGAGCAACCGCATTGAAAGAACGTGAAGAAGCAAGAGCACAAACTGCTAGAGAACAACTGAAAGCGTCCAGGGGTGCGGCAGCAAGTAGAAGAGGCGGTCAAACCTTAACGGGTACTCGAACAGGTGCCGGTACAATAGGGGATGAAGAGGATTTTCTAGGTCTATGAAATACTCGAAGCAAAAATGTGAATTTTTAAGACACCAAGCTAAAGAAAAGTTTGATAATGTTCGTGTAACTTGGTGTGATCTTTTGCGTTGGGCATTACCTCACAGGGCCACATGGATATTGAGTCAAACTCCAGGTGAAAGAAATAACCAACATATTGTCGATGGTACTCATAAACTCGCTTTACGTTCATTTGTAGCGGGGTTTTTAGAGGGTAACAGTTCTGCTTCTCGTCCTTGGTATCGAGTAGGAACGAGGAATATAGAACGAGGTGAGAGTGACGAGGCGAAAGCGTGGTTGCAACATTTCACACAAAGAACTTTAAGTTATTTATCATTCTCTAATTTTTATCACGCTGCTGGAAATTTCTATTACGACTATGGTGTAGTTAACACTGGCGCACATTATTTTGAAATTCTTGATAATGGTTTTTTCGTCCACACATTGATTCCAGGTTCTTATTATGTGTTGAACAACTCTTATGGTGAAGCTTCCATTCTAGTTAGAGAGTTTTCATTGAACGTTAAATCCGTAGTTGAAACCTACGGTACTTATGATGAGAATGGGAAGGCCGATTGGTCTAACATTTCCGATAATGTTCAGAAAATGTATCGGGAAGGTAACTATTCTCAAATGGTTGATATCGTCCATGTGATCAAAGAAAATCCCAACTTTGATCGAATGAATCCAGACCAACTTGGAAACCGTAAATGGTTAGAACTAACTTACGAGTTAGGTGGTGGTAGTGGTCATTATTTCGCCGAAGGACAAGAATTTGGTGACAGTATATCAGGACCAGACGATGATAAATTCCTAAAAGTGTTTTCAGGTAAGAGGAAACCTTTCGTCGTTGGAAAATCAACCAATACTTGCGAATATGGGGAGAAGGGTCCGACAATTGATAGTTTGGGGATAATTAAATCCTTGAATAAGAAAGCAATCAGTAAAGACCAAGCATTAGAACAGATTCTTAAACCTTCCTTACAAGGTCCAGCTAGTTTAAGAAAAAGTTATGTTTCCCATGCTCCTAATACTTTTGTTCCACTAGATAGTAGAGCAATTGCAGGTAAGCAAAAACTTGAACCTATTTTTCAAATTAATCCAGCTATCGGTGCTTTGGTTCAAGATGTTTCAGATTTGAGACAGCAAATTGATAAGTTTTATTTTGCTGACTTTCTTCTCTATCTTTCTAAAAATCCAAAAACAAGAACTGCTACTGAAACTGACGCTATTCTCGAAGAACAACAAAGAGTAGTAGGGCCAAACCTTCAGAGTTTAAATGATACTTACAATGTTCCTGTACTTGAATGGGTAATGGATTATGTAATGTTTGAAGATCCTTATCTACAACCAGTACCAGAGTCTCTTGAAGGACAGTCTCTAAGTCCTGATTTCATCTCAATATTCGCACAAGCTCAGAAAGCTGCCGATCTACCTGCAATTGATCGATACGCTGCCATGATTGCTAATGTTGGTCAGTTTGATTCTAAGATTCTACAGAAAATCAACACTGACAAACTTGCAGACTTGTACGAAGATCGTCTATACTTACCTTCCGGGTTGAATAATCCTCAAAGTAAAGTAGAAGCAATGAGAGATCAGGCGAGACAACAAGCTGAAAGACAGCAAGCACTCGAACAAACTCTCCCCGCCGTGGCAAAGGCCGCTAAAGATGCTTCCGCAGCTCAACAATTACAGCAATGAAGACAGAATTAGAAAAATACCATGAAAATTTAGATAACCAGGCACGACTCGAACACAGAGATGTTCTCTTGGCCATTGGTGCAATTATAAAAACCAAGGAAGGGCAAACGCTATTTAAATATTTATTTAAAAGTTTAGACGTTGCTAAATTGCCAGAACCGGAATTGGATGGAAAAATTCTTCATGAATATTTAGGCTTTTTACGGGCCGGTAATTCTATTTATAAACTTGCTTGCGAAGCAGATGCGGAAATAGCTGCTTCCATTTTAGCTAAAATTGAACGGGAGAGATACAATGACCTCATCGAACAGTACAGAATCGAACAAGGATACGAATCAGGAAACGACAACTACGAGTAGTGGGTATGATGTTGATACGAAACCTGTAGAAACCGAAGGTGATAAAAAACCTGAAGATGGTGACTCAAATCTTGATCAGTATGGGTACGAGAAAAATCAAGATGATGAGAAGAAACCAGAGGAAGACGATAAGAAACCTGAAGAAGGTAATGAAGACGATAAGGTAGATGATCCAGCTTCGGGTTATGATAAAAAGCCTGAAGAACCAGACGTTGAAGAAGATGATGATAAAAAGCCAGAAGAAGACGATAAGAAACCTGAAGGTGAAGAGAAAGAATTAGGTAAAGAAGACGTAGAAAGTCTCGTTAAGGAATTGCCAGATACTTACGACAAAGATTCATTATCGAAATTTGCTCTTGAAAATAAGTTTTCCAAAGAACAAATTGAAGCTTATGTCAAGTTTGCCAAGGAAGAAAGCGAGCAAATAAAGAAAGAGCAATTAAATCAAGTAAAGATCACAAGGAAACAGTGGTTCGAGGAACTCAAGTCCGATAAAGAGTTCGGTGGAGAGCTTTTTGATAAAAATGTCCATCAAGTAGAAAAATTATTGGCAAATCATATGCCAAATGTAAAAAAAGTCTTGACAGAAAGGGGTAGTATGTTGCCTCCTTATCTTATGAAAGATTTATTGAGCTTGTCTAAAGCATTAAACCCGAGTACAAAGCTCGTAAATGGCGAACCCAGTAAATCTAAAGTTAAAGAAGGGAACTTCTTAGACGAAATGTATCAATAATTTGGAGGTAAGATATGAGTGCTTTAGGATCAGAACTTCTCACTCTCGCCGATGTGGCGAAAAGCAAAGATAAGCAAATTGGTAAGGTAGCTGAAGTCCTCGTTCAGCACAATTCAATGTTGCAAGATTGTCCATCAATGGAGATGAATGAGGGAACCATTCATAAAGAAGATATTCGTTCAGCACTCCCTGCGGTTTATTACCGTAAAGCGAATCAGCCAATTCCGGCAAGTAAGAGTACAATCGAAGAGAGAACCTTTCAGGCGACTCACTTCGAATCAAAATCTCAAATTGATCGTGCTGTTGCTGAAAGAGGCGGGATGGATCGAGTTGCTTACAACCGATGGAATCAAGCTCAAGGGCACCTCCAAGCTCATGCTCAAGAACTTGCGAGTTTGATGATCTACGGATCGCCTTCAACTGCTAACATGAAAACTGCAGGATTTTTTGATATTTATTCAACCCTAGCTGCTACAGAAGAAACTTCTAAGCAGATTATCGATGGTGGTGGAACCGGAGCAGATAACACTTCTATCCTTAAAGTTCATTGGGGCGAGCGTTCCATTTTTGGTATTTACCCTAAAGGAACCAAGTGGGGGATTCGAAGAGAAGATTTCTCCAAAGGTGGAAAACTTGTTAAGATTCCTGGTCTTGATGAGAACGGAAATGCCGGAGATTTCTGGGGTTATGAAGAAGATTTCCTAACTGATCACGGACTTGTTGTAAAAGATTATCGTCAAGCAGCTCGTATTGCTAACATTGACGTTTCCGATCTTTTAACCGCATCTCCTGCAGATATCATCGACTTGATGATTTCAGCTAACTATAAGATTGATGATCTTAATAATGGAAAAGGCGTATGGTACGTGAACCGAACCATTGAAGCCCATCTCCATAAGCAAGCATTGACGAAAGTTGGTGCTGGCGGCGGTCTTTCTTTCGAGAACTTTGAAGGTAAGCAGATCCTTACTTTCCTTGGTGATCCCATCCGTAGAATGGACGCTATCTTGAATAGTGAGGCGCAGGTAACAGCTTAAGTTTTAAACTTGAGAGGTCGTAAAAAGCCTCTCATTTTTACTTTATTAAAAATTTTCTTGGAGGATACCCATGAGATTCGATATTCAAAACCAATTATGTGTTGCCCAAGCTTTTACTGGTGCAGCTACCGTTTCAACTAATTCTTACGAGAAGCAGTCTGCTGCTCAAGATATCAGCATTGGTCGAAGAATGGCCCTACTAGTAATGCCAACCGTTGCCGCTGGTGCCGGTTCAACTTCTCAATTTGAAGTTATCCAAGCTGACGATGCGGCCCTAACTGTCAACGTGGAAGCATTAAATTCAGTAAGTGTTGCCGCTGCTGATCTAGCACTTGGTGATGAGGTTGAAGTTCCGATTCCCCAAGGTGTTATGACCAGGAAATATTTAGGTCTTAGATGTACTATTACTGGCGGTACGACCACTCTTACAGCAGATGTTTATCTTGTACCTCAAGATGAAATCGCCAAGTATAAGTCGTTCCCTAAAGTAAACGATGCTACTGTTTAAGAGGTTGAACGATGAATAATATGCCATCAATGCCAAAAGTGAACGATAACTCTCTTCCTGTTGAAGATATAGAAAAGAATGAAGAATTACACCTTCCTCAATCTAATTCTCCTTCACAGGAAGAGATTTTCCCTAAGCAAGAATACGTAGGGGGTGAAAAAGACATTGCAACCAATGTTAAAATGCCCCTCGCCCCCAAGAGTGGGATCGAAGTCGTAGCGACCCGTAAAGGTTTCTACGGTCAACGTCGCATCAATGAAGGGGATGAGTTTCGTGTTAAAAAATTCGAGGATCTTGGTCAATGGATGAAATGTAAAGATAAGGATCTCGAAAGGCAGCGAGTAAAATTTTTCAAAGATAAAAAGGCGAAAAAGTAATCCATCGCCTTTTTGATGCGAGGATGAAATTATGTCTTTTACAAAAGTAAAAATCTACAATATCGCTTTATCCGCACTTCTACTTTCCCGTGAAATCATAGACATTGAAACCGATCCTAATCAAAATGAGATTAGGGTCTTAAATACTTTCTGGGATATAGCGTTAGAATCTACCCTTCAAGATCTCGATCTCGATTCACTCTCCCAACCAATTAGCCTTGAACTCTTGGCCACTTTAGAGGACGATAATCCTTGGGATTATGTTTACAAATATCCTTCAAATTGTGCGTTTTTGAGGCGAATTGAGTCTGGTGCAGCAGTTGATAACAAAAGCACCCATATTTCGAAACGTACGGCCATTTACGATGGTCAGAAGGCCATATATACCAACCAGTATCAAGCTGTAGGGGAGTGCATACCTAAAGATGTTCCTCTTGAAGCTTTCAATGCCATGGCCGGAATGGCGTTGGGATATAGATTAGCGTCATTTTCTGCACCGCTTATTACAGGTAAAGGGGCAAAGAAGTTAAGGGATACCATCGAAGCTAAGTACCTTATCGCAAAAGCTAAAGCACAAGAAACTGATTCTCTTGAGAACTTTAATTATGAACCTGAATGGCAACGTTCAGAATTTGTAGAGGCGAGGTTATCGTAATGAGTCTTAAACCTCTTTTAAGTTTTTCCTCTGGGGAACTCGATCCAATATTACATGATCGTGTAACTCTTCAAAGATTCAATAAAGGTCTTGATACTGCCAGAAATGTAATGATCGGTAAAACTGGTAGTATATTATCAAGATTTACAAGAGCGCATTTTGTAAAGGCCAAGAATAATAACGAAGCGATTAAAATCATTTCACCACCTAACTCAGGTAAGTTGACCGAGTGGGGTCCATTATATGTTAGAATTTATGACTTTGATGGAACATTGGATATTGAACTAGCTCATACTTATACTGCTGCCGATTTAGAGATTGCTCATTTTGTTCATGACTCTGATCGAATTTATATTTTTGTTGACGGTAAGGAACCGACAGCTTTGGATTATGTAGGACTACCTTCACCTTATTTTATTCCTTATGGTAATTTATTTGCCACTCCCCTTTCACCTACAATTACCAGTGTCACACCAGCAGGGACACCAGCAGGGTATCCGGTGGAATATTTAGTAACTCAAATTTATAATGGTCAAGAGACCTTATATGATACAGATAATAATAGTGGAGCGGGGTATAATTTACCAATCGCTTCCGGCCAAAAAAATACGTTAGTTGTTAAAATGTATCCATCCACCGCCACCGCTGAAAACTTTACTGAATTGAGGGTTTATCGACGACCACTCAACGGTGGAGCTTTTGGATTTATTGGAGCTAGTACATATTTTTACACTAGTGGTCCTGATCTTTACTGTGACTTTGAAGATTTAGGCGGTACTGCTGATTTTACCAATAATCCACCAGATGATATTACGAAATTAGGGTTCAATGGTGATTATGTTTATAATCTATTTCCAAAAACTGGAGTGATCTATCAACAAAGACTCTTGATTGGTAATCTCGAAGGTGATGAAGAGGGAATCTTAGCTTCTCGTCCAGCTTATAAAAATAATTTCCAACGTGATTACCCTTACGATGCTGACTCAGCTTTGAAATTTAAAGCAGGGACTACAGGTAAAGCTGATGTTCTAAGAATGATTGATAAAGATGGCCTAACAGTTTTCACAAGTGTTGGGGTCTTTATCAACTTAGGTCTTTTAAACATTAATAATGTAGCTTTAGAGAAAAAGGGAAGTTGGGTCATTGATGAGTCAGTTCCACCCTTGGCAGTTCCAGGTGGTGTTTTCTTTGTCGATAAGAATACCGGCGGAATACGACAGTTTGTATATTCTGAATCCATTGGAGCATACCAAGCGGTTGAACAATCTATTTTCAGTGGTCATTTATTTAAGAATAAGAAAATTGTTTCATGGGGATTTCAAGACGGCGTAGTTCCTCTTATTGTTGTAGTTTTTTCTGATGGAACTTTTGCTACTTTTACGTTTAATGAAGAACATAAAATGGCAGCGTGGACCCGTCACGACTCCGGTTACCCCATAGAGCAAGTAGCAGAAACAGGTATTGCAGACTCAATGTTTTTTGTAACTAACAAAGACGGTCAACGTTATATTGAGGTAAGTTTACCAAGACATATTCCCTACGATGAATTTATTTCAAATCCTGAAGCTGATAAGTTAGCTCTCAATTTTCTAATGGATGCTGCCAAAACTAAATCGAATCTTTTAAACGATTCACTAACTGGTAGTGATACTTTCGATGTCACACCAGTTACCCCTGGGGATTGGGAGGGGAATTTAACACTGACTTGCGGCACTTCCGCACTATTCCCCTCACCAGGATTAGGTGATGTAGATACAGTTTTCAGGTTTTTTGATGTCAATGATAAAAGTATGGTTGATCTCACAGTGGTTAGTAGAACCAGTGATAATGAAGTGGTGGTTAAACCTTCTGCTGAGTTTCCTTCTACTCAAGCTTCTGATTTCAGATTATATGAAACTTTTACTCAAGTTACAGGTTTAGATCATCTTGAAGGGGAAGACGTTTCAGTGATATCCGATGGGTATGTTCTCGCTTCTCCTAACAACGACATTGAGAACTATCCAACTGTGACAGTTTCCAGTGGAACTATTACTCTCCCGAATAGTGAGAGAGGGGCAATAATAGTCGTAGGTAGACCCGTAGTCGCCGACACTAAAACTTTAAATGTAAGTACAGTCGAACAGTCACCTACTACAATTGAGTCTATGTCAATCAGTAAACTCTATATTAGACTCAATGAAACCAGAGGACTCTATGTGAGTAATCGGTTCCCAGAAGAGAAGCAAGCTCAGAAAGATGGCAGCTCAGTCCTTGGCATGGAAAACTTGAGCAGGATCTATTTAAGTGATGAAGTAGAACTTGTTGGTAACAGATATGATAAACCAATTTCAAAACGAATTGAACAAACTATACCTGGAAGTTGGGATAGTAACGGTCAAATTTCTTTACGACAAGTTGACCCACTTCATTTTGAAATACTTTCCATCATTTCTGACATTGAAATTTTTAATAGGAGATAATCAATGAGTGGCTACGCATACGCAGGGTTAGCAGGACTACAATTAGTTGGGGGTTATTTTGCTTCCCAAAACATTAAGGAAACTGCTCAGATCAATTATGATATAGCTCAAATGAACGCAGAGTTCGCAGAACTTGACGCTTACGACGCAGAGATTGAGGGATACGGTGAAGTTGCCAAGTATCAATCCATCATTGATAAAACTCTTGGAGAACAGCAAGCAATTCTAACCGCTTCCGACGTTGACGTAACTTACGGGAGTGCGGCAGAAATTCAAAAAGAAACTCGGTTCGTCGCAGAACTTAACCAAATGGAAATACAGAAACAATATGAAGAGAGAGCTTTAGGTTACACCAGACAAGCGAGAGATTATCGTTTTAACGCTTTCCTTGATCTTGGTCAAGCTCAAACTAGAGCTAGTTCAGTAATGTTCCAAAGTGTTATCGGGGCAAGTCAAACAGGTCTTAAGGGAGCATATCGATCAGGGTTATTCGATGAGAAGCCAGAAGGTTCTTACAGCAATCTTAGAGACAGTTTAACAGGTTATTGAGAGGTTATTAATGCCAGTACAAATACCAAGATTACAAAGAGTGCAATCAAGTCAGCAATTACCTGAGCGACGTATTCGAGCTACAGTTAAATCTCAGGCCGGTGATATTTTAAGTAGAACTGAAACTTTGGGTAAATTGGCCGAAACAGGTCTTGATATTTATGAGAAAGTTGAAAATGAAAAGATCGATCAGTTAGGTAATGAAATTGAACAAGAGTATAGTGTTTGGAACGCTGAACAGATGGAGAAACTTAAATCCTTCAAAGGTGATCCCACCGACTCCTATGCTCAATATGAAGTCGAAGAGACTGAGAAGTACAATGAACTCCTTGGTAAACGAGAAGGACTTAGTGAGAGAGTTAAACGAGGTTTGAAATCTCGACTCGATAAAGTAAAAAGCTCTGCACGTATTCAACTTCTTCATCAACGTGGAGCGCAGCAAGCGACTTATGAAAATAATCTTTATGAGTCAACTTTAGGTTTAAAAAAACAAGGTCTTCCTGCAAGTGCTAGTTTAATTCGTCCCGATGTTCCAGAGTCTTATGGAGACTTTGATAAGAATATTGGTGAGATTAAAACCATTATCGCTAAACATGGACTTAAAAATGGAACGGTAAGTTTAGTTGATAAAGATGCCAAGGGGGATCACGCCTATTTTGATGCCGATGGGAACGTGGTTAAAGTCGCTTTCTCTAACCAGGCGAAGCTTAGAGCAGGTAAGGAAGTCAGTGAAGGTGTTAAAAATTCAATCGATGCAGTAATTGCCGGTGGTTATAAAGAGAACGCCAAGGCAATGCTTGAGAAGTATAAGAATTATCTCGACCCTAAAAGTCGTACTGATCTTCTTAAAAAGATTAAAAAAGAAGACGTTAAAGAAGATGCTTTCGAGTCCGTTGGTAAGATTGAAGCGATGCCGGAAGATAAGCGATCTTCTGCAATTGAGAAGATTAAAGATCCTGAGAAAAAGAGTGAAGTCCTTAAAATCATGGCAGCTAATGAAAGTAGGAGAGCTGCTTTACGGAAAGGTAGAGAGGATCGCAACCACGAAGCATTATCTAATCATTTAATTGAGAATCGTAACAAGTTCCACGGAATTGCTGACTTAGAAAGAGATCCTATCTATAAAGCGACCTGGGATAAGTTATCAGCTAAACAGAAAAAAGCAATTGAAGAAGAATTTAAAGCTCCTAGAAAGAGTGATTTAAAAGCTCTAGCTCGTGTCCAAGAGTTGTTCCTTGGTAACGATCCGAAATATAAAATTGAAACTATGAGTGCTGCTCAATTTCAAGAGCAGTTAGTGGGTTTAAATCAAGGTGACAGAGACAAGATGAACACCAGGTTTCTCAGTAGGAGAACAAAGAAAGGTGAAGGTCGTGTTTCAGATAGAGTTTACCAGCAAGCTTCCAAGATGCTTAAAAACAAATTAGTTGGGCGAGGACTAGTTTCACTAAATGATTACAACAAACTTGAAAAGGATGATTTAATCAAGTTTAACCAAGCAAGTGACGATTTGAATAATTGGTTAGACGGTTTCGATGAAAGAGCTACTAGAAAAGATATCAGTGATTACGTGGATGATTATATTCATCAGAAAATTAAAGAAGACCTTTTCGATCCAGATGAAAGATATGAAGAGGAAACAGGAGAGGGATTCTTTTTTGGACCAAGTAAGAAATATACTCCTAAATATCAAAAAGGAGTGGTTACTAAAAAGTCCATTGATCCTTTGGAGGGACTTAGTGCTAGAGATATTACTAAACTATGGATTAAGTACAAACGCAAGTTTGGTAAAACCGGTGCACCGAACGCTAAAGATCAAGCGTTTTTAAATTTTGTAAACGAGTCTAAATGATGGAAAATTTCAGCAACGAACCTACAGATACTAATGTTCAAGAACTTTTACGTAACACCGACAACGTAGAACCGAAAGAAGCAATAAAGAATATAGAACGTGCTGAACGTTATGATATGTCCCCCGACCATTATAACGAGATGAAAAAGACTCTCGATCCAGAAGCAGATATTGAGGAACGTGTACCTGCTCAAGTTACCCCTGCTCTTAAAAACTACATGGCCAAGTCAACTCAACATGCTGACAGTGTGAAGAATGAAGTTGGTCTAATGGACAAGATTGGGAAACAAGCTTCCTTCATTTGGTACAATTTGACTCAAAAGCAGGAACTTGAAAACGAGATTCAAGAACTTAATCACAAAGATCGAACTAGTGAAGAAGGTCTTAACCCAGAAGAAAGAGAATATCTCAATGGTCTTTATGAGATGCAACAAGAAGAGATTGAAGCTTTTGAACTTGAAGGTTTTGAGCAAGTGCCAGGTTTAGCGGCAGGTGTCGTTAACGATATGTATCAAGCTATCACTGAGAATAAGGCAATTATTGCAGGTTTTACAGCAACAGGTGCGGGTGTTGGAGGTTTGACACCTATTGGGCCAGTGACAGCACTTGCGGGTGCAGGGTTAGGGTTCAGCTATGGTGTAGTGGCAGCATTGGCCAAGGATGCTTATTTTAGAATTGCTGATAGTACCTATGGTGAATTGCAGCGTATGAGGGACGAAAACGGGCAACCTTTGAATCTCCCAAGAGAGACTATGGATAACATATCCATGTCCGTTGGAACCGTCTCAGCGGTATTAGAGGCTTTTACAGGGAAGGTTTTAACTGGTGGTTTAAAAAAACTCGCCGTTCCTAAAACTGCTGTAAAAGCGATAATGAAAAACGCTAAGTTAAAGACAAGTATGGCCCTCCTTGGTCATACTACGAAATCCGCTATTGCGAGTGGTGGTGAAGAAGTATCTTCTGAAATAGTTTCATTGGTGGGTGAGAATTTTGCTAGAGGTCATAGTTCTGAAGAAGGGCTAATTAACGCTATAAATCAAACAGTTGAAGATATCCGAACAAATCCAGAAGTGAGAAAACGACTCGGGATGACTGCAGCAGTTGGTGCGGTTGCCGGTGGTACAATAGCGGGAACTACAGGTGCGGTGACAGTTGCGGGCAGGAAAGCAGTTGTTAAAAGAGTTGAGAGTAAAGCAGCTAAAAAACGCACTAGAATTATGAACGATGCAATTAAAGCTCTCAAAAATCAAAACGATGTGATGAATCTCACCAAGATGACTCTCGATAGTGAGTTGAAGCAAACCGCTCCTGCACAAATGAATCAATTATTAAACGCTATGTTTGAAGAAGCTGGACATGATGGGAAAGTATGGTTCACCCCAAAAGATATGGATACTATTCAAGATAGTAATCCAGGTCTTGCAGTAAGACTCAAACAAATGGATACCACCGAAGCGAGTAAGAACAATCTATTTACTCCGATAGGTATTAAACCTCATCAGTTTGTCGAGTTAGTTGGTGAAGCCCCTACTATTTCAGAATACGCTAGATTGAACCCTGAAGCCCCGAACCCATTAGAGAGTAAGAATTTACTTGAGAGAGCAAGAGAAGCTGAGACTAAGCGACAGGAGTTTTTAGAGTCATTAGGTCCAGTGGATAAGCTTACACCTGAGCAAGAAGCTAAACTCGAAGAGTTAAACGCCCCCATTGAAGAGAGTGCAAGGGAAGCGGGGATGGAAGGGTACGCTGACGTTCCCACATTCACCAAGGCAATTGAAGGGGTAATATCTGATACCCAAGTTAAGAATTTTAACAAAGCTCAAATGGATACGAGAGAAGCTGTTGCTAAACAACTTAATGAAGAGTTTGAGGCGAAAGAACAGCGTATTGAAAACAAAGTCGTTAGGGAAAATGAGAAGATCGAAAAAGCGAATGAACTTAAAAAACTCAAGAAAGAGCTAGAAGTTGTTGAAAGATTTAGAGTCAGAAAGGGCGATCCCGCTGTAGAAGGGCACAAGCGTAAGGGTTACTCTCCCTTGGCCATCGATCCGAAATATCTACCTGAAGATTTGAGAGAAGCTTATCTGGAAGATCCTAAACTCAAAAAGCGTAAGGTATTTGTTGAGGGTGGTATATCTCTTGATGAAGCTGCTGCAATGACAAATGTTGAGAGTGGTGAAGCACTTCTTAGGATTCTCATTGATACCCCCACCAATAAAGAAATGCTCGATGCTCGAAAAGCTAAAATGAAAGAACTTCGTAAAACTGTCAAAGAAGTTCGTGAAAAGTCTATCGATGAAAGACGTGATAAGATATTTGACGATTTTGGAAAACTTCATATTAAAGAAATGAAGTTTATGAGAGAGAATAAATGGCCTGCAACAAAAACGGGTGTCAAAACCATTGCTCTACCGTTACCAAGGATTGAAGAACTTAACTACATTGCACGAAAGGTTATCGCCGATACTAAAGTAGGTGAGTTAAACCCCAGACAATTTAACAGTGCTGAGAAATCTCTTCAACGTAAAGCTGTTAACCATATTCTTAAGAATGAAGTCGAACAAGCGTATGTAGCGAAAGAGAGAGCGATACAGAATATCGAGTTAACTAGGGAAGCGTTGAGAACCAAGAGTCGTATTGATGACGCTAAACAGGTTATTAAGCGTATTACCAGTAAGAAGGGTAAGAAGGTTTTTGAGTCTGCGGGTGGAGCTATTAAGAAAGAAGTCAACGACATCTTGGATTTGTTCGATCTTAAAGGGACTAAACCTAAAGCTCAACGACAATCCTCATATTTCGAGTACCTAGCAAACCTTGAAGATCAAGGTCAATCTATCATTGTCCCTGAAGCTCTCGCTGATATTAGGCAACGTGGAACGGAGTTAACAACTCAGCAATTCCTTAGAGTAACAGAGAGACTTCAAACTCTTGAACATCAAGCTAAACTTAAAAATAAACTTCTAAAACTATCTGAAAAACGTAAGAAGATGAAACAGATTCAAACGGAAGAAGCGATAGTTACTGAAATGGATGCGGATTTAAAAAACCATCCCGACTATAATCAGAAACGTTTAAAAGGGATTAAAAATAAAAATTCTAAATCAACAGCTCAACGGGTTGGTGAGAGGTTTGGTTTACGAAAGTCAATGCTCACCAATTATAAAAATATTGTCACCCAACTAGATAAGGAAAAGTTATCTGGGAAACACTATGAGGTTTTGAGTCAACCAATGATTGACGCTGAAACTTACAAACGTGCTAAGTCACATAATCTTGTAGGACATATTAGAAAGATTGGTGAAGATTATGGTGAGAAAGATTTTACAAGAGCATTTAATGATTTCATTCATATCCCTGAGTTTGAAGGATACTTAGATTTAGGTAACGGTGAGATGGCGAGAACTGACCTATGGCTTTTATGGGCATATCTTGGTGATCCGAACGGAAGAGAGCGAATTGCTAATTTCATTAAAGAAGGAAGTAATGAGCAAATGAATGTAGAACTCGTCGAACAAGTGATGGATAGAGTTTTAGATGAACGAGATGTTAAAGCTGCTCAGAACTTTGTCAATATTTTTAAAACTTTTGAAGAAGAGTCTAGTAAACTCCATGAAGAACATACAGGTGTCAAACCAACAATGATTAAAGGTGTACCTATTCGTCACCGTGGGAAAGTTTACGATGGTGGTTACGTTCCATTAAATTATCTACACGTCTCCTCAGAAGAGAAGATTACTCGATTCCTTGATTCTCTTGGTAGTAAAGAAGAGTCAATGTTCGGTGGAAAAAAAGACGGTAAACTTTACGCTCTACTTCGAGCTGCTGAACAGACCGAACAAGGTCGTTTAATAGACCGTACTGGTTCCAGTAGACCATTGGATACTAATTTTAAAAACTTCCTCAATGCTTATGAAGAAATTATTCATGATTTAGCGTATCGAAGTGCTGGTAGAGATACTTTGAAACTTCTTAGAAACCCCGTTTATAGTGATGCCATTATCTCAGTAGTTGGCCAAGAGAAGTATAGTACACTAGTTAACGGTGTCATTGAGACTGTAGGACAACCTCACGCAGAGGACGCTCTCAACCCATTCTCACAAGAAGCTCATGGAATCGGTAAATTAGTAGAGGGAATAGAGCATAGTTTTAGTGTGGCGGTTCTCGGTTATAATGTCGGTTCGGTAGCAATGCAACCTCTATCGTTCAGTGCTGCTAAGTTAAGAATGGGTAAGAACAGCGGTAAATATCTAATGAAAGCTGCCGGTCAGGTTTTAAAAAGCTTAGATGATCTTACCTACGATGAAATATTCCAACAAGCTGCTGAAATAAACCCCGATATCATTTTTAACCGTGACTCCATCGACGATACTTTGAATAAATCAACTTTCGGAGAAATCATCCCAGATACCAAGAAAACAAAATACCCTCAAGCTAGTGCAGCGTTGAGAAGAGGTCATCAATATTTAATCGACTCATCTTTCCTTGGTCTTAAACTAGCTGATATTCACATTAAAGTGCTAGTCACTCACGCATCGTATGCTCAATTCATGGACGGTAATGTTGAGAATTATCCAATGTCAAGACTTGAGAAAATGACTCAATCAGAACGAGAAGCAGCGGGAAGACGTTACGCTAAACAAATAGCTGACCTTGCACTTACCACAAGTGCTAAGATTGATAAATCCGCAGCAGAGAAGTTAGCACTCGGTAGATTATTTACTAAATTCTACACTGACTCGAGATCTCAATTGAATACTGCAATGTCTGAGTACCGTAAATTCAAATACAGCTCAAAAGATGCTTTAAAAGCTTACAGAGAAGGTGACATTGGTGAATCAATTAATAATGTGAGAAAGGGAGTCGGTCAAGCTGCTAATGTCATGTTCGTTTACACATTAGCTCAAATGTATGTAGGTCTACTCCACGATGAAGAAACTCCAATCGATGAGTTGAAGAAAGTTAACAGTATGAGAGACTTGAAGAACTTTACTTTCAATACCTCTAAATACATGGTTAAAGCACCCTTCCAAGTTGTTAGTGATGTAACTCCTGTAGTGAGGGATTTAAAGTTTGCTATGGGTGGTCGTCGTCGAACCAAGCGAGCAGGTTTATATCTAACTCAAGCTATGAGCGATACTGCTACGGCATCATCTGGACTATTAGAATTATTACAAGGTAACTCACTCACCAAACAAGAGAAAAAGGCATTGTTATATCTTGGATCTTATGGATTGAAAGGTATTCCCGTCAATGGTCCTTTGAAAATATCAAAATGGTTAAAGGAAAATGATACCATTGGTGATATTGGATCGTTCTTCAAACGTGAGACTAAAGCACTCAATAAAGAGATTAAAAACTTTATTGAGGTAAATAAAGACAATCCAGAACATGAGCAATTCATTAAAGAGTTGAAAGAGGTTCAAAAGCAATATATTCCCGCTGAAGTTAAAGAACCAGAAGTTCCCGAAGATGCTATGGAGACTCTTAAACTCAATGATTGGACAGACCTGGACCCTCAAACTGGTGCTGCAGGTATTTATCAATTCACTGAAGAAAGGTGGGAAGAGTTATCTGAGCTTAACCCTGATCTTGGCCTTACCGAGAATGGTCGAGTTTCCAAAGACTCCAGACAACAAGAAGCTGCAATGAAGTTTAGTCTCGAAGAGAACGCCAAGGGACTAGATGCTTACGGTCTTCCCGTAGATAATCAACACCTCTAC
>Ga0180438_10004963_pt1 | contig 18820 bp, 9 predicted proteins | sample SS_ome_12_FD_132455 | JGI IMG/M metagenome (GOLD analysis project Ga0180438, IMG submission 132455) | Hypersaline lake sediment archaeal communities from the Salton Sea, California, USA - SS_3_D_2 metaG | ecosystem: Environmental > Aquatic > Non-marine Saline and Alkaline > Hypersaline >...
CCTATTCCAAAGACGCCAGCGGCTCAACTGCCCCCGCTTACTAAGGTAGATATTTTGCAAACCATAGCCCTCTTTCGTCTCATCTGTCGCAACAAAGAGATTAGAGTCTGTGGAGGAAGAGAGTTCCACCTCAAAGACGAGGACTCCTCTATTTTTGCCGCCGGAGCAAACGGCATGATGATCGGAGGATATCTAACACGAGAGGGAAACCCCATAGAAAAAGATCTTCACATGAGTACAAACGCCGGGATGTGTCCATGACCTTAACAAGTTGGATAGACAAAAAGCTCTCCCTCTACACTAAACAGAAACGGTATCGATCCACCAATCCCGTGATGGCAAAAGATATGCTTAATTTTGCCTCTAACGACTATCTCTGCCTTTCCACCCATCCTCATGTACAAGAGGCAAGTAGAACGGCTGTTGAACGGTATGGCTGTTCTGCCAGATCCTCACGACTCGTCTCAGGCACCCTTGAGATACATGAACAGCTCGAATTTGAGCTTGCAAAGTTTTTAGGATTCCAAACAGCTACACTTTTCGGAAGCGGTTTTCTTGCAAATCTTGGCGTAATTTCTGCTATTACATCGAGAAAAGATGCTATCTTTGAAGACCGCCTTAACCATGCAAGCCTCATCGATGGGGCTCGAATAACAGGAGCTCGAGTTCATCGTTATGTTCATAACGATCTCAACGATCTTGAAGAAAAGCTTCAAAAAAGCTGTGAACCCGGCAAAAAGATTATCATCACCGATGCTCTTTTTAGTATGGACGGCGATATCGCTCCACTCAAAGAGCTCTCAGAGCTTGCCCAAAAATACAATGCCACACTCATTGTCGATGAGGCACACAGTATCGGTGTATTTGGCAAAGGGCTCTGTCATCAACTAGGAGTGCGCCCCGATATCGTCATTGGGACCTTCGCTAAAGCGCTTGGAGGGTATGGAGGCTTTGCTCTAGGCTCCACTGCAGTTCAATCTCTTTTGATCAATCGCTCTCGGCCTCTTATCTACTCTACTGCTCCTCCCCCAGCATGCTGTGCTGCCGCGCTCGCTGCCCTCCATATACTCGAGCAAAGACCAGAAATGGGCAAAACCCTGCTTACCCGTGCCAACTACTTCTCTTTGCTTCTTCTAGGGAAAAAATCTACTTCTCAGATTATTCCCCTTATCGTTAACTGTAACGACAAAGCCCTTCATCTTTCGAGCGCCCTTTCTAAAAAGGGGATTATATCAACCGCAATTCGTCCCCCAACCGTTCCGGTTAATACCGCTCGCCTTCGCTTTTCTATCTATTTAAATCATAGCGAAACAACGCTTCGAAAAGCAGCTCAAACGATTTTAGAAACGCTTAAGGAAGTACCATGATTACATTCATTTCAGGATGGGGAACAACATCGCAGTGTTGCACCCCACTTTTTAAACAGCTCGGCCTCTCAATGCAAACCATCGAATGGCACCAACTACTTGACTCAGACGAATTATTAAAAAACACCTCCGTTTGTATCGGATGGTCAATTGGTGGAATGATGGCTTTAAAAGCGGCTCAAAAATACCAATTTGAAACATGCATTCTCATCTCTACAACACCTCGACAGCTAGAAGACCATGACTTTATCGGTGTCCCGCTAAAAGCGGCAAAGGGGCTAGAGCAAGCCCTTCAAGTAAGCCCCAAAGAGGCCCTCAAACAATTTTGCGCCATGAACCTCCATCCACATAGAGAGCATCTCGAAACTCTATATGAACAAGCGCTCTCAATTCCTCAAGAACTTCTTCTAAAGGGTCTGCTCTTTCTAGAACATACAGATCTTAGAAAAGAACTCGCCCAAATAAACAGTCGCTCTCTCGTTCTACACGGCACTCAAGACGCTATCACCCCCTTTGCTTGCGGTGAATATCTCTCCTCTCACCTACCACACGCACAACTTATCTCTATCGAGGGAGCAGGTCACGCTTTGCCCGTAACACATGCTCAAGAAATCGCTTCGCATATTCGGGAGTTTCTAAGTGGAACATAATCTTGACCCACAACAAATAGCTGCAAGCTTCTCAAAAGCTGCCCCTGACTATAACAAATGGGCAGAGCCCCACCTACGTATAGCCCAAAACCTCCTCTCTTTTTTGCCAGAACGAGCAGACACTATTCTCGAACTTGGCTGTGGAACAGGAATATTAACTAAACTTTTGTGCTCAAAATACCCCTTGGCAAAGATTACTGCCATCGATATCGCCCCGGGAATGGTTGAGCAGTGCAAAGAGAGGTGTCAACACAAAAATCTTTCTGTAACTGTTGCCGCAGCTGAAGAATTTCGGCTACCCAATAACGCCGATCTTATCGTCTCTTCAAGCAGCTTTCATTGGTTTTATGACAAAGCTGCCGTGGCAAAAAACATCCAAAAATCTCTCGCCCCTCATGGGCGTTTTGCAGTCGCTATGAGTGTGAAAGGATTTTTTCAGGAGCTGTATACACTATACAAATCCATTACAGGAGAGCCCCTTGCGCTTCTTTGGGATGACGCAGACTGTAGAAATGTCTTCTCCGATCTCAATCTTCCTATGGAAAGGGCCTTCACCGATTCCTTTCAAATGGAAGCGGCAGATCCCTGGCATGCCCTTCGCTCCATCAATAAGATCGGCGCTGCACCCAGAGGGCTCTCTCATCCTCTCTCTCTAGGAGAGCTCAAACAATTGGCTCTGACCTACGCTAATCAATACAAAACCAAAAATGGCGTAAAAGTTACCTACAATATATTTTATGGCATTACGGGGGCATTATGAGAGGTGTTTGGATTGCAGGAACAGATACCGACATTGGAAAAACTTATATTACAGCACAGCTTCTATCACATCTTCGAAAAGATGTAGACGCGCTTCCCATGAAGCCCGTTCAAACAGGCTCTGTAGGACAGAAAGCGCCAGATCTCGAATACTGTTTACATCACGCCCGTCTTACCCCAACAGACAAAGAATACTCGCTCATGTGCCCCTACCTCTTTGAGCCTGCTTGCTCTCCCCATTTAGCTGCAAAGATAGCGCAAAGGACAATCGACATCGACTATATTAGGCAGTGCGCAAATTCGCTGTGGAAAAGCCGTGATTTTCTTGTGATAGAAGGCGCTGGAGGACTTCTTGTTCCCATTAATGAGCACCAAACCATGCTCGATCTCATGAAGGCCCTTCCCCTTCCTGTTCTTCTTGTTGCACGAGGAGGCCTTGGCACGATCAACCATACGCTTCTTTCCCTCAAAGCACTGCGAGAAGCCTCTCTTCCAATTGTAGGTGTCATTCTCAATGATGCAGTAGACATAAAGGACGATTTCATTCGCAAGGACAATCCTCAAGCCATTTCTCTTTTAGGAAATATCGATATTCTCGATAACGTATATTTTGGTTCCTCTCTTTCAGGAGAAAGCTATGCAAGACTCTACAATGTCCTATCAAACGCTTCGTGAAACGGACCTTAAGCATGTTTGGCACCCATTTACGGATATTGCCCGATTAGAGGAGAGCGATTTTCCAATCATAGATAAAGCCGACGGCATCTATCTTTACGAAGTAAGCGGTGAGCGTTACATCGACGGAATCTCTTCATGGTGGTCGTGTAACTTAGGCCATAATCATCCCGCCCTCATTGAGGCCATCGTACAACAAGCTGCCTCTTTACAACACTCTATGCTCGGAAATATGTCCCATGGGCCAGCAATATATCTTGCTGAAAAACTCTCCCAAATAACCCCTTCTGGTCTTAATAGGACATTCTTTGCAAGCGATGGAGCAAGTGCTGTTGAGGCAGCACTAAAAATTGCCCTGCAGTACTGGTACAATAAAGGCGCGCCTCAAAAGAACACATTTGTCTCCTTACAAAACGGCTATCATGGAGACACGTTGGGCGCAATGGGTGTTGGTCCTCTACCATCATTTCACAAACCGTTTTCCTCAGTACTCAACAACGCCCTACAGCCGGAAGAGCCGCGTTGCTGCAACTGTCCCTACAGAAAAAATAGGGAAAGTTGCCAAGCTCCCTGTTTTGAGAGCATGGAAAAGTTAGTAGCAGACAATCATGCATCTATTGCGGCCATTATTGTCGAGCCCCTTTGTCAAGGTGCAGCAGGGATGAAGATCTATCCCCCTTTGTATCTGCAAAAGCTTCGAGCACTCTGTGATGAATACTCTATTCTTCTTATCGCCGATGAGATCGCTGTTGGGTTCTATCGAACAGGAACGAGATTTGCTTGCGAACAGGCCTCTATCTCGCCAGACATTCTCTGCTTAGGAAAAGGGTTGACCGGCGGCCACATCCCCATGAGCGCAACCATGGTAACAAAACAGATCTACGAAGCATTTCGAAACACTTCTGAAAAAGAAGAGGACAAAACGCTCTTTCATGGACACACCTTCTGTGGTCACCCTATCTCAGCAGCCGTTGCCCTCGCGGCTATTGAAACCTATGAACAAGAAAAGGAGACGTTTTCCGACAAAATCGAGACGCTCAAAAACGCTTTCTATTGCCTGAAAAAATGCAAAGGTGTCTCTGCTTTGCGAACATTAGGCATGATCGCTGCGCTAGATGTTAGAGACAGCAAATGTGCTCGTAGTGTCGCCCTTCGGGCAAAAGGCAACGGACTGCTTATCCGACCCTTAGGAAACGTTTTGTACCTCTGTCCACCACTTATTTCAAGCTGTGACCAGCTTACAGCTATGGTCTCTATTCTCGAAAGATCTCTTTGAGAAGAGATCGTCGGAAACAGCAAACAAAAGGAAGGATTTAGTTTTTAGAAAAGAGTCGTTCGTTGATAATGGAGCGGATGTGTGTAACACACCACACTTATAAACCCAAGTTGCGCTCTATAAAACAAAAAATCTGAACTGTTTAATTGTATTGGCGATGAGAGTCGATATATAAAACCGACTCCACTTACGGCAGCTGGCCTTTATGGACAAAGAAGAAGACTCAAACATTGTTATTCACAGCCCAGAACTCCAAAGCAATACGGATTTTTGCAATCAACCTGCCCTCGAAAAACAGATCGAGCAGCTTGCGAAAAAAGCAGCTAGAGCGCCTAACCCAAAGCTTGCCTATATTGAGATAACCCCCCCAAAACAGGGGACGATGTCTTTTACCGTTCAAATAATACAAGCGGGTACATCAAACAGGGCAAGCCTAGATCTATCCACAAGCTGGGTACCTGCGGAGATCCCTATCTCTTCTTTTTCTGTTAATCAGCTCCCCTTTTCCTGGAAAGACAGTCCAGGCCAACACTTCCTTTTTACAGAGATTGCGGGTACCGTAGAAACGCACGAAGCCGTCTCTCTTTTCCAAAAGCAGGCCCCTACTCTTCGCCAAGAGCTGCAACTTGCTCTCGCGTCTTCTAGTAGCCTTCCCTATATGTTACATACCTGCGCATCCCTTTCCAGTGATCAAGAACTACGAGATGTCTGTGTTAAACAACTTTTACAGCATAAAAAACAGGTTATCCCAGAACTTTTTGAGGAATTGCAGCGCTTTCTTCTGTCAACAGATCAGGAGTTTAAGGGATTACGATCACCAACCCAGCTTCTACGGATTGTCCGAGCCCATTACTGGTTAAAACAACAATTTCCTCTTCTTAAGGGTTCAAGTGAGACAGAAAAACAGCTTTTTTTCAGAATTTTTCCTACAAAGCTTTGTTACACCTTTGGTAGCAAAAACGTTATCTCACTCGTTGTTTCACTAAAACCCTTATCAACGTATGAACGATTTAATCATCGACATATGCTTCTGGCCTGCCAGCGATCTCTTCCATCGCTTGAGTTGATTCCTCACTCATTTTACACATATCACTATCCTGAAGAATCCTGTGTCTCTCTCTATATGGAAATTGCCAAGGAGGATGGCTCTCTACCTTCTCTTTCCGAATGGACCCGACTTAAAAGAGAGCTGTCCCGGGAACTTGTGAACTCTATCGAGCAAGTAGTTAGTCGAATAGATATTCCTCAAAACGAGGAAGACCTTCTTCGAAACCTACTCCTTTTAAGCCAACAGATTCGGGGCACCAAAGATACGCCTCAAGTGATTATTCAATTCACTGGACAAACCGACGATGCTTTAGACTTTCATGTTACCCTCGTACGGGCTGTTAAGGATGGCTATGACAAACTTCCAACACCCCCGACCAACTTTCCGGAGATTATACGATTTATTCCTCTACGCGTTTCTACCATCGATAAACTTCGATACAGATATATCAAGCAAGGTATCCATTTTCTTGTTCAGTGCTCAAAGACACCTTTTTTACGGCGCGATCACTCCGTTGATTTTCTAAAGACTCGAGAGTCGGTTTTGCGCTATGTAGAGTCAACATTTGGAAAGGTTCGAGACCTTAACGGAGGTCTCATATATCAACAACACCAGCTCCTCGAAGGCATACGTCCGCTTCTTTCTAAAGAAGAGATAAAAGAGCTCTCAATTATCGAGGATATTTTCCACTCAATTACGCCAAGCATTATGAAAAATCTGCTTGGACCCGAACACATCCTCACATCGTTTCGCCAATTCTTGTCCCTACGAGACGAGTCAAAAGAAAAAAAATCTTTTGATGTCCAAGAATATGCAAAAGAGGTTTTCATTACCTTTGAATGTCCTGATTCTTTTACTAAAGAAGATATTCTCGAGTCTCGCTCAAAATTTAAGATCGAGGAAAATGAATTAGCCGTCAGCGATCAAGTTGCTGAAGGCCGCCAATTTTGTCTCGTTATCTGTTCCCATAACGATGCTAAGGTGCGAAAGAAACTCGTCTCTTGGCTTGAAGAAATGGCGGACAATAAAAAACGAGCCCGTATCGACCAGACGCTGCGTATAAGCCTTCCACGACCCACTCTTGTTCTCGATCCGCGCATAGGAACAGATCGGCTTTCCGGCATTGTTATTAAAATGCTCTACGACGGGCTTATGAGGCTTGACCCTAGTGGTACCCCCACTCATGCCATTGCAGAAGAGGTTATTGTCTCGGATAACACAAAAACCTATACGTTCAGACTACGGCAAAGCGTCTGGTCAAACGGAAGTCCCCTGACTGCTCATGACTTTGAATATGCCTGGAAAAAGATCCTCGATCCTTCCTTTCGCACAGTCTTTGATTATCTACTCCACCCAATTCTCAATGCGCGCCTAGTTAAGGCCGGCCGCCTTCCTGTCGACTCTTTGGGAGTCCGCGCGCTCTCCGACCATATTCTCGTTGTCGAATTAGAGCGGCCTACCCCGTACTTCTTAGAGCTGTGTTGTCTTTGGATCTACTCTCCTTTGTGCCGAGAAGTCGACAAAGCAGATCCGGGATGGGCTCATTACGGCGACAGGACTTATGTCTGCAACGGACCATTTAAACTCATGAAATGGGGGCGGAACACCGGTATTCAGCTTCTGAAAAATGAACACCATTGGGATAAAGACCGCGTTAGCCTTGAGAAAATCGATATCAGTATTATTGAAGATCCCTTACATGCCTTACATCTTTTCGAACAAGGTGAGCTCGATTGGCTCGGTGAACCCTTGTCTGAAACCCCCATGTGCTTAATCAAACAAAAACATCCTCGAATTAAGTCTCAACCGATGTCGGCAGTACAATGGTATGAACTCAACGTCCACAATCCCCTTTTTCGATCAGCCAAAGTACGCCGCGCGCTTTCTTTAGCTCTTGATAGAAAAAAAATCATTGATGAGTGCCTCGGAGGACACGAACGTCCATCGCACAGTATTTTGCCAGCCTCTCTTTCTCTTTTAGAAAACCAGTCTTCTCTTCCTTTCGATCTCGAACATGCTCAAAAACTTTTCCAAGAGGGCTTAGAAGAGCAAGGCTTACTCAAAGAAGATTTGCGAGCCATCAACATGGTTCTCTACGATCAAGAGCCTCATAAATCTGTAGCTAAAATAGTCGCTCGCTCCTGGGAAGAACACCTTGGCTTATCTATAAAGCTCGACATTCTGGGATGGCATGAATATTTTGAAAAAATGCCATCTGCTCATTACGACATATGGGCAACCATGTGGTACTCATGGTATCGCGACCCAATGTACTCTTTTGAAGTTCTTACAGATAAAACCTCGTCTGTAAACACGTGCAACTGGTCCAATGGTGAGTTCACACAGCTCATCGATGCCGCAAAAGAAGAGCAGGAGTCATATCGAAGAAACTTCTTCTTAAAGAAGGCAGAAGAGCTCATTTTGCAAGAGATGCCGATTGTTCCTCTTTTCGATTATAACTCCCTTTACCTTAAGAATGACTCTATCGAAAACGTCTACATTTCCCACTTGGGTAATGTAGACTTTAAATGGGCACGTTTTAGGGCACCTGATTCCTGCCCGCAGTATAGCCTTCCATCTAAAACAGAAGAATCAAACCAAAAGCAAGAGATCCGGCTTTATTTAGAAGGAGAACCCATCTCGTTAGATCCCAGGATCGGAGGAGATCGGCGGTCACGGCAAGTTGTTCGTGGGCTTTTTGAAGGACTTTCCACAATAGGGCAAGATGGAAAGCCAAAACTTGCTCTGGCAAAATCGCTCTGCTCTTCAACAGATGGCTTAATACATACCTTTACATTACACTCTGCAAAGTGGTCTAATGGAATGCCTATCAGAGCTCACGACTTCGAGTGGGCATGGAAAAGCGCTTTGGATCCAGCTTTGGGATCGATAGTTTCTCACACTCTTTTTCTCATCAAAAACGCACAAAAGGCGTACTGTAAAAAATGTTCTCCAGATCATGTCGGCGTTAAAGCATTAGACGACATAACACTACAAGTAACCCTTGAATATCAAACGCCTCACCTTCTAGAAATTCTGTCCCATCCTATTTTTTCACCTTTATGTAAAGCCGTGGTGGAAAAAGATCCCTCATGGAGTAATGGAGTATTCCCTCAATACGTATGTAATGGACCCTTTCTGCTTAAAGAGAGAAAGCCGCGATCTCTTGTTCTACTCGAAAAAAACCCCTTATACTGGGGTGACGATAGCGCAAAAAGTGAGTCTGTCAGTTTTCATATTATTGAAGACCCTAAAACAGCATACGATCTCTTTCAATCAAAGGATCTCGACTGGTATGGCAACCCTTGTGGAAATATCAAACTAGAAGAAAAATCTGACTTTATTCAGAAGGAGACAATTGGAAGCCTTTGGTTGAGATGCCGTGTACAACAGCCCCACCTTGCCTCTCCTAAAATACGTCGAGCACTTGCGTGCTCTATCAATCGACAAGAGCTATGTGACTCTTTGCTTCCTTTGAGTGAAATCCCCACATATAGCCACCTCCCAGGTACACTCAGTTCCTTTGCAAAACCTCTCTTTTCTGACGATAGTGCCGAATATGCTCAAGCCCTTTTTGAACAAGGCTTGCAAGATCTAGGATATACAAAAAACACCTATCCTCCCCTTGTTATCAGCTCTTTGTCAGATCCTATTATCAAAACCATTTCCCGAAATATCCAACTACACATCCAGCGGACTTTGGGTATTCGAGTTGAAATTGCACTTCAAGACTGGGATACATACATTAAAAAGTTTTCCTCTGGTGATTTTCAGCTCATAACCGCTTTTTGTTTTCCATGGATTCCCGATGCTCTACATACGCTTTTGTACCTTAAGAATGCACTGGCTTCTACCAACATGGGCGCATGGGAGAACACGAGATATCAGTGTCTTCTCGACAGTGCTATAAAAAGCAAGGATATGCGTCAACGTCAGAAATTACTGAAAAACGCAGAACTTCTTCTTCTCGAGGAGATGCCTGCCATCCCAATAATTTCGCAAACGTATAGGTATAAAAAGAATCCGGACCTCACTGGAGAAGTTGTTTCGTCTATAGGAACTATGGAGACCAGGTGGTTAAAAAGGATCGAAACAAAAAAGAAAAAATCAGCTCTCACACCTACTTCAATTCCCGCTCTCAGTCATAACGACTCTATTAATCTCTACTTACAGATTGACCCCTTTTCTCTTGACCCTCGAAGAGGTGGAGACCGGCGTTCAATTAACGTACTGAGAAATGTATTTGAAGGACTTACAAGATTGAACTCCGAGGGAAAACCGGAGCTTGCCCTTGCCAAATCTGTCTCGATCTCGGATGATGAATGTAGCTATACATTTACCCTTCGCCCTTCAAAATGGTCTAATGGCCAGCCCCTGGTTGCCAATGATTTTGCCTGGAGTTGGAAAAGTCTTCTCGATCCCTCATTTCCGACTAGTTTTGCATATGCGTTCTTCATGATCAAAAATGCAAAAAGGGCTCGAAATAAAGAGTGTTCTATTGATGAAGTAGGAATTAAAGCTCTCGACAACTACACCTTAGAAGTCCATCTTGAACACCCCTCTCCCTTCTTTTTAGAGTTTCTTGCCCTTCCGCTGTTTGCGCCTCTTTGTCAAACAGCTGTACAAAAAGAGAAAGAGAACAAAGAACAGCCCTCTTTGTACGTATCAAATGGCCCCTTTTTAATTAGCAAATATGAAAAAGGAGCCCTTATTCTGTTAAAGAAAAATCCTTTTTATTGGGATGCTGGCAATGTTCCTACAAAAGAGGTATCTTTCTCTATTATCAAGGATCCCCATCTCGCATATAACCTGTTTAAAAAGGGAAGTCTGGATTGGTATGGACATCCATTCGGAGAGCTTTCTCCTGAAATTACCTCAGCACTCGATCAAAAGCACTATCTTCTCAAAAAGGAAACCGGTATCTCCTTCTGGCTGCGGTGTTGGACAAAAGCTCCTCACATTGCCTCTGTAAAAATTAGAAAAGCGATCGCCTGCACCATCAATCGAAAGGAGATCTGTACAGCCTTTCTACATAAAAGTGATAGCCCCGCCCAAAGTATTCTTCCGCCTGATCTTTCATTGCTAGAAACACCCACCTTTGAAGACAACAATGTTGAGTTTGCACAAAAACTCTTTGAAAAAGGGCTTTCAGAACTTGGATATACCAGAGAGACCTATCCGCCAATAGAACTCCTTTTTTGGTCGGACTCCTCAATCCGTATTGTTGCGGAAATGATACGTTTGCAACTTCAACATACGCTAGGAATCACTGTTAAGCTTGTCCCCAAAGAGTGGGAACCGTATCGAAGGGCCCTCGATCTTGGTCTTTACCATCTTGGTATAGCCCTTTGGTATACGTGGCTCCTAGATCCGTCTTACAGCCTCAACAGCCTCAAGTTTGCCGACAATGGTATCAACGCAACCGGATGGGAAAATAGTGCATATATCCGCCTGCTTACCCTTGCAGAGACAACAAAAGAAAAGGAAAAACGGCAAAAATATCTTCAACAAGCAGAAGCGCTTGTGATGAACGATCTACCCGTTATTCCTTTATTTAACCAAACGTACAAATTTACCAAATCGCATTCACTTGCTGGAGAACTTATTACACCCATAGGAAGCATAGAGATAAAAAGGGCGTATAAAAAGACACCATCGCTTTCTCCAGAAAAGCCAATAAAAGAAGTCCTGCCATTCAGGCCATCTGCTACTACGACAGCGCCCTCAACGCTTAATCTGTATCTCCAATCAGAGCCCATTTCATTGGACCCAAGACGGGGCGCGGACAGCAGGTCTCTTTGTGTGATAAAATATCTTTTCGAAGGCCTTACGCGAATTGATGCAGAGGGAAAAGCAAAGCTTGCTGTCGCACAATCTGTTGCCATATCAAATGAAAATACAGTTTATACATTCCAGTTGCGATCATCTCACTGGTCAAATGGTCAGCCAGTTACCGCCCACGATTTTGTATGGAGTTGGACAAGTTTGCTGGATCCTTCGCACCCCACAAAATATTCATATATGTTTTTCGTTATTAAAAACGCACGACGGGCCAGGATGAACGAATGTTCTCTCAATGAAGTCGGCGTTCGTGCCGTCGATGAAAAAACACTGCAAGTATCCTTAGAACACCCTTCTCCATCATTTCTCGAACTTATTTCGCTTCCTCCCTTTTCTCCTATCTATCAGCCATGTGATAAGAAGAACCCTGAATGGGTTCAAAAGACAGACCCTCACTATATTTCGAACGGTCCATACATTTTAAAAACACATACCGCTTCTCTTATCTCTCTTGAGCAAAACCCCAACTACTGGAATCGAAAAGCAATTCAGATTCAAAAACTCAAATTTCCGATTATCTCTGATCCATATACTGCATATAAACTGTTCCAGAAAGGAGAGCTAGACTGGTATGGCAACCCTCTTGGAGAAATTCCAGCTGAAATTACAAATCAACTCGATACAAATAAACAGCTCGTAAAAAAACAAACAGGCCGACTATTTCGCTTAAGCTGTTTTACTGATGCCCCCCATCTTTCTTCTGCAAAGATTAGACGTGCAATTGCCTGCGCTATCAACCGACAAGAAATTTGCTCCTCTTTCCTCTGTGACACAGACGTCCCAGCAACAAGTATCGTTCCTTCACAACTTTCCCAACTAGAACGAGTAACGTTTGAGGACAATAACCCCGATCTTGCCGTACAATTATTTAAGGAAGGTCTTTCTGAATTAGGCTACACAAGCAATTCGTATCCACCGCTTGTAATTACTCACTGGGCAGGCCCTGCTATTCGTCTTATCTCAGAGATGATTAGCTTACAACTTCAGTACACACTTGGAGTTACTGTTACTCTTACATCATATGACTGGAAAACGTTTCTCAACAACATTACGAAAGGAAAATATCAGCTGTCCTTAATGAGCTGGTATACGCCACTGCAAGATCCAATGTACAATTTGCAATCGCTTGATCACAGTCTATTTGGGTTCAATGAATCTGGATGGAAATCTCATGAATATTCAAAGCTGCTTAATCTAGCAAATACCTCTGCTAGTAAAGAGCTGAGGAATGATTATCTAAGACAGGCGGAGCTTCTCGTTATGGAAGAGCTTCCTGTCATCCCGTTATTTACAGAAACCTGTGTATCTGTAGCCGCCCCAGAACTAGATGAGGAAATTGTTTCCGATATAGAGAGTTCTGAAATGCGAAGATCCTTCAAAAGTCTCTCAACAAACACAGCCCCAAAAAAGTCCTGTCACAAAATAACGTAGAAAAAAAGGACGACCATACACTATGGTCCTGCCTTGAAGAGATTGTAAGATCTAAAAAATAGTACATGAGACAAGAGAGAGAAATGTGTTGAAAAGAGAGCGGAAGGCGCATAATCATACGACACAAATAATTCTTGAAATACCTGTTGCCAACATAGAGCTTATAGAGGTAGCATGATTGTCAAGATTTCTCTGTACCCTTGAGAAGGAGGCTATCATGAAGGCATCAAGTTTATATTTTTTTATTACGATCTGTCTTCTTTTGGTGCTCTCTGGCTGTTCACGTTCTTCCAACGGCGAAAAAAAAGAGGCCCGACTCTATTTACAAACCAGCCCCCTCTCTTTAGATCCTCGTATTGGAGGAAATCGAATGTCTCTAACTGTGACGCGTCAACTGTTCGAGGGACTTGTACGAATCGATGCTGACGGAAGTCATAAGCCAGCGCTTGCCAAAACCATCTCGCTCTCAGACGATGGCTGTGTCTATACCTTTACGCTGCACCCTTCTAAATGGTCTAATGGCGAGGACGTTACAGCTCATGACTTTGAATATGCCTGGAAGACTATGCTCGATCCCTCTTTTCCTACTTCTTTCTCTTATGTACTTTATGACATAAAGAATGCTGTTGAAGCATATCAAAAAAAATGCCCTGTCGATGATGTTGGTATTAAAGCTATTGACCCCCTCACACTACAGGTTACATTAAAAAACCCAGCTCCTTATTTTCTTGAACTTCTCGCCATGCCACTTTTTTCTCCAATCTGTCGTTCACACTGTGAAAAGGGAACCTCTGCTCCTGAATACGTTTCTAACGGCCCCTTTACTCTTAAACAACATGATCTAAACTCTCAAATCCTTCTCGAAAAAAACCCTCTGTATTGGAGTCCATATCCTACAAAGCTAGACAAAATGTCATTTACAATCATTGAAGACCCTCAAACGGTTTACAACATGTTTTGTACAGGTCAGCTCGATTGGTTTGGGGAGCCATGTGGTGTGATTCCCTTGGATATGGTAGGTGAACTGGATCCGAAAGATCTTCATAGAGAAGATATTGGCCAATGTACATGGCTTCGTTGTCAAAGAGATATGCCACTGCTCAGTTCTTTATCTGTTAGAAAGGCTCTTGCCTCTGCCATTGATAGAAGTGCCATTTGCGAGCGACTACTCAAGTGTGGAGAAATACCAGCCCAAACGGTTCTTGCTAAATATCTTTCTCTATTATCAGATCCCCCCTTTAAAGATGGCGGCGCAGAAGAAGCACGCCGACTCTTTGAAATGGGACTTAATGAGCTTGGTCTGACAAAAGAGACCTGTCCCTCTCTTACCATTCAATATAGGTGTGACGACCAGACATTAAAAGCAGTAGCAGAAATTATCCAAGAGCAGGTTGGACAGACACTGGGTATTGAGGTTATTCTTCAAGACTGTGATTACGGATCACTGTTAGCACGATTTTTCTCTGGAGATTTTCAACTCTGCCTGCTTGAATGGACAACTTTTTATCAAGATCCTGGCTATACACTGGGCTGGTTCAAGCATGAAAATTGGGGAGACCCTATCTTTAGAGAATACCTTGATAAAGCAGACGCTTCTGTAGACATCAAGGATCGTCAAAAGTATTTAAAACTAGCTGAAGAGAGGTTCACCGACCAGCTTCCCGTTATCCCCGTAATACACAGAAACAGTAAGTACTTAAAATCTAAAAACCTACATGGAGAAGCTCTATCAGCAGTTGGTCAAATGGACTTTAAGTGGGTAGAGAAGACCGGGTAGTTTTTTTGTAAACGCAAACCCCAAGTACAATCAGGGGTTTTAAGGTGTTTCAATTGTTTCGGGCAGTTCTCTTTTTGTCCTGAAGTTCTCCTTCCTCTTTGGGTTACCTTTCCACTATACTTGTTTTCTTAACTGATCCAACAAGATCATTGAGTTGAGGAATATTGTGAAAACATTACTTGTATCTTCTTGTATTGCGTGTATCCTTCTTCTTGGCTGCTCTCGATCTATTCAGCAGGAACGAAAAAACAAAAAAGAGGCTCGGCTGTACCTACAAACAAGCCCCCTTTCCCTAGACCCCCGCATTAGTGGAAACCGAATGTCATTAATTGTGATCCGTCAACTATTTGAAGGGCTCACAAGAATCGACGCCGATGGAAGCCATACATTGGCGCTTGCTAAAAGTGTTACCATCTCAGATGATGGTTGTTGCTACACGTTTAAGCTTCACCCTTCTAAATGGTCCAATGGTGAAGAAGTAACAGCGTATGACTTTGAGTATGCATGGAAAAGCATTCTCGATCCGTCCTTTCCTTCAACATGTGCCTATGTGTTATATGACATAAAAAACGCCCTTGAAGCATACCAAGGAAAGTGCTCTCTCGATGATGTTGGTATTAACGTTGTTGATTCTCACACGCTACAAGTCACATTAAAAAATGCAGCTCCTTACTTTCTCGAGCTCCTGTCCATGCCGGTCTTCTCCCCTGTTTCTCGCTCGCATTGTCAAAAAGGAACTTCTGCTCCTGAGTATGTCTCAAATGGCCCCTTCATTCTGAAAGCCCATGATGTACACTCTCATATCTCCCTCGAGAAAAACCCCCTGTATTGGAGTGCATCTCCACCTCAGATGGATACAATGTCCTTTACCATTATTGAAGACCCACAGACGGCTTACAATATGTTCCGTACAGGTCAGATAGACTGGTTTGGAGAACCCTGTGGTGAAGTTCCTCTCAATATAATAAACGAGCTTGACCCCAACGCCCTTTACAAAAAGGATATTGGGCAATGTACATGGCTTCGATGTCAAATGAATGTGCCTCTTTTAAGCTCAAAATCTGTTAGGAAGGCGATTGCCTCTGCTATTGATAGGGAAACCATCTGCAACCGATTTCTCAAATGCGGAGAAGTACCCGCACAAACAGTTCTTGCAAAATCCCTTTCACAACTGTCCACTTCTACTTTTAATAACGGTGACGCACAAGAAGCCAAACGTCTTTTCGAACAAGGACTTGAAGAACTCGGTCTTACAAAAGAGAGTTGTCCGTCTCTTACTATTCAATATAAATGTAACGATCAGACTATAAAAGCAATGGCGGAGCTCATCCAAGAGCAGCTTGAAAGCACACTAGGAATCAAAATTCTCCTTCAAGACTGTGACTATGGCACGCTTTTAGCGCGATTTCTCTCCGGTGATTTCCAGCTCTGTCTTATTGACTGGTTTACCTTCTACCAAGACCCCACCTACACCCTGAACTGGCTTAAACATGAGTGGCAAGACAGCGGTTTTAGCCATTTTGTTGAACAAGCAGAGGCTACCCTCAACCCTCCAAAACGCCGAAGATACCTGAAAAAAGCAGAGGAGCTGTGTATCGATCATCTTCTCATTATTCCAGTTATACACAGAAACTGCAAATACCTGAAATCTACGTCCATTCACGGAGAGGCACTATCGGCAATTGGCCAAATCGACTTTAAATGGATTGACAAGAAGGATCTTTGACAGCCACTACTATTGGTGACTCCTGTGGGCCTCTTTGACATTATAGGCCCTGTAATTTCAGAGGCCGGGAACGACAGACTCGTATCATATATATCTTCGACGCTTTCTACTTTCTCAGGGTTCACTATTTCCTATCTCCCTAAGACTGAAAGATCTGTTGCCAACATACCTTCTATATCTGTACTATATTTTTCAAGGTTCTCTATACCAGTCGGTTGTCCACTCGTTTATGAAGTTATCTCCCTACTTTCTTGGTTTTTTTAACCTGTTCTTGGCTCTTTCTGGTTGTTCACACCCCGACGATGTCGATCAAAAAGACAAAAAACAGGTCCGGCTCTACCTGCAAACCAGCCCCTTCTCATTAGATCCTAGAATTGGGGTAAATCGAATATCATCAAATGTAACCCGTCACCTCTTTGAAGGCCTCTTTCGTATCGATCAAGAGGGGAAATATAGACCCGCTCTTGCCAAAAGCGTAACTATCTCAGAAGATCGCTGTGTCTATACCTTCAAGCTACATGCCTCTAAATGGTCCAACGGAGAGGAGGTTACAGCCTATGACTTTGAATATGCCTGGAAAAGCATTCTCAACCCCGACTTTCCCTCGGCCTTCTCATATTTATTTTATAATATAAAAAACGCCATTGAGGCATACAAGAAGAAGTGTTCTATCGATGACGTTGGTATTAAAAGCATCGATTCACATACATTGCAGGTCACCTTACAACATCCTACTCCGTTTTTTCTGGAGCTCGTTGCCAACCCAGCCTTTTCTCCATTGCCCCCTTCATGCCGAGAAAAGGAGAATTGGGCGCAAAAGGCATTTCCTGAATATGTCTCAAATGGCCCATTCGTCCTAAAAAAACATGTTCTAAACTCCCAAATCATTCTCGAAAGAAATCCTTTGTATTGGAATCCGTCTCCCCCTGAGGCAGCCACCATCTCATTTACAATTGTCGAAGATCCTCAAACAGCATACAATATGTTTTGCACTGGAGACCTCGATTGGTTTGGAGAACCCTGTGGATATGTTCCTCTAAATATGCTCCACGGGCTGCATTCAGAAGCCTTTTATAAAAAAGATATCGGTCAATGCACCTGGCTTCAGTGTCAGATAGAAACACCGCTTCTTAAATCATTAAAGGTAAGACGGGCCATTGCAACGGCTATTGATAGGGATGTCATTTGCAACCAGCTTCTTAAATGTGGAGAAAAACCTGCCTACAGCATTCTCCCCACATTTCTTACACTCCTTGACAGGCCGCTTTTTAAAAATGGCAATAAAACGGAAGCCCGATCTCTTTTTGAAAAGGGGCTTAAAGCGTGTGGATATACACGAAAAAATTGCCCCCCTCTTACGCTTTTGCACACAAGTGATCAGATGCTACAAAGCATAGCTGGACTCATCCAAAAACAACTTGAACAAGCGCTAGGAATTACAATTATCCTCGAAGAGTGCGACCACAACGCGCTCTTATCGCGTGTTTTTTCTGGTGAGTTTCAGCTCGCCCTTTCCGATTGGTTTTCCCTCTACTGCGACCCCATGTACACACTAAATTGCTTTAAATATAAAGAGTTCCGCATGATCGGCTCCCCGTGGGAAAACAAAGACTATATAGCGTTTCTCAATAAGGTAGACGCCGCAAAAACCACTCAAGAGCGCCAAAAATATTTGAAAAAGGCCGAGGAGAAGGTTGTAAAACAACTCCCTGTTATTCCCATAATATACAAAAATTACAAATATCTACCGCCCCACCACCTACAAGGATACGCCCTATCAGACATTGGCCAAATGGAATTTAAATGGGCACACAAAACGCAACAAAAGGCCGCTTAAACGTGTTATTTAAGCTTTAACACCTTTCTATGCGGCCTTGCGAGAACGTTTTCTATCTCCCCTCCAGGCTGAAGAGTAAACAATTCTCCTATCCTCTGCTTCAGTGCCTCTGTAAACACCTCTTTCGAAGAAAAATACGAAGAGAGACGATTGCAAAACTCGGCATGAGAGCGTTCTTTTCTATAGGCTGGCTGGCGTTTTGGAGGGCGAAGAAGCGACATCTTTTCCTCTTCCCACGACCACAAGAACGAGGTGTGGTGAAGTACCCTTTTGCTAGCAAAGCATTGTGCATTCCCCCCAATCTTCCGGTTCTCAAGGGCAAAATCCTGCTCTTCTAGAGTGAGAATATGGGGAGAAAAGAGGGGACACAAAAGCTCGTGCATCCAAACCATCGTGTCGTGTGCATTGGGATGGACAAGCTCCTTTTCATCGA
>Ga0180438_10004964_pt1 | contig 18819 bp, 13 predicted proteins | sample SS_ome_12_FD_132455 | JGI IMG/M metagenome (GOLD analysis project Ga0180438, IMG submission 132455) | Hypersaline lake sediment archaeal communities from the Salton Sea, California, USA - SS_3_D_2 metaG | ecosystem: Environmental > Aquatic > Non-marine Saline and Alkaline > Hypersaline >...
GGCCAGGCGAGCTTCGGTTTCTGCCTCCGCCTGGGCCTGGAGTTCCTCCTCCTTGCCCGCGGTGAGCTGCTCCAGCCAGGCCAGCGCCTCCTCGCCGGAGGGCATCCCCTCGGCCTCCATCCACGCTGGCGCGGGCGCCTCCTCCGCCGCAGGTGCGGGCTCTTCGACGGGGGGCAATTCCTCCACCGGGGCGACGGCCTCGGGCGGGGCTTCGGGCTCGCCGAACGCCGTCCAACCGAGTGGCTCCTCGACCGGGGGCGGAGCGGGCGCTTCGACCGGCGGGGCCACGGCTTCCTCCGGTGGCGCCTCTTCCTCCGGGGCCTCGGCGGGCGTGGGACGGCCCATAATCTCGGCCAGGCGAGCTTCGGTTTCCGCCTCCGCCTGGGCCTGGAGTTCCTCCTCCTTGCCTGCGGTGAGCTGCTCCAGCCAGGCCAGCGCCTCCTCGCCGGAGGGCATTTCCTCGCCCTCCAGCCACGTTGGCGCGGCCTCCTCCTCTACGGCAGGAGGGGTAGGCTCCTCAGGCAGTTCACCCTCCTCGCCGATCTGCTCGCGGAGGTCAGACAGCCAATCTGGTGGCAATTCCGTGGGAGGGAGTGATGGCTCTTCCAGACCGGTGGGCTCAGCCTCCCATTCGACCGTTGGCTCTGCAGCCTCTTCTTCGCCGGTCGGTTCAACATCCAGTCCCGCCAGCCATTCAGGGACTTCCTCCTCGGTGATCTCCTCCTCCAGTTCTTCCTCGCCAAGTTCCTCGCGCAGGCCAGCCAGCCAATCTGCAGGCAGTTCCGTGGGAGGGAGCGACGGCTCTTCTAGATCGGTGGGCTCAGCCTCCAATTCGACCGCCGGTTCTGCGATCTCTTCCTCGCCGGTCGGTTCAATACCCAGCCCTGCCAGCCATTCGGGGACTTCCTCCTCGCCGACCTCCTCCTCCAGTTCCTCCTCACCAAGCTCCTCGCGCAGGCCAGCCAGCCACTCGGGAACCTCCTCCGGCGGAGCAGGAGCTTCTTCCTCCAGCCGTGGCTCTTCTGCGAGCTCTTCTATCGGCTCAACAGGCGCGACCTCCTCCTCGCCAACGTCTCCCTCCAGCCACGAGGGGATCTCGATCTGGGCGCCAACTGCCGCGGCCGCACCGTACAGCGCGGCTTCGTGCTCGACCGGCGGTGCCTCCTCCGGCGCAGTCTCCAGACCTTCCATCCAGGCTGGGCCCTCTTCTGCGGTCGGGGGCTGGTACTCCATTGGGATGAGCGATATCTCCCGCGGTGGTAACGGGGAGGAAGCCCCGAAGATTTCCTGCGCCATTTGGTTCTCCGGGTCCAGTGCCTCCGCTCGCTGCAGGTACGTCTGGCCTTCCTCCCGGCCACTGCTCGTCCAGATTTGGCCCAGGATCAGATTGGCCTTGAGACAGTAGGGCTGATTGTCCAGCACCTGTTGGCAAACTTCCACAGCTTCCAATCGCTGTTCGTTGCGCCACAGCGCCTCGGCGAGTGCGACGCTCAGATCTATGCGTCCGGGCTGCTCGGCGAGCAAGGCGCGGAATTCATCGATTGCGCGTGAGAGCAGATCGCCCTTGAGATAGAGCCGGGCCAGCGCGCCCCGGGTGAGTTGGATCTTCTCCGGCTCGATGCCGTCTCGCCGTCCGTAGAGGTGCCGCAATTCCTCCTCCACGATGCCGATTTCACTGTCACCGGCCAGTTCGAACGCGCGCTCCAGGTGCCACACTGCGTCGTCGAGTTCCCCACGCCGGGTGTGCACTTCGCTGATGCCGATCCAGGCGACCATATCCTCGGGGTCGGCGCCGAGCACACGGTGAAACATGTCGGCGGCATCCTCATCCCTGTCGTCTTCGAGCATCGCTTTCCCCAACAGGCGGTAGGATGTCACGTACTTGGGGTATTGCTTCAGGATGTGCTTCGCGTGCGCTACGGCCTCCGTGTAGCGCCCTTGCTCAATCGTACTCTCGATGTACTCACAATATTCCTGAAGGGAAATCTCAGTCATTTTTCCCCCTGCTCTCTTTGGCATAGAGCTGACCTGGAGGCCACGCCATATCGGACCTCCGATACGTCTTGCGCTGTGAACCGTGATTATCGTACGCTATCCAGATTATGCACTGTCTTGTGCAAAAAGTCAATTCAGACTATGCATTTCCTTCAACTGCGAGATCAAAGTGCCTATGGGCCGCTCGGGACGGGGAGAACCGCCCACCGGGTCGGCGACGGTGTCTTCACCCAACATCGCGTAGAAACTGTTGAGCACGCCGTAGGCCAACACGTCGAGCTGGTAGCCGCCCTCGAGCGTGAACAAGATCCGGCCATCGCACAAATGCTTCGCCATGCGCACCAATTCCTGTTCCAACCAGGCGTAACCGGTCAACGACAGGTTCATCTGCGCCAGCGGATCGCGCCAGTGCCCGTCGTATCCCGCTGAGACGAGGATCAGGTCGGGGTCAAAGCGCTCGACCAGTGGCCAGACCAGTTCGGTGAAAACCTCCGCGTAGCCCGCGTCCCCCACGTGGGCCGGCAATGGTACGTTGAGCACGCTCCCTGCACCTGCGCCAGTCCCCGTCTCTCTCCAATGGCCCGTGCCCGGGTAATACGGGTACTGGTGGGTGGAGAAGTAGAAGACGGCCGGGTCGTCGTCGAAAGCGTCCTGCGTTCCATTCCCGTGGTGCACGTCGAAGTCGGCGATGAACACGCGCTGCACCTGCCCGGTAGCGAGCGATGCCGCTGCAGCGACGGCGACGTTGTTGAAGAGACAGAAGCCCATCCCCTGCCTGGCCGTGGCGTGGTGCCCTGGCGGGCGCACCAGCGCAAATCCATTGGCCACCTCGCCGGCCAACACCGCCTTCACCGCTCGAACGAGTCCGCCGGCGGCCGTCAGCGCGGCGTCGAACGAACGGGGGGCGACGTAGGTGTCGAGATCGAGGTGGCCGCCGCCGGCCTCGGCCACGCGCCGCACCCGCTCGATGTGGGCGGGCGTGTGCACCCGTTGCAGTTCCTCGGCTGTTGCCGGGCGGGGCTCCAGGAGCCGTAGCCGCGCCAACATTCCCTCGCTTTCCAGTGTGCCCAGGATGTGCTTCAGGCGCCCGGCATTTTCAGGATGGGAGGGCAGGTCGTGTTCGAGATAGATTGGGTCATATACGTAGCCAGTATCCATACCTCCTCCCTCCTTGTTCCCGGCTTCACTTTCATTATACTCGCCCGTGTGGGAGTGTCAACAGGAGGTGGCTGGATCTTCGTGCAACCGGTGCCTATCGTCGCCGCTGGGTGGCCTTGCGGCGTGGGGCGCCACCCCGGTAGGCCGGTGCCAGGATGGCGAAAGGCGTGCACCGGCTCACGTCCAACATACGCGTCGCCAGACGGGGATCGAGTTCCTCGATGGGGGTCGCGGTCGTGATGACGGTCGGCAACCGGGCGTTGTAACGATAGTCGAAGATCTGGTACAGTTTCTCCCGCGCCCACGGCGTGGCCGACTCGGTACCCAGGTCGTCGAGGACCAGCAGCGGGGCGCGGCGCACCTCCACGAACTGCTGGTAGAAGGTGACCGTGCTCTGCGGATTGAAGGTGGCCCGCAGGTGGTCCAGCAGGTCGGGGACGACGACGAACAGGGCCGGGTGCCCCTCCGCTGAGCGATGGTTGGCGATGGCCGCAGCCAGGTGGGTCTTGCCGCAGCCGTACGTGCCGGTGAAGACCAGCCAGTCGTGAGGTTTCTGCGCAAAGCTGCGGGCGATGGTGAAGGCACGCTTGAGGTTCTCCTCCTCCTCCCGAGGCAGTTCCCCCTTGCGCAGGTCGAAGTTCTGAAAGGTTTGATGGCTGTGCAGGCTCAGGCTGCTCAGCTCGGATTGGTCCTCCGCGATGCCCGCCCGCCGGTAATCCGGGGCGATGATGGAGATGATCCGCGTCAGGTCGGGATCGACCAACCGCGAGCGCAGGCGCAGAGCAATCTCCTCCAACTCGTGGTTGGTGGTGATGACCGTGGGCAGGCGGGCGTTGTAGCGGTAATTGAAGATCTGGAACAGTTTCTCCTGCGCCCAGGGGGTGCTGCTCTCGGTGCCCAGGTCGTCGAGAATCAGGAGCGGCGTGCTGCGCACTTCCTCGAAGCGAGCGTCGTAGTCGGCGGGGCTGGTGGGGGCGAAAGCGGCACGCAGGTGATCCAGCAGGTCCGGGACGGTGATGAAGAGCACCGGGTGGCCGCGCTCGGCGGAGGCGTTGGCGATGGCGGCGGCCAGGTGGGTCTTGCCACAGCCATAGCTTCCTTTCAGAACCAGCCAGCCCTCGGGTTTGGCGGCGAAGGCCAGGGCTTCCTCGTAGGCCCAACGCAGGTTGGCCCGCTTGTCGGGCGGGAGCCCGTGTCCTTCGGGCGCAAAGGTCTCAAACGTCATCCGGGACATGACCTCCAGGTCGCCCAACGTGCGCAGCTCAGCCACGCGCCGCTCGGCCAGCCTGGACAGGCGGCAGGTGCAGGGGACCAGTTGGCCAAAGTCGGGATGGTTCACCGGTACGTTCGCCCGCAGGAACCCCAATCCTTTGCAGATCGGGCAGATCTCCTCTGCTTCTTGCCCCGGGTCTCCTGCCGCCTGCTCCCTGTTTCCTTTCTCCAACTCAGTGTTCGATGTATTCGCCATATTCCCCTTCGATGTAGCGTCGCCGATCTGCCTCGCCGGATCTCCGGCCCGCTTCCTCTCCGCGACCCTCGGCGCGCCAGCGTTCCAGGATAGCGAGGATGTATTTCCAACTCCGCTTGTTCAGCGATACCGCCTCTCGGAACGCGTCCTCGATCCAGTCGGCCGGGTATTCTTGCTCCGCTGCGCGCAATTGGTCCGCGATGAGCGGCGTGAGCAGGCCGACGTTCTGTTCGTACAGCGTGAATATGTTGGGCCGTCCGGCGGACTCGAGCCCGTCGGGCCATTTGCCGCGCGCGATCGCCTCAACCGCCGCGCGTCCCTTGGGCGTGTTGGCGAAGTAGATTTCCTCGGATGCGCCTCCTAGCACGGTCTCGACGCGCAGCAGCGTGCCGCGTTCGACGGCGCGCGCGGTCGCTGCACGTAGTGCCTCTTCAGGCGGGTTGCCCAGGCTCGAAAGGAGCACCCGGTCGGAGGCCAGATCGGCCTGGCGCAGATAGCGCACTCGGCCTCGCTGCTGCCCCAACCGCCACAGCACGTGCAGCGTCAGCTTGAGCTCCGCCAGGTCGTCGATGAGCGGGATGAGTTCGGTGAAGACCGGCTCCGGGATGCTGGCGCTACGGACTTTTCCGGGGGGGAAACCGCTGAACGTTTTCATCGCTCCGATTATAGTCCAACGCTGGCGCTTGCACAAATTGCCGCCATGCAAATCGGGGCGACCTTCCCGGTCGCCCCGATTCGCACTATCGTCCGGCGCCGCGCGGGCCGCGCGTGCGTCGGTCTATCTTACGACGATATCAGGCTGGTTGCCGCATCGCCTACTTCCGCGTTGGACCCAGGCGGAGGACCGTGCCGCCGATGATCAGTACCGTAGCCAGCGCGACGAGCGCGATGATGGGCATCTGGTACGGGTCTGTACCGCCCGCCGCAGGCAGCACAGCGGGCCCGAACGCGGCGTCCACGCTGGGCACGGCCATCAGTGAGGGTGTGCCGGCCGCCAGTCCCATGGCAAAGACGGTGTACACCGAGCGGTCGGCCAGACTCAGCCCTGGTACATCCAGCGCGACGGTGTCTGTGCCCGCTAGGCGTACCTCCAGATCATACGTGGTGGCAGGAACAGATATGTAGTCACCTACTTCTTTGAAGCGCACGTCGCTGAACAGCACCGGGCCGCCCTTGACCGCGATATCCACCGCTGGCGCATCGGGCGACGCGTGCACAAATCGCACGTGAGCGAACCCGGCCGCCGGCGTGGTGTTGTTATCGACCAGCACCAACGGTTCAATGGCCGCCAACGGGCCGACCGCGACGACCGTGTAGCCTGACGCCTCCGCATTCAGCGTCAGGTCGGTCTCGATGACGACAGGCGTCGTGGCCCCCGTCGGCACGACCTTGATATTGTACGTGGCGGGGGGTATCGATGCGTAATCTGTGATCCCCTTGAATGGTGCGTTGCTGAAGGCGACGGCGTCGTTCACCAGCACGTCCACTGCCGGCGCATCCGGCGAGGCGTGAACGACTCGGATTCGGGCGCTGGGCGCCTGGGCCTGCGTGGCCGTGGCGAGTCCCAGGACCAGTGCCAGAACCGTCAGTACAAGCATCCTGCGTTTCATTTGTGGTCTCCTTTCCATTTATAGCCGGGTGTTGTGAGGCACCATGCCGGTCATGATACGATCTGACGTGGCATTCGATAAGGTTCTATCGGGTTCACCTCCTTCGCTTCTGACCCCAAAAAGCAAAGCCGGCCTTTCCGCGTGCGGTTGAAAGGCCGGCAACAACAACGATCCTGGCGTGTCTATGCCGGAGCAACGGTATTGCTCTGCAAGTTTGACTTAACTATACCACATGAACCTCTCTGAGTCAATAGAATCTCAAGCCAATTTGCGTTCCTTTCACGGCGGCCCTGGTGCTTCTGGGCAGTCCAGATCGGGCACGAACAACACCCGCCGCCAGGTGAAGGAGATCACCCAGGCCATCAGCAGCGCGCCCAGGATGCCAGGGGCAGCCGCGCCCACGTTCTCCAGCAGAAAAGCGCCGGCGATGGGCGAAACGACCCGGTCGAGGCTGGCCAGTGCAGCCGAAAGCCCCAGCGTGCCGCCCACTTCCTCCGGATAGACCGACTTGGTCAATGCACTGTTGATGGAGATGTTGAGCACACCGCCTGCCAGCGCGATCGGGGCCAACACCAACAGCAGCAGCCACAGGGTCGGGGTGAGCGCCCACAGCAGCAGCGATAGGCTGAGCAGGATGCTCCCGCCGAATATGAGTTGCTTGTCGCTGAAGCGTTTCGCCAGGAGTCCCACGCCACCGCCTTGGACGGCGACGATCACCACGCCCACGTAGGTGAATACGTAACTCGTGGCCCGGGCATCCAACCCCAGACGTTTCTGGGCAAAGAGCGAAAAAATCGTCTGGAAGGTCGTGAAGGCCAGCCCGTAGAAGAGACCGACGTGCAGCAGTGGCCCGACGCAGGGACGGTTCAGCGCTTCCCACAGCGCCCTGGCGCTGAACGCTGCCCTGCGGCTTTCGGTCTGTTCTGCGCGCTTCTCGGGTGGAAGCGATTCCGGCAGCCAGATCAGCACGCCCAGCAGGTTCAGCGCCGACAGGGCCGCGGCCGCGAGCGCGGGCCGGCCGTAGTTTGTCCCGGCGCTCAGTGTGCCCCCGAGCGCTGGACCAAAGATGAAGCCCAGGCCGAAGGACGCTCCGATGATGCCCAGCCCCCGGGCACGGTTTTCCTTGTCGGTTACGTCGGTGATGTACGCCTGCGCCAACGAGATGTTGCCGCCCAGGAGCCCGTCGATGATACGGCTGGCGAACAGCATCCACAACGAGTTGGCCAGTCCAAGCATCACGAAGCTGGCGACGGTGCCGGCGATGCTCAGGATCAACATGGGCCGCCGGCCATACCGGTCCGAAAGCCGTCCGATGATCGGCGCGCCGACGAGCTGGCTGGCTGCGTTGGCGCCCAGCAGGAGGCCGACCAGGGTGGGGGTCGCCTCGAAAGTCTCGGCGTAGTAGGGCAACAGCGGCAGGATCAGGCTGAAGCCCAGCACGTCGACGAAGACGAAGATGAAGATCAGAATAAGTTTCTGTCGCACAGAATCCCCTCACTCCCGCTCCAGCCGCAGGTCGCCGCCACAGTGGGGGCATTTGTACACCGGCGTCTTGACGCTGAACTCGCCGCCACAGTAAGGGCAGCGACGGGTGACTTTGCTGGGCTTGAGCCCAGGGAAGACGTAGAACTCTCGTTCTCCCCTCCGCTCGCGGTGGCACTGCCCCCGGCGTTCCAGCAGGTTCAGGGCGGCCACAGCCGCTTCGTCGGGCACGCTCAGTTCGGCCACGACCATCGAGAGCGTCACCTCGGCGTCGCTGGCGCGTGCCAGTTCGGTGATCCGGTCGCTGAGGTTCTCGGGGTTCAGCTCCCGCAGGCGGCGCAGGGTGACCCCGCTCCAGGCCGCCAGCCCGCCGCCGGCGACCAGCAGAGCCCCGGCCAGGGGAAGCCGCGACGGCTCGCGGGTCGCGGCGCAGAGGAACAGCAGCCCCAACGCCAGCAACGTGGCAGAGATCAGAAGCACGACAATCCCAACCGTTCTGTTCATCATCCCCTCCATTCGTGGGTTGCGTCGTCCAACGCCCGGCCCAGGCTCTCGAACATCGCCTTGATGGCCTCTGTGGTCAGGTCTTCCTCCATAACCGGCCGGACGATCGCCAGGAACTCGGCGGGATTCGCGCAAAGATGGCCGTCGTCCCGTACCTTCTGGGCCAGGCCGTCCCACTGCGCGTGAAAGGCCTGGGCTTCGTCCGGCACGCGGATATTCAGATCGGATAGATAGGCGCTATGCATCCGCTGTTCCTCAATGAGGCCCCCCACGCTCTCGCCGAAGCGATCCAGCCCCTCTGTGATCCCGTCCAGCAGCGATAGCAAGCTGCTCACGGAGCCCAATCCTTCCTGATAGTCATCCGTCTGGACGTTCAGCGCGACCATCGCGTCCAACTCGTTCTTGATGTCGTGGGCGGGGCACGGGATCGGATCCTTGAGGTTGTCGATCACGTGGCGGGTCGCCCGCTTCAGCGCCAGGGCCTCGCGGTTGGCCTCGATATCCAGGTAGTCGAGCTCTCCCTGGAACTGTGCTAACTTGAGCGTCAGCTCCTGCCACCGGGTTTGCAGGTCCGCCCGTTCAGACTGCGTCTGCTCCTGGAACTCCTGCCATTCGTTGCGCACCTGTTTCAGTTCCAGTTGAATGATCTTCAACTGACCGATCACCTGCTGCCTCTGGCGGTCCAGTTTGCCGATCTTGAAGAAGTTGAACACCACCCTCAGGCAGCCTGAATGGCGGCGGATCTGCTCGTTCAGTTGGGTCAACTCCTCTTCCAGGGCCGTCCCCCGTGCCTTGAGGTCCTCCTCGCGCTGGTCGAGCTTTGGGTTCAACTGGCGCAGTTGGGCGGTGAGTTCCTGGCCCTGCTGTAGCGTCCGGTCGGCCTCCGCCTGGGTCTCGGGGATGACCTGATCGTGCAGCTCCCGGCGGCGCTCGGCGATGGTGTGTCGCTCCTCGACGATCCGCTCCTCGATACGGGCGCGCAGGTCCTGCCCGGCCTCGTCCAGCCTGCCGGTCACCGCCTCCACCAGCCGTTCCAGCGCGGCGTCGTGCTCGGCCTTCCACTCGACGAAGGCCGAGTTGAAGCCCACCTGGATCTCCTCCACCTCCCGGCGGACCCCGCCGATTTTTCCGACCTCGTCGGTGATGTAGTTGGCGAATTGTTTCAGGGAAAGGCTTTTGCTCATCGTATCGACTTCCTATCCAAGTTACCGCGAGCTCATACGCCCACGCCCTTGACCTGGCCCAGGTAGCGCCGCTTGAGCCGCCAGGTCAGTCGTTCCCAGACTGGCGTTTCCTTCAGGTGGGGGGCGATCTCGGCGAACGAGCCCTGCTCGTCCCAGTAGAGCGGACACGCTCCGCAACAGATGTCGACCATGTCGCAGTCCTTGCACCCGGGTGGCAAGAATTCCTTGTTCCGCCAATAACGCGCCATCCGGCGATTCCAGATGGTGTCGAAGTCCTCGTTGACCAGGTTGCCGATGCCATGCTCGAAGCTGGAGCAGGGCAACACCTGCCCGTCGGGGGCGATGGACAGCAGCCCTTCGGCGGCGGAGCAGGATTGCGAGCCTAGGCCGTGGGCCGCCGGGTTGAACAGGCAGTAGGGCACCGGTGAATACCAGACGAACCGCAATCCGTGTGCCTCGGCGCGTTCCTTGAGTGCCAGCACAATGTCACCAATCTGGTCGTATCTGACGTCGGGCACGCCCACGGCCCCGCCGGTGCGGATGACCATGTTCATCGAAAGATATTCCTGTCCCATCTCGGCCAGTCTGTCGATGAGCGCGGGGAGCGCCTGGAGGTTGCGCGTGTTGATGGTCGTGTTGGTGTGGGTATGAATGCCCGCCGCCTTCAGGTTGCGCACGCCCTGCATCGTGCGCTCGAAGGCCCCTGGGTTCCCCACAACCGCGTCGTGGGTATCTGCGTCGCCTGCCTCCACGCTGACCTGGGCCGAGTGCAGGCCAACCTCGGCCAGCCGCGCAACGTACACCTCGTCGGCGCACCGGATCCCGTTGGTGATCAGATTGGTCCGCAGATCCCGCTGTCTGGCGTGGGCGATCAACTCCGGCAGGTCGGTGCGCAGCGTTGGCTCCCCGCCGGTGAAGGAAACCGTTGGCACCCGGGCCTGGTCGACGACCTTGTCCAGCATTCCCTTCACCTCGGCGGTGGACATCTCCGGCACCGTTCTGCCCCGGTCGGGGGAGCTGGCGTAGCAGAAGAAACACCGGTTCTGGCAGCGATAGGTGAGGGCGATCTCCGACAGCACGGGATACTTGCGGGCGTGGGTGCCAAATAGGGTATTCTTGACCGCGGGCGCGCAGCCCGTTCTGTTGTCCAGGATCAGCGCCAGGCTGCGCAACAGTTTGTCCAGGTCTTGCACGATCTGGGCCTCGTCCACGCGGTAGCGATCGGCCATTTGCGCCACCAGCGCGGCCACGTCCACCGGCCGCTGGCTGTACAGCGCGTGGAGCATCTCGGTGGCCGTCTGATTGAGGTACTGGACCCGATTGGGTCGCAGGATCAACAGGTTGTCCTCGGGACGCACGAACACGTAGTCGCGGGTGCTTTCCACGAAATCAGAGGCGAACTGCTGCAGTTGGTCGCTTACGGTACTCGACATTGTGATTCTATCCCGTGAAAAGTGAGCCGTGACGCGTGGTCAGAAACTGCTCACACACGCGCTATGGCAGGCGGAGTGGCAGGCGCTGTGACAGACGCAGGCGCTGTGACACGCACTGTGGCAATTCGAGTGCACGCAGGCGCTGTGACAGGCGTCGTGGACGCACGCCGAATGACACGCCGAGTGGCATGCCGAGTGACAGGCGTCGTACCCGGCGTCCTCCCGGCCTGTCAGGTTGTCCAGGATGCTGGCGGTCGAGGTGGCTACGTTCTCAGCTTTGTCGGCCAGGTCCGAGGCCACGCCCTCCAGGAGCCCGGCCATCTGGTCGGCGGTCCCTGCCAGCGGCAACTCCCGCAGACCCTCCATCACGGAGGGGGCGGCCGGGGTCGAAGGCGCTGTCATCGGACGGCCTTCTGCGACGGCGACCGGTGCGGGACGGTAGACCGGGTAGTGACGCGAGAGGATGATCCAGGGCAGACGGGGGTCGTCCCAGCCCCACGTGTGCGTCGGTCCCAGGTGGCTGTACTCCTCCCATGCGTCGTCGGCTCTGCGCCGGTACGTCTCCCTCGTCGCCTCGGCGTCGGCGTTCCACATCTTGGTCTGCAGGCGGGCGGACAGCGTCTTCAACACGCGATCAACCGTCGTCGGTGGCAAAGTCCCGTCGTCGGCGATGCCGTCCACCAGCGCTTTCTCATAGTCAGCCATCTCCAGGTTGGGGTTGGTCACCTCGAACTGCAGCGGCTTGCGGTTGAGCACCGTCAGCACCCCCCGCTGCACCAGCGCCATGATCACCAGCGTGAGCACCCTGGTCGTGTCCCCGATGTACATGGCTGCCTCAATCGCGTCCAGGTCAGGCACCAGCCCCGGCCGCTCGAAGGTCTCCAGCTCGATCTCTGGAGCTTCGTATTCCTTGGGCGCGGGCTTGGGCGCGGCTCGACGGAGCACGAGGAAGACGATCAGCCCGGCCAGCGCCAGCCCACCTCCGCCGAAACAACACACCGCGCTCAGCACGTTCGTAGTCGACAGCGCGGGCTCGGGCTCCGGCTCCGGCGTCGGTGCCGGTTCGACGGGGGCGACGAATTCGGTCTCAGTGGGCTCCGCCACCGGGCCGCTGAAGTACCGGGCCGGGATGTAGACCTTGGGGCGGAAGGGATACTGGGGCGGCAGATCTGTCTTGGATACGTATATGGACAGCCAGTTCTTGCCCGAGACTTCGTCGGGGGTCGGGTAGTACACCCAGCGGTCGAACGATGAGACCACCGCGTCGTCCACCAGGATGCCCGCCTCGTCCACGATTTCGTCGGTCACCTGCTCCGGTTGGGTCACGTCGGCCGGCAGTTCGATCGGCAGGATGAGGGTGACGATCTGCTCGCCAATCTCCAGGCTCCACTCGATGGGCGACCACTCCAGCACCCGGTAAGGCTCGCCGTCCACCGACGTCTCGTCCAGCCCGTAGCCCACCTGGTAGTGAACGTGCACGGTGTAGTCCAACCCAGGTTGCGTGTTGAATCCAAACTCCACGCCGTAGAAGCCGTCCCCTTTGCTGTTCAAGCGGATGGACGATTCCTGGCCTTCGTGCTCGATGTGGTAATCGAGCATCTGGTGACCTGGGTCGAAAGGGCCCATCGTGGTGATCCCGCTCCGGGGCTCGGTTTCGCGGAAGGTAAGCCGGTATTTGATGTCCAGCGTACCGTCGCTGAGCACACTGACCTGCGCCTCGGCCTGTGTGATGATCGGTGGCCCGGCTGCCCCGGCGCTATCCGCCAGCCAGAGCCACAGGCCGGCGATGGCCAACAGCGCGCTTGCCCAACGTACAATTGCCTTCATCTCATTCTCCCGTTCCCATTTCCAGGCTCAAGCCTGTTTTTTCTGAATCACGATCTTGGTGAGGGCTGAACCGATAGCGTGTGGATTATGTTACCATGGATTGAGGCAAAGTCCAATCCATCCCCCCCACCAATGGAGAAGATAGGTTTGACCTGAGGATGCAGAAGTGATATACTGGTTGCCCAACACACTTTTGAAAGGAGGGTGTCATGCTTGAGGATCTCATCCGCAAGAACCGCAGTTACCGTCGTTTCCACCAGGATTATCCGATCGCGCTTGAGACGCTGCGCGCGCTCGTGCACCTGGCCCGGCTCTCGGCCTCGGCCGCCAACCTGCAGCCGCTCAAGTTCGTCCTCAGTTGCGGGCCGGAGACCAACGCGCGCATATTCCCCCACACCCGCTGGGCGGGTTACTTGAACGATTGGGATGGCCCCGAGGAGGGCGAGCGGCCCGCGGCCTACGTCGTCATCCTGGGCGATACGGCGATCCGCAAGTCTTTCGGCTGCGACCACGGCATCGCTGCCCAGTCCATCATGCTCGGTGCAGTGGAGCGCGGTCTCGGTGGCTGCATACTCGGTGCGATCGACCGCGATGCGCTCCGGCAGACGCTTGGGATCCCCGAGGAGCACGAGATCCTGCTCGTGCTGGCGCTGGGCCGGCCCAAGGAAGTGGTGGAGATCGAGGACACGGGCGCTGAAGGTGATATCAAGTACTATCGGGACGCCGAGGGTGTGCACCACGTGCCCAAGCGTCCGTTGGAGGAGATGATCCTGCAGGAATACAGCGACTGATTGGCTGGGAGCTATACCAATTTGAATGCGGCAACTGAGGATGGAAGCGCCACTTGTGCTGCGTGCGGCTCTGGCTGGCGCCCTCAGACCGTTGAGACGCTCGTGGCTGCCTCGTGTGATACCGCGAAGTCGCCCAACGGCTGCGTTAGCTTGGATGTCGGGCGATTGGCGGTAGCGGGGCAGCCATCGGTTGGATATCGTTGGAGGTCAGCAGGTGCAGTATCGTAGATTTGGAAAACTGGATTGGAAATGTTCGGCCCTGGGATTCGGATGTATGCGATTCCCGACGACCGGAAAGCCTGAGGATATCGACGAGCCCGAGGCGACCAGGATGCTCCACCGCGCCATTGATCACGGCGTGAACTACCTGGACACGGCGTATACCTACCACGGCGGAAACAGCGAGCGGTTCGTCGGACGGGTGCTCAAAGGGGGATACCGGGATAAGGTCAAGCTGGCCACCAAGCTGCCCTGCTGGTTGGTCGAGGCCGCCAAGGACTTCGACAAGTACCTCGACGAGCAGCTTGCCAAGCTACAGGTCGAGCACGTGGATTTCTACCTCCTCCACATGTTGAACGAGAAGAGCTGGCACAAGGTGCGCGATCTGGGCGTGCTGGATTGGGCAGAGAGGGCCATTCGAGACGGGCGCATCGGATACATCGGTTTCTCGTTCCACGACAAATACGAGGTCTTCCAGGAGATCGTCGACGCATATGATCGGTGGACCTTCTGCCAGATTCAGTACAACTACATGGACGTCGAAAACCAGGCGGGCACCAGAGGGTTGAAGTACGCGGCCTCGAAGGGGCTGGCGGTCGTCATCATGGAGCCGCTGCTGGGTGGCCGGCTGGTGGCCCCGCCTGAGCCGATTCAGAAGCTCTGGGATAGCGCCACGGAGAAGCGCGCGCCTGCTGACTGGGCGCTGCGGTGGCTGTGGAATCAGCCCGAGGTATCCATCGTCCTCAGCGGCATGAGCACGATGGAGCACGTCACGGAAAACGTGGCCAGTGCCGGGACGTCGGGGGTCGATACGCTGAGCGCGGAAGACCTGGCGCTCATCGGGCAGGTGCGTGACAAGTATCAGGAGCTTTGCCCCATTCCGTGCACCCAATGCGGGTACTGCATGCCCTGTCCGAACGGCGTCAACATCCCACGTAACCTGGCGCTCTACAACGAAGGGGTGATGTACGAAAAACCGGATCACGCGCGGAGTGGATACAAATGGATACCTGAGGACGAGCGGGCCAGCGCGTGTATCCAGTGTCGTGAGTGTGAGGAACAGTGCCCGCAGGCCATCCCAATCAGCGAGTGGATGGTGCACGCCCACGGGGTGTTGGCCGAGGGCAAGCCGTACACCTGTTCGCTACCGTGACCAAAGGGGCACGCTCAGTCTTCGTAGCGAACACGCCGCAGCCACGTCCACCCGGCGGCTGCGAGGATGAGGGCCTCGATTACCAGAAGACCGACGACAACTGCGGCCACGTCTACCCAGAAGCGCATCGGGAACAGGCGGATCAGCGTGTCGGAGTAGGGGAAGATCCAGCTCTCGCCCTCGAAGAAGATGCGGTGAAATCCGGTGAAGAACTGTCCCCAGTTCAGCGCCATCGTCGCCCCGACGGCCGCCAGCAACCCCAATGTGAGCAGGCTGCCACCCAGGAGCGCGGCGGGCACACGCCTGCGGTCCTGTTCTGGACCGAGCAGTGCCGGCACTCCCCCGGTCAGCACCAGCGTGGCGACGATGCCGGCGATCATCAGGCGGCTGTAGACCGCCTGCACGTCGGCCATGTGCTGTAGCTCCCGCGCGTTGAAGGCGGGCTCCCCGCTGGGCAGGCGCAGATCCCCCAGCAGTGAGATGTCTGCGTTCGTCGCCAGGAAGTCCACGCATACCTCAGCCAGGTGAGTCCGTTCCTCCGTGGTGAGGCCGAACGGATCGGGTGGAAAGTCCGCTTTCCCGTACTCCCATTCCACGAACCAGTGGCCGGTCGCGATGCGTAGGGCGGCCACGACCAGAACCACGGGCACGGCCAGCACGAGCAGTAGTTGAATCAGACGGGCCCATAGCGGGTGAGGTGTCCTCATTGCATTTCTCCTCTCAGCACGAAGTCGAGGACCAGCGCGTTCGTCATCAGTTCGATGGCCGCGCGGTCGTCGGTGAAGATGACCTCGCCGGGCTGCGTGGATCTCAGGTTGGTCACCGCCTGCGATGCCGTCGGGTGCAGAAACTCGTTCCCCTCCAGGCCGGGCAGATTTGCCGCCAGGTTGCCGGCCTCGCTGGGCTGGACTGTGGCGACGATGACGGCGTTGAAGCTGTTTGGCACGTCGATCACGTGGGCCGAGGGAAAGACCTGGAGCAGCGTCGCCAGCATCGCCTCCACCAGCCGGTAGTCCCGCGGGGTGTGCCCGACGTTGATCGCGACGACGCCGTCGGGCGTGAGGTGGTCGCGCACCTGGCGGAAGAACTCCACCGTCGTCAGGTGGGGCGGAATGTAGGGCAACCGGTATGCGTCCACGCCGACGACCGTGTAGCGCCGGTCCGAGTGGGCCAGGAAGTAGCGCCCATCGGCGACGACCACGTTCAGGTTGGGCTGATTCATCCCGAAGTACTCCCGCCCCACGCGCACGATCTTGGGATCGATCTCCACGCCGTCGATGGGCAGCGGCCCGTAGACGACCGAATACTGCCGGGAGATGGTGCCGGCGGCCAGGCCGATGAGCGCCACGCGCTCGACCTGGTCCGGGGTGTACGGTGGGGGGTTGAAGTACGGCGCGATGAGGAAGGTATCCCACGGTCCCGAGGTGCGCAGTTGGTCGGGGCAGTAGACGGAGTGAATGCCTCCTCCCTCGTTCAACAGCAGGTAGCGGCAGCCGTCACCCCGCTCCTCCACCTGGATGTAGTTGTAGCCCGACTCCGTCTCGTAGAGGGTGTCCCCCATCGCCTTGACCCGCTGTCCGCGCAGCAGGAATGCCAGCAGGATGAGGATGGCCGCCATACACACGTAGAGGGGGAGGCGGCGTGGAGCGGTGCGCGCGAGCCCGATCAGCGCCACAGCCAGTAGAAAAAACGACAACAGGATGAACGTGTTGCGCGTGCCGATCGTCGGCACCAGCAGCAGGTCGGGCAGGAACGTGCCCAGGAAGCTGCCCGCGGTCGAGATGGCGTAGACGCGGCCTGCCGTCCGTCCGGCGCTTCCCACGTCTTTCACCGCCAGCCGGACGATGAAGGGCGAGATGCAGCCCAGCAGCGTGACGGGGACGCTGAACAGGATCAGGACGGCGATGAAGGACCCGCCGAGCATGAAGGCGTCGAACCTGGCGAAGCCCGGCGCCGCCAGCGCAAGCACCGGGTGGGCGGCGAAGGGAATGAGCCCGACGAGGAACGCTGCCCAGGCCACGATCTGGTACAGCGTGGCCGGGTGGGGGGAGCGGTCGGCCCAGCGCCCGCCGAGGAAATAGCCCGCCGTCAGGTAGAGCAGAATCAGCCCGATGATGGCCGCCCATACCAGGTTGGCCGTGCCGAAGTGCGGGCGCAGCAGGCTGGAGGCGGCCAGCTCGATGGCCAGCGACACCAGCCCGCCGGCAAACGCAGTGACGTAGAGGTAGGTATCTCGCTTGTCCATATCAGGGCGATTATACCGTCTTTGAGCGTGCGGGCAACCTGCGGCACCGTTGACGCTCGACCTTCTTGTGTACCGATCGGTCCGGTGGGCGATATAAGTTTGACACCCACACGAATTGTGCTATACTTCGCCCAGAGGCAAGATGAAAACGCACACCGTTCGGCTCATTGTCGATAATGACAATAATCCTTGCGGCCCCTGGGGGTGGCCGACGGTGTGACGCGCACCTAGTTGCCGTGTTACCAAGTCAAGCCGCCCCCCTCAAAGGGCGGCTTGTTTCATTGCTGGGCCTGATCAGAATAGTGCACAACCTACGTAAGGAGCCGATCATGTTGAAAACACACGTGTGTGGGGAACTGCGGACCAAGCACATTGGCCAGGAAGTGACACTCGCCGGTTGGGTAAACCGCCGGCGCGACCACGGTGGCCTCATCTTCATCGACCTGCGCGATCGTTCCGGCGTCGTGCAGGTGGTGGCGAATCCTGACGGAGCGCCGGAGGCGCACGAAGTGGCCCAGCAGGCGCGCAGTGAATATGTGCTTCAAGTCAAGGGCCTCGTTCGGCCGCGGCCCGAGGGGCTGACCAATCCCGACATACCCACGGGCGAAATCGAGGTCGTCGCTCTGGAGGCGAGTGTGTTGAATCCTGCCAGGACGCCGCCGTTTTACATCTACGACGACAGCCACGTGGATGAAGCGCTGCGGCTGCGGTACCGCTACCTGGACCTGCGGCGACCCCGTATGCAGCGAAACATCATCCTTCGCCACCGCGTGGTCAAGCACATCCGCGATTTCCTCGACGCCCGAGGGTTTGTTGAGATTGAGACCCCGATCCTGTTCAAGACCACGCCGGAGGGCGCGCGGGACTATTTGGTCCCCAGCCGCGTCCATCCCGGTAAATTCTACGCTCTCCCCCAATCTCCCCAGCAGCTCAAACAACTGTTGATGGTCGCCGGATATGAGAGGTACTTCCAGATCGCGCGCTGCTTCCGCGACGAAGACCAGCGCGGTGACCGCCAGCCCGAGTTCACCCAATTGGACCTGGAGATGAGCTTCGTCGAGCGCGAGGACGTGATGGCGCTGACCGAGGAACTGATGATTGAGCTCGTCCAATCCTGCTCGGGTCGGTCGTTGCTGGCCAACCCGTTCCCACGTCTCACTTACGAGGATGCCATGCGCCGCTATGGTACCGACCGGCCGGATTTGCGCTTCGGGATGGAATTGGTTGACATCTCGGACCTGGTGGCCGACTGCGGCTTCGGGATTTTCAGCCGCACCGTAGCCGCAGGTGGTCAGGTCAAAGGCATCTGCGCTCCAGGCTGTGGTACCTACAGCCGTCGCCAGGTTGACGAATTGGCCGAGCTGGCCCAGCGACAGGGGGCCAAGGGCCTGGCCTGGCTGGCGTTGGACCAGGAGGGGAAGCCGCGCTCCTCCTTCGCCAAGTTCCTCACCGACGACGAAGTAGCCGCCATCGTCCGGCGGTTGGAGGCGGGGCCGGGTGACCTGATGTTGTTCGTCGCCGACCAGCCCCAGGTCGCGAATGTGGCGTTGGGTGGCTTGCGGCTTGAGTTCGGCGATCGGTTGGGGCTTCGCGATCCCGATGTGCTGGCTTTCTGCTGGGTGGTCGAATTCCCGCTCTTCGAGTGGGACGAGGAAGGGCAGCGCTGGGATCCCAGCCATCACCTGTTCACCGCTCCGATGCCGGGGGACGTGCCGCTGTTGGACACAGATCCCGGTGCAGCCCATGGGCA
>Ga0180438_10004965_pt1 | contig 18811 bp, 31 predicted proteins | sample SS_ome_12_FD_132455 | JGI IMG/M metagenome (GOLD analysis project Ga0180438, IMG submission 132455) | Hypersaline lake sediment archaeal communities from the Salton Sea, California, USA - SS_3_D_2 metaG | ecosystem: Environmental > Aquatic > Non-marine Saline and Alkaline > Hypersaline >...
TGTATAAACCCGCGTCCGCTTAACCTGGCGGCCTGGCGGCGGCGTTTGGCCTGTTTGGAATCCCCATATTTTTAGGCAACAAAAAAGCGGCCCATATGGGCCGCCTCTTGTTTCAACTTTCCGAATCCGGAATTACAAAAGCGCTTTTATGTTTTGTATTTCCATTTCCAGGTTGATAATATAAGCCGCCAGTTTTGTGTTTCCAGGCGCGCCGATTTGCTGGGCTTTTTGTTCTAGGCGTTTTTTATAGCCTGCTTCCCATTCCATATTTTTAACAATTGAATATCCCAGCAATTCAATCCGGTATAGTTCAAACCCTTCTGTATCTTCAATATCCCATGTGCCATCCGCCGCCCATTGTAATTTTAAATCGTTTATTTCTTCTTCACTTCTAACAGCGGCAAACCATGTTTTTGGGTCGGTGCGTGGCTGGGGTGTTTCTTCCAACCAGGGAAACGGCAAGCGGGCGATTAAACCCGCTTCTTCCATCGCTTCAAAAATAGTCCATCGCAAATCAACCGCATCTAATCCAATAGGCCCGTCTTGTTTCATCTGGTTAATAATTTCTTGTTTAGCAATTGTGAGTTTTTTCCCTATTGTTTCCATTGTTTTACCCCTTTCAAGGTTTGGTTATTTAATCGTTATTGAGCGAGTCGCAAATGGTGTTGATTTGCTCAACTATTTCCATTAGTTCGGCGGCGGCCCGGTTCCTATCCGCCAGGCGGAAAGTTTTGGTTTCATGGATCCACAATTCCGCCTTAAGTGTATGAATTGATTCGGCGGCGGCGCGCTGGGCAGTCTTGTAATTGGTTTCACCATCTGCGGCGACTTCATTTAAATATTTTTCTCTATAATATGTATATTTTGCAATGCTGGGGTTTACGCCGCCTAGCGCCGCGGATCCGGAGAAAATATATGTTTGAAGTCGTTCGGCGTCGGCATTCTTGATCAATCGAATCACCGGGTTTTTATTTTCATCAAATCCGGCAAAAGCGCCCATAATGCGGGCGGTTTCACCCTCGCCCGGTTCATAGTCTTCCAGCCAAACAATTTCCCCAATTTCAAAAAGCCGCCAGTTATAATCAACAAAGAATGTTTGATCTTTGAAAGGTCGGCGGGTTTTGCCGGTTGATTTGATAACTTGCAATGAGTCGTTTACAAGAATGAGATTTGTGTGATGATACCAGCCGGTCTCGCCATCATCCCAGCGGATAAACAATGATACAAGATTGGATTTTTGCACAATGATGCCCGTATCACTTGGGTCAATGGTTAGGGATACTACGTCGCCGGCCTTGCATTTCTTGAATTCTGATGGTTTCATTTTTATTCTCCCGTTTGCTAAAGGTTTGGTTGACTTGAACCTAGTATACCACGAATAGTAAGCCAATGTCAACCGGTTTTAAGGTTTGGATTCCGGCGGCCCGCTGGCAACAAATTCCCTTGGTAAAACCCGCACCGGTTCACCTATCCCCATGACCCAAATGCCGCCGATTAGTTTGTATTTTTCCGGAACCGGTACAACCTTATGAATCGACCCAGGTTTCAGGTTTTCAAAAACCCGCCCATATGCTTCACATCTTGTTATTTTGATATATTCTGGTTTTTCTTGTTTGGGTGCGGCTGGGCAATTATTGAGCCTTTCTTGTGTTGTGAGACCGTGGACTTGCAATTGTTCTGTTGTGCCGTATCGTTTCCCCTTTAAACCGCAATTTTTGCATTGGTACGAATCAAAATACCGCCCGCTGGAGTCCTGTTGTGTTACAAAATTGGTTTTTTCAAATATATGATTTGTACTAATTATGTCAACGTATTTCATTTTCTTGTATTCCTTTCATCTGTTGAATTTATTAAAATGGGGTTGTTTGGTTGGCGGCCTTGGCGTAAAGCGTTCTAAGGCGCGGGTTTGGTATTGTTTCTAAAAAATTATCTTTATCCAGGCGGCTTGTAAAATGCAATTTAACTTGTTTGATCAAGAATGGAACCGGTTGCCCGCCGCGTTTCCGCGGATATGCTGGCGGCGGCGCATCCGTTTCCATCGACCCAAGTTTTGCCATGCCCAGCATGGCGATAACGCGGTCGCGCGGATCCGGAAACGCTTGTAAAAACCATCTGTATTCATCATCATCCAAAAAATGCATTTTCACGTTACAGGAAAAAAATGGGGATGATGCCGGCCCCATTGTTTTGCCCTTGCCCGCTTTGCGCGCGCCGCCCCAGCCGGTTTTATTTGTCATTAGATTCTCCTTTCTTAACTCTCATAACAAAAAATGATGTTGAATTATAAAAATATTCAACACCTTTAATGGTTTCATAATGCGCGTTTGTTTCCCCAATGCTAAAAACGGCAAAATCATATTGTACTGCAAATTCCATAAATCGCTGGATGAATGGCATGACCGGCTTTGATGTAAGGATTCCATTTTCGGCGGCGATATTTAGCATCAATTTGCCGCCATCCTTTCCAGGCTGGACAACAAATAGGCGCGCTTTTTGGGAAAGCGCGCCGGCGGATTCAGTTAACCAAAAGGCGTTGACTAAATCGCTTACGTTCTTTACTTCAAGTTTTTCAATCATTGGATTCCCCTTGGCATTCTATCAATTCGGCGCAATTGGCACCCTTGCGGATATAGTTATAAGTGTGAGGCGGTATAACACCATCGACCGGCGTTACCAGCATATTACAAACCGGGCAACGCCGGCGGCGCGGTTTTTTAATCGCCCAGCCCACGCCGCCACATTTCCAGCATTGAATCCCGGTCGATGACCAGGGCCGTCCATTTCTTACTTCCATAATATACAAACCGTTGCCGCCGCATTTGTTGCATAATTGATATTCATGGCCCGCGGGCAATGGTGCGGTCGGTTTGGGCTTTTGTGCCATTTCCATTTTCCCTAATTCGCTTTTAATCATTTTTATCTCCCGTTTGCTAAAGGTTTGGTTGACTTGAACCTAGTATACCACGAATAGTAAGCCAATGTCAACCGGTTTTAAGGTCGGATTATTTTTGATCATATGGGCCGCGTTTTAATTGCGCTTGCTGGGCTTGCTGGGCTTGCTGGGCGGCGCGGTGAAGGGCTTCTAAATATTGCGCCGGCGGCAAGTAATAGAAATATTGTTCGGTAATTTTTGGCGCATCCTGGCGGCGCTGGGGTAACGCGGGCGGCCCGTGACGATACATGGCCCATATAACCAGGCCGGCAATCCCAAATACAACTATCCAAGGCAACGCGGCGGCGGAAAACATATTAATTGCTAATGCGGTATCTAATCGGTTTTGACCTTGTGCTTGCAAGATTTTGGCACGCCCTTCCGCATTGGCTTCTATAACTAACGCTCTGGATTGACCTTGGTTCCATACTAAATTGGATTGTGATTTACTCAATTCATCCAGCCCATTAATTACCAGAATGGCGATCAATCCCAGCAAAACGAATCCCAGGAATAAGCCAAAAAAACCGGTTGCAATGTCTTTAATCATTAGGTTTCCCTTTCTGTTAAAACCCCAATATTTAGGCGGGCGGCGGGCGGCGGTTGGTACCGGTTCCGCTTATTTGGGATAACCGCCGCCCTATTTAGTGATTTTGTTTAGTCGATTATACCGGCCTGGCGCATCATCTGTTTTAATATATGATGCCCAGCATTAGTTAAAACGCGGCCCCTACCATCGCCATGATTTGTTACTATTCCGGCGTCTGTTAGAAGTTCTAACAATTCATCATATTTAGGCCGCCCAAATGGGCGTCCCTTTCCGCACCAATTGCCGCGCGCTGGAGTCAAGGTGCCATCTGTAACCATTTGCGCCCAATGGTAAAACAATTCCAAGGGGATGCCGGCGGGCAATTGGAACCGCTTTGAATTATGGTGGTTTGATTCGCTGGGATAATTCACACTAAAGGTCAGCGCGGGCGGTTCCGGATTCGCCGCCGGTTCCATTTCTGGCGGCGTTTCGCTTGATTCGCTTTTTGCGGTTTCTTTAGTAAATAGCAACCTTTCATGGAATCCTTCTTTGATGAACCACCAAACAGAAGCCCCAGCAATGCCGGCGGTGCCGGCGATTCTTATCGCATGGCCCGGTTCATACTGTAACAAAATTAAAACAGTGACCCCGGGAATCGTGATGAAAGCGCCGGTTAAAGCGGATTGAAGAAAGGGCACAACCACGTCTGAAACAACGCCAGGCGCGCGGGTTGGCGTTTCCCTTTGAACTTCTGTACTTTGATTCGATGCGCCGCCCCAGCCCGGGCCGCTGGGCATATATTCCGGATCCGCCCAAGGCGGTGCGCCGGCGGTTTGTTGCATTGTTGCGGTTTGGGTTGGTTTCCAGCCCAGGCCCGGCGGTATAGTGAAAGGTGATGCGTTATTTTTGCGCGCTTTTTTGGCAAGGCGGCGGTTAGCCTTAGTTAACAGGACTTCCGGAATTGCAATATTTATATTTTTTCGGCAATGCGGGCATTGGCAAATCATGGTCGGTTTCCCTTTCTTGGGAACCTGGGTTCCCAACATATAAAAAAACTATTATTTGGATCCGGCAACCTGGCGGAATATCGTACAATTCATTATGCCAAAATTTAGCATTTATAAACCGCCATCCAGCAATATCAAACCGCGGCTTGTATGGTTTGAAACGTTCAACTAATTCTGACTCAATTTCATCCCAACCGATGAACGCCAATTCGTAAATATTGGCTTGCCCGCTTGTTATTTCTCCGATTATGCTTTTGAGTGTAAAGTTTCGTGTCATAGTAGGCGGCGTTTTTTCATTCATTTTCATTTGCTCCCATTGCTAAATTATTATCAAGAATCGCGTTTATAACTTGCTCCAAGGTGCGCAATAAAACCCCTTGTTTGTTGTAATAGTTTTTTGTGCCGCGGCTTAAATGCGAATCGATGGCGGCAACCAACAAACAGGCGGCTTTATAGGTGAAACGTTTTTTAATTGGTATAGGCTGGGCGGTTAACAAGGGCAAGGCCAAAATTTGGCTGGGTGACAATGTTTTCCGGTATTTAATTACTATCATTTTTCATTTTCTCCCATTTTTCATGCCAGGTTTTTATGGTTGAAGGGCTACAATTGCCAACCGCGCGGGCAATATCGCGTAAACTGCGCGATTCGCTGGGCGGCCCATTGGCTTCCAATTCATCAATAATCCGGCGGCCCAATGGGGTTATTGCCGGCGTTTTGGGGTGTTCAATTTGTCCATTTTGTTCAATTGGACGATTGGACAACAGGCCGCCGGCCTTTATTTGCCGTGTTTGGGCATTTGTTAATAAACGTTCTGCTTTCATTTCATCGATGCGGCGCGCGGATCCGGCGGCGGCTTCACGTTCGGAATCTTCAACCGCGGAATATATGGCATAGGCGGCATAACCAACCAATGTTAAAAATACAAGGGTGCCCAGGATCCGCGCGCGCGCTTCTGGCATTGTAGCGATGCCGGCCCAAACAATAGCCGCGTAAACAAGCGCCCCAGCAATAGCAACCCACATTAAACCGTACGATTTGCGTTGCCAGGCGCGGACTCCATTATGGCACATTAAAGCGCCGCCCGATTCAATACCCAATAGGGCAATGGTTGCGGTGCCAATGGCAAGCCAAAAAGGGATATTCACGTCAATCATAACCCTATAAATCTCATTTGCCAGTAAAACCGCGGGCGCGGCTGGGGTTGCCAGCGGCGCAATGATGGATTGAAGTTTAGGCAAGTTAATCATTGTTCATCCCCTATCATATTAAGAATCGTGATTATGATGGTTAAACCAATTAAGGCCCAATATTGCCAGTCATTCCGATGAATGCCGGCGGAATGCAAAACGGAAAAAAATAGAAAGGATGCGCCAACGGTTCCCAAGGCGGCAAAGGTGCGTTTTATCTTGAATCTATTCATCTTTTCGCCTTTCTGATTCCGGATCCATCATGGAAATGGAATCGATGAATGAGTCAAAATGCTTTGAATTGTTGAACCAAATGTCAGTAAGAATCATTGACAGAATCAGAAGCGATATTATTAAAAAAACGATTGACCAGAATAATACACATTGAAATGGTGAAGCGGTTAGTATAAATTTTCCGATGATCATTTTAACAATCCTTTGTTTTTTAGATGTTGGATAACCGCGGCGGCGTCGGCATATTTGCAATTCAACCGGCGTTGGATGATGGTTATTGAGACTTTCCGTAATTTCATTTTTAACACCCTGGCGGCGGCGGCTTCAATATCGAATTGCTGGGCGGCCTGGCTGGGCGCGTCTGGCGTTTGCTGGGCGGTTTTGGGTTGCCAATGCTGGCATGCGTAATAAGCGCCGGTCGCGCCATATGGAATCCCGCTGGCGGTTTTTCGCTTGCAATCCCCAGCATTGCCGCCATCACATATTGGAATCCAGTTTTGGCATGTTTTACAGATTTGAATTGCAGTTGTATTTTTCATGGCTTTTGACTAAAAATAGGCCGCCCAGCGCGCCAGGCGGCCCGGGTTTATTTATTCGGTTTTATAACCGGTTGTTTCATCTTCCGCAATGGATCCAAAAATTTCCATTTCTGCCTGACGGCCCGATTCAATAATTTTATCCGCCGGCGTTGCCGCGGGCGGCGCTGGGCTGGGCGTTGGCTGGGCGTCACCGGCCCCATTATCAAACGCATATTTTACAGCGGCTTCCAAACACTTTTGGAATACATCCGGATTATTGAGGTCACCCAAACCGCCGGCGGCCTTGGCGATGGACTCCGGCGTTTGGAACCATTGCCCGGTCGCATCTTGCACCATTGAATATAAATCGAATACCGGCCCGCTTTCAGGCCATTTTGATTCCGGCGCTGGGCTGGGCGTTGGTTTGGCTGGGCTTGCTGGGCTTGCTGGGCTGGGCGTTGGCAAGGCCGCGGCGGGCGGATCCGCCGGCGCGCCGCTATCCAGAAGGGCGGCGGCCTGGCTGGGCTGGGCTAAGAGTGGGGTAAATATTTCTGGCGGCAATTCCAATTTAACCATGTGTTTTTCAACCTTGGCGCGCTTGCCGGCCCGGTCGCCAAATCCAGGCGCGCCGATTTTTTCAGGGACTCGGCGCATAATAACGCGCGTTCGGTATAGGGTTTTGTTTTGTGCCATCCGTAAACGTTCGGCGGTAAGAAGCGTTTCAGTAATATGCACCAAATCATTTTTTGATTTTGTTTCCATTGCTACAATCCCAACAAATCCGGCGGCAAGTAATTCCGGAATAACGCCAAAAAGCCGCCCGATTCTGGATTGATCAGGATGGTCAACATGCGGTTTTTCGCCGGTTACAATGCGGTCGCCGGCGCGCCAGCGCAACCAATTAAGGCCATCAGAGCGCATAATTAAACCGCTGGCGTCCCATGCTTCCCAGAAATTTGGAAAAACTTGCTCAACCGTATCATGCAATAGAATCAAGTTAATCTCTTTTGGTTGGTTGCCGTATGCCGCTTCAAAAGCCGCAACAATTTCCGGATAATCGGAAGTGAATCGAAAATAGGGCAATTCCGCGCCGGGTTTTTTGGGGTTGGTTTTTTCATCCCCTTTCCTTAGTTTGCCCAGCAATTTCATTTTTGGTTGGGCGGTTTCTCTATCAGTTAGGCCATAAATAGTCATCTGTTTTCCTTTCCTTTTTTTGGGAATTAGCTATAGAGTAATTTGGTTAAAACTTCCGCGTCTTCTGGCGAAAAAAAATATATTGTTTCCATCGCTTCACGTTCGCCAAAATGGAGTCGGTACCATCGGAATGTATGCCATAGGCTATGCCATTGTTTTTTATTCATCGGAGTCCCCATCCAGGCGCGCGCAACGCGGGCATTCTGATTCTACTGGTAAAGCCAAAATCGACCGGAATTCGCCAACCCATTGGCATTTTTGACATTGAATATACCAATTGCCGGTTGCTATTTCTTCACTAATTAACCAATGCGGATATGTTGCCCGTAAATATTTCCAATATCGGTCGGCTGGGCTTGCTGGGCTTTTGGCCCGGGTTGCCGCCGGCGGATCCGGCGGGTCTTCTAATCTTGCTTTTCTTAAATAATCGCCGGCTTCAAATACTGAATCCGGTACCCCTTTTTGTGTATACATATTTGACTCCCGTTTGCTTATGGTTTGGAAATGTTAAAAACTGCTATTCACAGTATACCACGGGTCGTGTATGGAAGTCAACAACCGTATACCTTAAAAAATACAGTTGGTTGTTGACATAGGACGTCCGGAATGATATATTTTAATAAACCAATAGTGAAAGGATCCGGAAAAATGATTAAGAATAATTTAGATGAATTGCGCCAGGCGCGAGGCTGGACTTATTATGAACTAGGAAAGCGCGCCGGCATTACTTGGCACCGAGCAAAGGATTTATGTTTAGCCAAACAATTTCCCCAAAACATGCGATTAAAAACGATTCGTGGTTTGCTGGCGGCATTTGGTTTTAGCCAGGTTTTAACTGGTTTGGAATCGGAAAGCGAATCCCAATAATGGCACCTAGGCGGCGCGACTTTTGCCCTAATTGTAAACGTTACGAATTCTCAACCGTTATTGATACCAGGCCCAGCAAGGCGGTCGACGGTGCCATCCAGCGCCGCCGCATTTGTGAGGGTTGCAATTATAAATGGAATACAATTGAAATACCATTGCAAAAATATAATCAATTAGGTGCGGATATAGAAGCCGCTTCTATGAACTATCAAAAATTGTTGGATAGGTTGGCGATAGTTCGCCAATTATTTGGGGAAATTTTTGCAATTCCCCAGCAAACAAAAAAGGGCGACCCGGGTTAGGCCGCCCTTTTAATTTCCTCTTTCTATTATGCCGCGGCTTCAACCGTTTCCGCGGCTTTCATGATCATTTCTAAAATTTCCCCAACCTTGGCGCTGGCTTTCATAATGGCTTGTAATGGATCCGCGGCATAGTGTGAAATGTAGCGCCAGGCGTTGCCGGTATGGTTTCCCATTCCATACATATCCATTAAAGTGGCGGCGGTAAGTTCTGCTATGGTTTCTTGTTCCTCATGTTGCCCGCCTTGCAATTTATCAATCCTGGCATGAACCGCATGCCCCAATTCGTGAAAAAATACGTCCGTATCATGGGAACCTAACAAAATTTCTGAGCCATCGACCGCACATTGCCCTAATGCGTTGGTTATAATTTGGGTGTATTTTACTTTAATGCCTAATGCCTTGGCAACGTCCAGAAGCGGCGGCAATTCGACGGGAGCATAAACCGGCAACGGTGAGTCGCCATCGGTCGCGCTTGCTGGGAATACTGCAAAAGGTACAAACCCTATACATATGTATTCATCTTTCCCGGTTTCTTTGTTTTGGCGTTTGATAGTTTTGGGGCGGAAAATAAAAGCGCCGGCGGCACCTTTCTTAACCTGGCGGCCCGCGGCTTGCCATTGTTTATAAGTTCTGCAATCTAGTTCACCGGTTTGAGCATAGGCCAAAACTTGATTCATAAAGCTCCATTTTGCCGCTGGCGCGTCATCGTCAATCTTGATTTTCATGGCTTGGGTTATGGGGCTTAAATCGCCGGCGGTAAATTGGGCTATTACCTTGTCTAAGGATTTTTGTGCTTTGGTTGATAATTTGATATTCATTATTTTTATCTCCCGTTTGCTAAATGTTGGTTAACTTGAACCTAGTATACCACGAAAAAAACAGGCTTGTCAAGTCCCAATTTGAAAATTTTAAGGTTGGGCTTATTGACCTTTGTTTTGTGATATGGTAGTCTAATACTATGCCGCCAGGTTTGGCACCCTATCAGAAAGGCGGCAAAAAGGAATCACGGTGAAACAATCCCCTAAAACAATCATTCTTATACCGCCGGAATGGTGCGCCCCAAACCCGGGACGCCAACCCGCCGCCGCGACTTTTCACCGTGGAGTCGCGCTGGGGTGTACCATTCCGGCGGTATGATTCTTTAATAAGGTGATATTTTGAGCAACGTCGCAACGGATGTTATATGGAAATATAGCCGGCATTCAGGCCCAAAATTATTGTTGCTTTTGGCTATTGCTCATGTCGCGGATGATCATGGGTGGGCGCAACCTGGCATTGATTATTTAGCCAGGCGGGTTAAAAAAACCAGAAACGCGGTTCAAAAAACATTGGCGGCGCTGGCGGTTCCGGGTCCGGATGGGCCGCCGGAATTAGAAGTCCATTACAATCAAGGGATAAAAACCGCCAGCGGTGCGACAAATCTTTACTGCTTGCCATTAGTACGCCAGTACCAACAAGGGGTAGAAATAATTACACCCCTTGAATCGGAAACGGAAAAACAAGGGGTAGAAGAAATTACACCCCTTGACGCCAAAATTATACCCCTTGCCGGTGAAGGGGTAGAAGAAATTACACCCCTTGACGCCAAAATTATACCCCTTGACGCCAAAATTATACCCAATAGAAGAAGAAGTATAGAAGAAGAAAGGCATGGGGTAGAAAAAATTACACCCCTTTCAGATATGATTGATACGTTTGCTCAACATTTCTTAAAACTTAACCATGCTTTCACTAGCCGCCCGATTCAAGGCGCTATTTCATTGGCGTTAAGTCGGTACGGATTAGAAAAAACCATAGAAGCATATGAGGCGGCAATAGAAAGCGCGCCGGATAACCTGGCGGCCTATGCCGCGGCAATCTTGCGAAATGGCGGGCCAAATCGCCGCCCAGCCCCAGTCGCCCCCGGCAATGGGCATTATGGAAGCAAACGCTGGCGCGCCGGCGCATGTAGCGGTGCGGCAAACGCGCCGGCGGTAAGTGATTTTAGCTTTGACCATTTGCGCGGAATTTATGTACACTTAGAATCCGGAAAGGAATACACGGAATCAGAGTATGATAAAATTGTTAGGGCTTGACCAATATTCTAATTATGCGGCCTATAGGCGTTATGCGGTAATGGTTGAATTTGGCGGCTTATCATGGCCCGTAAGGTTCAGGGCGTTGGAGCAAGCTCTAGCGTATAAACGCAAAATGAATCATTATGCGGCGGCAACAAAAATTGTGGATACAGAAACCGGAAGGATTATTAAAGATGACTGTGGACCCGAATACAAACCCCAGCAATTGCCCGGTATGTAAGGGCGCGGGAGTAATAGCCAAACCGGTTGAGTTTGGGGATCCGGAATGGGGCAAACGCGGCAACATTGAACCTTGCCCGCACCCATGCCATGTGCCGGAAAGGGCGGCAAAACTGGCGCATATATCCGGATTGAATGAAGCCGACTTAGATATACGATTATCAGATATTTCATTATCCAGGGGCAACGCCGGCATGATAAATGCCGCCCGTGAATTCATCGCCGGCGGAACCGCGGCCCAATGGTTGTATATTTGGGGCGGATATGGTAACGCAAAAAGTGTTTGTTTAATGGCGGTTGTAAATGAGATAAACGCCAGCGGACGCGGGCCGGCAATTTATGTTAAAATGACTGATTTGGTTGAACATATGCGGGCGGCGGCCCGGGCTTCTAAAGATTTGGCAAATGGGGTTGAAGCGGGCATGGCGTATATTCATCGATTCAATACGTATAAGCAAACGCCGGTTTTGGCGTTGGATGAATTGACCCGGGTTAGAGATACCGCCCTAGCGGAAGATTTTGTATTCAACTTTTTGGATGAACGTTACCGCGGCGCGTTGCGCCGGCAAACGTCAACCATATTCGCCAGCAATACCAACCCGGCGGCGCTGGATGGCGCATTATTTGATAGGATGCGCGATTCCCGGTTTCAGATAGTAGAAAATACCGCGCCATCTAGCCGCCCAACCATGCATTTTTCGGATAAATTATAAATCTTTTAACCAAATGCGTATTTGTAAAATAACAAGGAGTCGAGTGCGAAAATGAGTAACCCATATGTACAAAGTAGATTCCACAGGATTAAGGATGATGCATATTTTACCATTGACGCGCGGTGCGTTTACTCATTCCTAGAATTTTTCAACCCGACTGGGTTATGTGTAGATATATGCGCGCCGGATGGATCCGGAATTATAAGCGTATTACAAAATTTAGGTTATGATGCGGTCGGCATTCCAGACGCATTTCAAGATAATGTTTTAGCCCAATGGATAATAACAAACCCGCCTTACAAAAGGCCGCTGGTAGATGATATAATAGGGCGGCAATTAGACCGCATCGGATGCAATGATGTTGATGCCGCGGCGATGCTATTAAGAACGGGCTTTGATCATGCCAAAACGCGCGCGGCAATATTCAGGGATAGCCCATTATATGCCGGGCAAATTAAAATGTATGTGCGGCCTTGGTGGGTTGATAAGCGGGATAAGCAGCCCATACATATGTATGTATGGCATATTTGGGCGCGCCGTCGCCATCGATTCCCGTTTGTGCTTCACGCTTTTGGGGATCCGCCGCATGAAAGGAAATCACTATGCCTAGAAATATGAGTTTTTTTCTCACAACCAACTAAAGATGGTTTTGGGGATTGGTATGATATGTCGGAAGACAAATCATTTATTTTGTAAAATAACAGGGATTCAGAGGCAAAAATGCGTTACATTAGTTTATTTTCTGGCATAGGTGGTTTTGATCTTGGCTTTGATCGAGCCGGGATGCAATGCGCTATGCAGGTGGAGCGCGATAAAAACGCCCTGTCTGTCTTGAGTAAACATTGGCCCAACGTGCCAAAATTGGAGGATGTCCATGAAGTCACAACCAGAATCGCCCCAGCAATTGACCTTATTTGCGGAGGGTTCCCGTGCCAAGATGTCAGCGTTGCTGGTAAGCGTAAAGGCTTGGCAGGAGAGCGATCCGGCCTCTGGTTTGAATTCCGCCGAATTATTGATGAACTTAAACCGGGATGGGTTGTTATCGAAAACGTCCCCGGCCTTTTGTCATCAAACGGAGGGCGGGATATGGGAACCATCGTCGGGAACTTGGCAGAATTCGGCTATTGGTGGGCCTACCGGGTCCTTGACGCTCAGTACTATGGAGTTCCCCAAAGACGCCGCCGTGTGTTCATTGTGGCAAGTCTTGGAACCGGAAGCCCCCAAGAAGTATTATTTGAGCCAGAGAGTAGCCCGTGGGATACTCCGCCGCGCAGAGAAACGCGGTCGCACATTGCCGCCGCAACTCAGCATGGCTTTAACAACTTTGGCATCAAAAACATCGCCGGAGCCTTGAGTACCAGTGGCCAGCGAATAGATGACGATACAGAAACATTTATTGCCAACACGTTCAACGGGGACACCGGCGGCGCTGATGATAATGACGCGCAAGGGAACCATCTTGTAACCTGTTTTACGCCGTGGGATAATCAGACTAAGCGTATCCATAACCCTGCTCTACCAGCCCCAACGCTTGCCGGTTCAGATGGCGGCGGGGGGCAGCGGTTCCCGTACTTCGCAACACAAATCGGCGTACGTCGCCTCACCCCGCTTGAGTGCGAACGGCTTCAAGGGTTCCCTGATGGTTGGACAGCCGGGCAGAGCGATAGCGCCCGCTATCGGCAGCTTGGCAACGCCGTGGCTGTTCCCGTGGCTTATTGGTTGGGGCATCGGATCACAAGAATTGCGCAGTATTACACCTAGTGGGTTTGCAAACGCCTTTTACCGGGCAAACCGTTGGCGTACACCTAACAAGCAAATCAAGCCGACCCCAAGAGCCTGGCTGGTTCAACAACGGTTGTTTGCGTAAGTAACTATCTATTAACCAAATATCAAAAGCGGGCGGCTTATTTGCGGCTCGTTATAAGGCTTAATCGGAAATGAAAGTTATCTCTCTTGGATGGGGTGTTCAATCGTTTGCTTTAGCTGCAATGTCGGCACTTGGAGAACTGCCCACCGTTGATTACGCAATACATTCGGATACCACCCACGAACGCAGTCAAACATATGATTTTGCTAAAAAGTGGACTCCGTGGCTTGAGTCTCGCGGGGTGAAGGTGGTCACAGTTAGTGCGGCCCCAAAAACAACCAGTATTGAAACCGGTGTTACCCCTCCGTATTTTACTGTTGGCTTGCGTGGTGCGGGTATGCTTTACCGCACTTGTACAGAGCGTTGGAAAATTAGACCAATTGAAAAGTTTTTGAAGGCTGAATTAAAAAAGCGTGGTTTGGGGTACGCTGAAAAGTGGATTGGTATCACTCTTGATGAAGTTGAGCGGATGAGGCCAAGCAAAACGAAGTTTGAGAAATTGGTGTATCCATTTATTGATTTGAAGATGCGCCGGGGCGATGTGGTCAAGTGGCTGCAAGATAATGAGTTAGAAGTTCCGGTCAAGTCTAGTTGTATACATTGTCCGTATCACGATAGAGCAACTTGGCGCGAAATAAAGCTGCACGGGAATGGTGATTGGTCAAAGGCTTTAGAAATTGACAAGACTATTCGCAACAAGCGCCCCGGTTATGAGTGCTATTTAACTCCTGATCGCAAGCCATTGGATGAAATTGATTTTCGAAGCCAAGAGGATCATGGGCAACTAAGGTTATGGGCCGAAGAATGTACGGGAAATTGTTTTCTATAAATATTATGATGACAAGGGGCTGGGTCACGAATCCGCCGAAATTACACATTTTATTATTTTGGCGTTTAATGCGGGTTTTGAGGCGGCCCAACAAATTGAAGCGGAATCACATATACCGCAAATTTGCAAAATATGCGCAAGTGATAACTTTGATTGTAAGTGTGATGATTGGATTTATGAGTAACAAAATGGGATGGTTGAATAATGCCAGGCGTCAAACAATTTTTAATTGCCCGTATCGGCATGACTGAATCGGTTGAAGATACGTTAACCGCCCAGGCCGCTTTTAATCAATCGCCGGTCGCGTTTCGTGCTTTAATGCAACAAATGCGCCAAGCCGCCGGCGGCGGCAAACGCAAGGCCGCCGCGGATCCGCAACCGTCATTATTTGATAAAAACATTACCTTGCCGGCGGCAATGGTTGAAAGCATTCTAGAAGTTTTGTACGAATTGACTCATGCTGGGTCGGCTGGGATTATTGATTTAACCGATTTAATACAAACCATTGAACGTGAAATAAATGAACTGGAGTCGCAATGTTGAACTTTGACTATATTGCAAAGATGGCGGGATTGATTAAAGAACTAACACCCAAACCGCGGGTTGATTATGTGTTGGCGACCCGTTGTCCGATTGGAACCGATGAAGGAATCCAAGTGAATTATAAAGAAAAATCTTATTTTATTTTTCATTGGACTATCATCGAAAAAGTTAAAAAACATTGCGCCAGGATGGAAGCGGAATCGCCATCGCCTAAGATGCCGACCGCGGCGGCCTTGCTTTATGGCTTGCCTATTGTAGAAAATGAAGAGCTTGTAAGGGAAATATTAGCAACGATTCATTTAACATCCAAGGAATACAAGCTATCAAAAGAGGCCCATGAATGGGTGTTCAACTATAAAGGGAAGGGCGAATAATATTTATGTTACGTTGTCAAATCGTTTCTAAGGGCACCATCAAAAATAGCGGTATCATAACCCCTTGTTTTTCGCATTTGTCATTTATAGACCACAAATATGGTAGTGTGTTACTATACGGGGCGGCAATTTGTGCATATAGCACAACAAAAAAAGTGGTTGAATCTGCAAATAAGGCCCAAACGCAAAAAAAGCCGCTTTTTTAGGCCCAAATGGGCCGCCGGCGGCGTAAATAATAACCGTTTTTTTGTGCAAATAGCCAACAAAAAACAGAAAGGATATTAGCAATGGGAATCACAAATATTAGATACGCAACCCATACGTTAAATTTTTGGTGGGGGTGCCGTGAAAAATCGGACGGTTGTGCTAATTGTTACGCGCGCCAATTTTCCGAACGTTTGGGTCGTCATTGTTTTGGCGATGGGCCGCGGCATATAACTAAAACACCTTGGCATGACGTTTGGCGCTGGGATAGGGCCGCCGGCAAAACTCACGCGCCGGAATTCATCGCAACCCGCAACGTGATTTTAACTATGTCAATGGGTGATATTTTCGAGCGCAACCCGGCGTTGGATGAACCGCGCGCGGCGGCATTTGAGATACTTAGCAAACTTGAATATTCCACCATTTTGCTTTTAACCAAAAGGCCAGAAAATATTTTAGAAATGGTGCCAGCGGCCTGGCTGGATGAATGGCCCAAGCATATCATGCCAGGCGTCACGGTTGAGAATCAAAAGGCAGCAAGCGACCGCATTCCGGAATTGTTAAGGGTGCCGGCGCATGATTATTGGTTGTCAGTTGAGCCATTACTTGAAAATATCAATTTTGGCGGTTTGGGTTTGGGCCGGATTAATTGGGTCGTGGTTGGCGGCGAATCCGGTGGGGATCCGCGGGAGTGTAACCCGGCATGGATTCGGCATGTGGTTAACCAATGTGTAGCACATTGGGTCTTTGTTTGGGTAAAGCAGATGGGCGGCCCGGGCGCGCCGCGTGAAGCGGTTGAAGACTTGCCTGTTGATTTGCAAAAATACAGACGGAGTCCGTGGTTGTTTAGCCCAGAATCGGAAACGATATGAAAGTCAAAGTATACAAAAAGCGCGACAATGAAATAACCCGGCGTTATTTGCAAGGGGAAACACAAACCCGCCTTGCCTTGTTATTTGGCATTTCACCCCAGCGAGTCGGGCAAATTATCCAACGCCGGTTAAGGCGTTTATTCATTTTTGCTTTTTGGAAGCGGGAACGCGATTCAGAATGGGCGCGACTATCAAAAGTAAATCTAAGGAGCAACCGCGCCGCCCAGAGCAATGGGGAATTTGTATTAGAACGATTCAAGCTATTTATTGAAGAAACGGAGTCAAAATGATAGGCAATGGGTTTTATAAACTGGCGCGCCGGCTTCTATTGGGCAAGGAGTCACATTTAAAGCGTAAACTTGAACAATGTGAATCGCCCATAGAAAAAAAACTTTTAAGGGTGTTGATTGAACGATTCCCGCGTTTGATCATTCAACCGCAAAAGATGATTAAAGGGTTTAGGGTTGACTTTGTTATCCCTAAATATTTAGTTGTAATTGAAGCGGATGGTTTTGAGTATCATAGCAGTAAATCAGCGATGGCCCGGGACTATGTACGCCAGCGGGTTTTGATGGCGGCGGGTTGGTTGGTTATCCGATTCACCGGATCCGAAATAAATGCGGATCCGGTTAGTTGTGCCCAGGACGTTGGGCGCATCCTGGCGACTCGGGATGCCGCAAAACTCCCGCCGCCGGTAAAAACGGGCAAACTTAGGCAAAGTATGCGCCCCAGCCATCGCCCGCCAGAACGCGCGCCGCGTGGCATTCTGGATAATCCGCCGCCGCCCGACTTCACGCCGGATTATGGGCCGCCGTCGCGACCTAAGCCAGATTTTACCACGGGTCGCCCCAAACGCCGGCGGCGATGGTGGAATATTTTTTAAGGTATTCGATATTGCATTAAATAGCGGCATATGGTACTATAGGGACGTAGTATTTAGGGGTTGTAGTTTAATGGTAAAACAGAAGCAAGGGACGGTGATTAATTCCCGTTTGCCGCCGGCCCGGTTTGGTTAGCCCGCTTCTATCTTGGTTCAAATCCAGGCAATCCCATTTTTGAAAGGAAATTAAATGAATCATCAAATGCGCCGATTATATAAAATAAAAAAAATGAATTATAAAAAGCGTCTTCATATTGTTTTTCAATTCCCTGAAAACGAATGGCCTAAATGTTTTTTATACGGGCATAATTATAGATTTGTGCCCGGTTTAGATAATGTCTGTATTGCTTGCGGAGAAAGGAAACCTTCATGAAATTTGTAACCCCTTTTGATTTTGTTGGACATAGTTGGTTTGTTTGGTTAATCCTGGCGGTTGTTTGTTCTATCCTGGCGGCGCGCCAATGGGAGAAGCGCGGCGCAAAACTGGCGCGATGGTGCAAAAATGATGATTATTCAGATACCGCCGCGGTCGATGCCTTAACAAGCGGAATCGGCTGGGCGGTTTTTTTCTCGACCGCCGCCATCGGCTTTTATGTGTTTACGTTTTGCGGTTTGTTGTATCAGTTGTTGGCATGGGTTGATAGGCAAAACCTTTTATAACCATTTGAAATTGGAAACGGGAGTCCAAAAAATGAAAGCAAAATGCAAAATTTTGTATGCAAACGGTGAATCGATGTTAACGGAACCATATGAAATGAATATGGTTTTAAGGGAATGGCGGGCGGATGGCATGAGGGATTTGGTTATCCAAACCGACTATTTAACAGATGAAATTGAAGCGGTTGAAGAAAATATAACTATTTCCCTTCTTGACTTGGCATTTTCCCAAAACCGTTGCGGCGGTGAAAAGCCCATTTATAAGCGGCACAAAGAATACAAGATCATTGAAGCGGACTCGCGCGGCGATGCTATTATGTTGGCGGTTGATTATTACCGGGCAACGCTTCACAAAATGGCAATATTTAGGAAGGCATTTGATAAAGCCCAGGCCGCCGCGGATCCGGATGAAATTGAAGCGGAAAGGATGGCCCAAAATTTGGGCCGTGGTTAACCTGGCGCTATAGTTTGCTATAGAGAATTTTGGTTTTGCCGTGTTTCTGCTATAATTCCGCCTAACAAAATGGAATCTATTTTAATATATTGAATAGCCGCCAGGATAAGAAAGGCGGCGTCGATGATCCGAAACGGGAGTCGCAAATGTGACTCCCGTTTCATTTTTTAACAATACTGATAATGATAAGCGCGCTGTATGGCACCTATAACGATTAAAACCGGATCCGGAAAGTTGAAACAAGAGGCGGCCCATATGGGCCGCTTTTTTGTTGCCTAAAAATATGGGGATTCCAAACAGGCCAAACGCCGCCGCCAGGCCGCCAGGTTAAGCGGACGCGGGTTTATACA
>Ga0180438_10004966_pt1 | contig 18809 bp, 10 predicted proteins | sample SS_ome_12_FD_132455 | JGI IMG/M metagenome (GOLD analysis project Ga0180438, IMG submission 132455) | Hypersaline lake sediment archaeal communities from the Salton Sea, California, USA - SS_3_D_2 metaG | ecosystem: Environmental > Aquatic > Non-marine Saline and Alkaline > Hypersaline >...
CGCGAACGAACTCCCAAGGTCCCCGAAATCCCACTCCCACGTGTGCACCTGTCCTTGCGACTCGTCCGCAAACTGCACCGTCAGCGGCGCTGCACCCACCCTCACATCCGCCGAGAAATCCGCCTCCGGCGGATCGACGTACGTGATGGCCGGCGCCCACGCAACCGAATCGTCCGTCGCGTCCCCCAGCGCATCCACCTCGAACAAAAGCATGTCCCCCGTATCCACCTTCACCAGCAGGTCCACGTCGTATCCTGTCGTATCGCCTCCCCCAATCGTCTCCTCCCAGAGGATCGATCCTTCGAAATCATCCCTGATTCGCGCCGCCGCCCCGTTACCGCTTGTGTGTCCTGCCTCCTTCGCCGCGTTCCCCGTGATCTTCACCGACCCCGGCGCGTACGCCAGCCATCCCCTCACCGCGTCCACGCTGTCTCCCGGGTGCATCGTGGTCGCCCCAACCGTCACCGTCGGCTCGTATCGATAGAAGTACGTGTCCGTGTTCTTGTCGTAATCGAGGTCCGGGTAGCGGTTGAACTTCGACCAGAACGGCCTGTCCCCCGGCACGCCGATGCCCTCGTCGTACGCCCGGTAGAACCACATGTACATTCCTTGGATGTGCCTGATGTTCGCGCTCGCGTCGTTCGCCGGCGGCCTCGGCAGCGGGTCCGGAGGAACCACCGGATCCGGCGTCGGCATCGTGCCCGTTATGGTGAAATCCCGAGGGAACGAACCCGTCTCCTCCACCGTGTACCCGTTATCCCACACGATCTTCAGATTCGTCCCGCTGATCCCTCCGTACGCCGTCGGCGTCCCCCGCCCGTCGATCATCTCGTACTTCCCCGGGCACACCACGTAGTCGAACCTGTACCCGTACCCCGCCGGAATCGCCGAGAAGTTCAGGTAACCCGTCGTCGGGTTGTACGCCACCCAACCCTCCTTCGGCATCGTGAAGGTCTCACCCGCCACCGAGTACACCCAATCGGCGGCGTTGTGGTTCGCGTAAATCTCCAGCCCGTTGTCGTACAGGACCCGCAGCCTCGGGTTCGAGAAATCCACGTCGTCTATGATCGCCTGCTTCAAGTCCACGAACGACGCCCCGCTCAGATACCCCACCTCCACGTCTTCCGCCGTCGCAAACTGCGGCTGAAGGTCCGCCGTTATCTGGTAGTATGCTCTCAGTTCGTCCGGATCTTGCAGAAAGTCGTTCGGCACGTTCCCGTTCGTCATGACGTATATCCCGTGCCCGTAGCATATCTCCGCGCACCTCACGATGTCCTGCCTCGCCTGCGTCAGCGGGAACCCCGCGTAGCGCGTCTCCACTCCCATCCCGTGGTGCAGCGTCCGAGGACGAATGACCTTCAATTCGTAATCGGGAAGTATGTACCAGTCCTTCTCCTCCACTCCAGTCGGCGGAATCAGTTCCCGCCTTATCCCGTCCGTATACCCCGAGTACTCCAGGTCCCCCTTCCCGTGCAGGTATCCCGTCCCCTCTCCCAGCAGCGGCCCTCCCGTCATCGCCTTCTGAAAAGTGAAGAACGACTTCAGCGCCAGTATCCCGTCGCGCATGTTGTTCGTCTTGTCCGTTCCCGCTTCCTGGTCGCAGTTCCCGCTGATCGGCAGAGTATGTTTCGCGTCTATGTACGAAAGCGTCTGCTTTCGCAAGTTCTCGTGCACCAGCTTGTACTCCCGCAGCAGGTAGAAGATCATGTGATTCAGCGCCTGAAGGTGACACGGATGCCCGATCCCCGGTCCGCACACGTTATCCAGCGGCGTTGACGTGTCCCAGCCCGTCTTGAAACTGAGATTCGGATTCTTGGTGCAGTACGTCGGATCGTAGCTCGGGTTCGCCCCGCCCTCGCCGTGGAAGATCGAGCAGCCGCTGTCGTATCCCTGGTCCATAAGCTCCAGCGTGTAGTACATCCCCATCGGAGTGCCCACGCTCTCGAAGTAGTCCATCATCGAGTTGAACGTCGTCGCCGTCCCTCTGTCCGGGCTCGGCGGGTAGTACGTCGGCTCGTTCACGTTTATGTAGTAGTAGTGCCAGTTCCAGTAATACGCCTCCTCGTTGAAGAAACCCGCCTGGTAAAGCTTACTTCGCTGCGCCTCCGCGCTGGCAAACGTGTTCGCGCTGTGCCTCACCACCGCCGTGCTCGTCGCCGAAGACCGGTGCGGCGACGTCGGATAGTTGTCCGCATCAACGAACATGTCCTCTATTTTCGAAGACACCGTCGCCCACACCGTGTCGTCCACCGCATGGTTTATCGTGTTGTCGCTCATCCTGCCGTGCCGCACGTACATCACGTTCTGCGGGTTGCTCGTCCCTTCGCTTGCGTATATGGTTCTTCGCTCCGCAGCGTACGTGTTGTTCATGTCCACGTACGCGCTCCAGAACCACTCACCCCCGAAGAAAACTATCGGCACCGGTTCCATGTACGGGATGCGGATGAACCGCGAGTCCGGCATGTCGTAGCACCGGCTTGGATGGAATCCCCAGTAGTTGTTTCCCGCATAATCATTCTCCGGCGTCAGCGAATACGACCTTATCCGCAGCGACTTCCCCTCGATCCCTATCTCGTATCGCAGTTGGTGCGTCGTCCCATCGTACGCGTGCTCGTACTCCACGACCACCTCGTCCCCCACTATCCCGTGTGACAGAAGTGTCACCGCAACGTTGCTCGGCACATCCTCCGGCAGCCACGGATTCGTCCCGTCGTTGGTGTTGTACTTGAATTGCTGCCCGCCCCGCATGATCGTCGCCCCGCTGCTCGCCTCCACTATCCGCAGGACACCGTTGCTGAAATACGTCCGCTCCCGCTCGATGTGATACTCGATCGTCTCGTCTCCCTCGAACTTCAGCACGTAGTCGTTCCCCACCAGCGCAACCGTATTCGTTCCAGCCGCACGCGAACCCAGCGGCACGATCCGGTCGTCCTCGAAGTTGTAGTAATCCGTGTCCCCGATGGCCCCCGCCGGCAGCATCGCCAATAGCAGAAACGCCAGAAGCATTCGCCTCATTCTTCTCATCCTTTTCGCTGTCTCCTCTCGACTGTTAAAGCGCACCCTCCACCACCCCGCCCAGCATACGCAGATTCCCGCTCGCGTCCACATACGAAACCACCTTCCCGCTCCCGTCCATGACCACCAGCGAGCTTCCCCCCGGACTCAAAGGATCCTCCCGCAGTTCGCTCGCAACGCCTGCAAGCCGCATGTTCCCCGAACGGTCTATCAGAACTACCGTATCTCCGCTCTGGTTCTTCACCACAAACTCGCTCGTTGACCCGCTCGGGCTTATCGCCGCGCTCTCGCTCAGCGTCCCTCGCAGCAACAGGTCTCCAGCCGCCGTGAATGCCGCCACCACCACCCCGCCCTCGTTCTTGACCATCAGTCCGTGCGGCGCCCCGATCACGTGCACGTAATCCTCCTTCCTCTCCTGCCCCGGACCCTCGGCCCCGTCCACCTTCAGCCTCACCGTATACGTCCCCGGGTTCTCATACACGTGCGATGGATTCTGATCGAACGAACTCCCTTCATCCCCGAAGTCCCATTCCCACGAGCCGATATCTCCTTCGGACTCGTCCGCAAACTGTACACTCAGCGGTCGCGATCCCACCCTCGGCGAAGCCGAAAAGTCCGCAACCGGGCCTCCGCCTATGAACGCCACGTCGTCTATGTATGCCGTCAAACTTTCCGCACCGGGCTGCGTGGCGAAGAAGAACCCCAGCTTCAACTCGCCGTCATTCGTCAGTACTTCCTTGGGAATCCCCCCTGGATGCGCGTCCGTCATCGTGTCAAGCACCACCCTGTTCCACCCATCGTCTAGCGCGTGCTGCACGTTGCCCACCAATAGGTCGTCCGTGTAGTGGAACTGATCGTTGTCGTTGAGATCCAGCCACATCGTCGCCACCCACAGCTCCCTCGCTGTCCCCGGAGCCAGGTACACTCTGCACGATATCGACTCCACATTCTCGATCGACTCTCCGCTCGTGTTGAATCCGGCAACTGTCGTACATCCTCCCGCCTGCCGTCTTCCTCCGTAGCTCTGCGACCGCAATCGCACAACGCGGTTAGCGGGATCCGTCGGGTCGTCGATGATCTCCGGCGACAGAAGCGGCACCCCCGTCGGGCACTCGTACGAATACAGCGTCGTCGGGTCAAACACAAACGCCTCCCACTGCACCCCCTCTTCTTCCGCCCGCCCGTTGATGATCGTGTGCCCGCTTGCATCTATCGCTCGCCCCGGAGGGCTCACCTTCACGTAGCCCACCTTCACCTCATCGTCCGACCCCTCGCCGTTCGTCGCCATCAGCTTCACCGTATGTCGCCCCACGCTTCTGTATGTATGCGTCGGATTCTGCTCCGTGCTGTCCACGGACCCGTCGTTGTCAAAATCCCACGCCCACGACGTCGGGAAGTTCGTCGACGTATCCGCAAAGCTCACCTTCGCCTTTCCCGCTCCCCATCTCGGCCTCGCTCTGAAATCCGCCACCGGCGCAAGTGCTGCATGGCTGAAAGGCACCGTCAGCGTGCTGATCGACCACCCTATCATCGTCAAACTGAAAGAGTTCCCGCTCGGCACGATGTTTGGCCGCGTGGCGTAATTCTCCCCCGCCGACGTCCTTATGTGTCTGACGTTACCCCCTATCGACGTGCAGTTGAACGTCACCGGAACGGCCGCATCCCCGAAATTGAAAGCCACGATAACAGCCTCGTCATCCCGCTTGAACGCCGTGACGTAGATGTCCGCGTGATCGTCACTCGCCTCCACCCTTATCGCTCCCGGCTTCACGTGTCTCGCCCACTGCTTCAGCACGTGGTATCTCGGCCACACGTAGTACGTCGTATCGTCCTTTATCGAAAGCACCCCTGACGACGAGTTCTCGTGTCCCGGCGTGTCCTGGCTCCATCCGTAGTAATGCCAGTAATGCCACGCCGTGACGTTCCCCACCGTCATCGCCTGCCAGATTAGCTTCGCCGCGTTCAGGCCCTCCACGATATCCTGCGTTGCTATCGACCCCCCGCTCACCATTATCTCCGTCTCCCACACGTTTTTCCCGTTCGCCGCCGAAAGATCCCGCAGCCCGGGCCAGTCGTCCGGCGGAAGGATATCGTAGAGCCACCCGATATCCCCGTATTGGTGCACCGACACGTGGTGCAGGTATCCTCTCGCCACCGGGTCGTCGAAAATCGCCTGCATGTAACCCGCACCGAGCGCCCCGTGGTCCGTGTCCGAAATCTTCCCGCACTCCGATCCCATCAGCACCTGCGGCAGCTCCTCCGCCGCAAACTTCGCCCCCGCCTCCTTCAGCATGTCCCGGTACTGCTCCGGGTTCGTGTCCGTGCTGTCGTATCCAACTCCCGGCTCACCAAACCCCGGCTCGTTGAATATGCTCACCGCGTCCGTCGTGAATCCCCAGATGTCCTCCATCCCCCCCAGGTAATCGTTAAGGTACTGCGCGTAATCGTCCTGATACTCCGGCAGCACGTGCCCCCCGTTCGCGTTGTCCCCGTTGTTCTTCATCCACCCGGGCGGGCTCGATACCTTCACCCACACGTAATCGATCACTCCCCTCGCCTTCGCAGCGTTCATGATCCATCGCTGATTCGCCATCACTGTCCAGTCATACGCAGCCCCCTCCGCTGGCTGAAAATCCGAGTACAGCCTTATGCACAGAGTGTTCATCCCCAGGTCGTCGAATATCAGATCGTACGCGTCGCTCCGGTACGGTTGCTTCAGTCCCGTCATCAGGCTCTCGTAGAAATTCGACGAAGCCCCCCATCCCTCGATCGTCTGGTACTCCGTATCGTAATCCACCGTAACCGTCGCCGCTCCCGCCGCTGCAGCCCACCACAGCAGCATAACCGCAGCCGCCGCAGCCGAGACTCTCCCTATCCCTTTACGGCCCGTTCGGTTCTCATCGCCCATCTTCTCCTTACTCCTCAGTGCATCAGTCGAAGCCTCATGCTTCACTCGGCTCCCTCTCTACGCACCGTCAGAACGTACCGCTTCCCCGGAAAGCTTGAATGAGCACGCCCGGAGCGCCGATGGCATCCCCTAGTAGTCCCCTAATTCGCTCCGACCCGCACTCTAATAATCCCACCCAAATCCCCCCTTGTCAACCCGAAAACCCATACGCCGCCCGGCCTTACGATCAGGGACTTTCCCCCGGATTAATCGCTCCGCTGATCCTCCTCGCATCCTCCACTATCCTCTGCGCGATCCTGTTGTTCCCGGACGAATCCATCTGTACAGGCTCGGCGTTTACGTTGCCATCCGGCCATCCGTACAGCACATTGTAGTATGGCGGCAATTCTACCTGGATCTCCCCTTCATCACCCACGTACCACCTCCACTCTGTCGTCCTGAAAGGGTCAAGCCCGCCCACCGTGTATTCCGAGAAGCTCTTGTTCTCAAGCCCTTCCTTCCATTCCAGGTATTCCTCAACGACCTGTCGCTGTGCGGTGGTCATCTGCCGGTCTGCCATCGACGTCATTATCTTGTCGCACGCGTACCCGACGACCGCCCAGCAGGTGTCCGCCCCAATCGTATCCACGGCCTCCAACACCAACGGCAGCGCCTCTTCCACCGAGCGTTCGCCTATCAGCAAGATCGTGGCGTTGATCTGCGTCGTCAGCGGAACTATGAGGTCGGAGTGATTCAACTCCCCTCCACCTGTCGTGACCACCTCTGCCGCCAGGCTTTGCCCGGACGCCGACAGCCCTCCCCACTGGGCAAGGTCGATCTCCAGCCGATTCAGAATCGCCTCGACCTGATTCGCAGACAACCCGCCTTCCGTCTCTTCCATCAGCTTCGCAAACCGCCTGCAGTATATTGTCATTCTCAGGCTGCTCGGCCCCGTCAGTGCGTCCAAATCCCCACTAAGGAAGTACCTGTTGCTCTCCCAATCCCCCATCATCCCCAGCGTTTCTTCGAAAGTCTCCTGCTCCAGCAGCTCAATTCTCGTCGCAGGTTGCCGCCAGGCCCTCTTCTCCCGATCAGCGGACCTCGAACGTGTGCTTTCTCCGACCTCCGCGACCTCCGTTCCCGGCAACCTCCCTGTCCCTTCATCACCGGCTCCGACGTTGAACTCCCCCTCTCGCCCCTCCTCCGCAGCCTCATCGCGCCCTCTTCCTGACATCCACAATAAGGCGCTGCCCCCGGCCACCAGCACAATCCCAACAACCAGAACGCACCGCCTCATCGGCTCTCACCCCTCAAGTTCATCAGCTCCCTCAGCCTGTTCAGCATCTCACCATGCCCCGGCGACAGCTCCGGCACCCCATCCGGCAGCGTCACCCAGAACAGCTCAAAAGTGATCGGCTCCGTCGGGCCCTCCCCCGGGTCGCTCTCCTGATGACGCCATCTCTCCGGCGGCTCCCCATCGCACAAAAGATGATAGAACCGCCGCCTGTGCATCTCACCTCGCTCGGGAACCGGGAAATCGCACTGGCCCAGAAAAGCATTCAGCCGAAGCCCCCGCAGCCCCGTCTCCTCGAACGCCTCGCGCATCACCTCCTCATCCGGGTCCTCCCCCTCGTGCATCGTCCCCGCGGGAACCTGTATCCCCGCTTCCGGGAAGTCCGGATGGCTGAATACCAGCAGCCGCTCTCCGTGCGTGATGTACGCGAACACTTTCTCTCTAAGGATAGTCATGCGCCGTCCCTACGTCCTTCACTCACGCCGTAGGCGCTAGACCCACCGCAACGCGCAGCGCGTTCACCACGTCCCCAATGTCGATCGAACCGCTCCAGTTGAAATCGCCCGCCGCCAGTTGTTGTGGTGTCGGCGTGTCCAGTCCCACTGCGCATCTCAGCATCAGCACCACGTCGCTGATCCCCACCCCTCCGCCGTCCAGGTCCATCGACGTCGGCGGACCCACAACCCCGTTCGGCCTCGGACTCGTCGTCACCGTAACCTCCGTCCTGTCCTGTTCCGGACCTATGTCCAGCGCCACCTCGTCCGTCTCGCCCCCCGTCCCACCTGCCTGGTACAGCCCGGTCACCGAATCTATCGTCGCCCCCGACGGCGCGGACACCATCGACCACGTCCCATCACCCGCGCTCGCTACGAAGTTCAGATACTCCCCCACCGACACCGTCGCGTTGCTCGGCGTGAGACCATGATTGGCCAGAATCTTTATCCACGACGTGGAGATGTTATCCACGTATTCCTTCATGAGCGGAATCCCGTACTCCCGATCCACCGCATGCGTTGTATTAGTCTGGTCGCTGTACGACCCGAGCGCGTTGAGCACATAGAACTCATCCTCGGTCTCCGACGCCGCGTTCATGTCTGTGTTCAGAACCACGAAATACGTCTCGGTGCCTCCCGGGCTGATGCGCACCGTGGCGCTCCCGGCAGGAAGCGGAATGTACTGCATGCCCGATGTCCACGAAAGGGTCGATACCGTCGTCACCCACTCGTCCCACAGGAATTCGTAATCGCCCGACCCCGTGTCCCGAAACACCTTGATGTCCTGGATTAGCGCGTTCGCCTCCGCTTCCGTCAGGTAGTTGAAATCCAGCACGATCTGGGCCAGCTCAAGGTCGTTGTCATCCGGCCTCCCGTTGTGCGTGACCGTTATCTTGAAGATGTCGGGGGCCGCGCCCTCGTACATCGTCCTCGGCGCAGTCGAAAGGCACACGACAGTGTATTGGCCCCCCGCGTTGCTGTAACGCATCACCAAGTCGTCCGAAAACGACGCCGACACAATATCCACATCCCCGTCCATGTCAATGTCCCCCGCGCAAACCGCCACGGCCCCGTCCACGTTCACCGATATCACATGCGGAGTGAACGACGGCGGCGACGCCCCGTTGCTCTCGTACCATGCAATCTTGTCGTCGTCATGCGACGCGCTCAGCACGTCCACGTCTCCGTCCAAATCCACGTCCGCTGCGTACACCCACCTCGCGTCCAGCGCGTCCGTCGTGATCGTGTACCCCGGCCACAGGCTCGTTCCGTTGTTGTTGTACCACGCAATCTTGTTGTCGCCCGAAGAGGCCGACACCACGTCCGGCTTCCCGTCCCGGTTCATGTCCGCCGTGCACACGTACCTCGGCTCGTCCGCCCCGTAGCTTATGGCGTACGGCGTCCAGCTCGGCGTCGTCCCCCCGTTGTTCCTGAACCATAGGATCGTGTCCTCATCCTTCCCCGCCGACACAATGTCCTGATCCCCGTCTCTGTCCAGGTCCGCGCAGCACACCGACAAAGGATAGTCCAGGCTGCTCGTAATCGTATATGCGCTGAATGACGGCGGCGTCGCACCGTTGTTCTTGTACCACACTACCTTGTCGTCCTCGCTCGAGCACGCCACCACCTCCGCACGCCCGTCTCCCGTAAGATCCGCCGCGCACACACCCGTCGGACCGTCCTGCACACCTATCGATACGGTGTGACTCACCACCGAGAAGTGGATGCTGCTCGCCCCCTGGATCTCCGTCCACGCCACCTTGTCGTCCGCCCACGAGCTCACAACAAAGTCCAGGTCCCCGTCATCCTCCATGTCCGCAGCGTATACCTGCTGCGGCATGCTCGCGTCGTAATACAGACCGAATATCCCGAACGCCGGGTACCCCAGTCGATGGCTCTCGTAGCACTCCACGTTCCCCTCAAAAAACGACGTGCACAGGATGTCCGTATCTCCGTCCCCGCTCATGTCCCCCAGGCAAAGCGAATTCACTCCGTCCGGCGTGGAATCAATCTCGCTCTCCCATGGGAACGCCGCATTCCGGTGAATCGATTCGTTCTCGTACCACGCCACGTCGTCGTCATCGGACGACCCCGACACAACGTCCGGGTCTCCGTCACCGTCTATGTCTGCCACCGCCACGTCTCGCGGGTTGTCCGCCTCCATCGATATCGTCCGCGCTTCCGCGAACGTCAACACCCCCTCGTCGTTCTCGTACCATGTAATCCGATCGTCGGTCGCCGACGCCGACACCACGTCGATGTACCCGTCGCCGCTTAAGTCCCCCGCGTAAATCGCCCTCAGCGTACCCGCGGTCTCCGTAACCGGATAGTCCCACCACGTTGCCCCGTCTCCGTTAACGTTTCTGAAGTAGTAGATCGAACCGTCCACCGACGACGCCGACAGCACGTCCAAATACCCATCCACATCCACGTCCGCCACAATCACGTCCGTGGGCCCGTCCGCAACGATGTCGTCTATCACAACCGGAGTAAACGAAGGATCCGCCGCCCCGTCGCTCTGGAGCCATCCAATCCTGTCATTCAAATACGACCCCCACACGATATCGATCGCACCGTCCCCGTTCACGTCCGCCGGGTAAACCGACGTCACCCCGTCCGCCACGCTCGGCAGCGGCGATATGTACATCACTATTATGTGCTTCGTGAAGCTCGGTATCGCCGCGCCGTTATTCTCGTACCACGAGATCTCGTCGTCGTTGTACGAACACGATATCACGTCCACGTCCCCGTCCCTGTCCATGTCCCTCGCGCACACTGCCCGCGCACCGTCCGCCTCCGTCGTCAGAACGTACGGCGTCGCGTAGAAACTCGGCGGCGACCCGCCGATGTTCCGATACCACCGGATCGCGTCGTCGTATTGCGAAGCCGAAAGCACGTCGATCAGCCCGTCGCGGTTCAGATCCGCCGCCCACACCGACATCACCGCGTTCGCTGCCGTGTAGATGTTTCGCTCGGCCCACAGTTCCCCCGTCCCCAAATTCTCAAACCACGACACTATATCGTTCCCCCCGTCCCCGCTCACAACGTCCATGTCCCCGTCGCGGTCCAGGTCGATCGGAAAAACCGAGTAGCAGTCCGCCCCCCCGATCCTGTACTTCGGCGCAAACGGCACCTCGCCCCCCTCGCATCTACGTACCCCGAGCCCGGCAATCGCAAGAAGGAAACTCGACGCAACTAGGAAAAGACCCCACCGCTTCCTCAAGGGAAGCATCCTCGCACAGGTTTCTGCGCTCCCCATCGCGCGCTCCTTTCCGCAGACTTACCAGTCACGCTGATCCGCCCGGTTCCCAAAGCACGCACCAGCCGCGTTCGAGCAACACGGCCGACAAGATCGCTCTCTCTTCACCTCGCAGAAAAACCAGCCTGCCCTTCCTCACACGTACTCTATCGTGCTCGGCGGCTTCGGCGTAATGTCGTATAGCACCTTCGTCACCGAAGGGATTTCCTCGCAGATCCTTCTCTGAATCCTCATCAGCGCCGGCCACGGAAGCTTCGTCACCGATGCCGTCATCGCGTCCTTGCTCTCCACCGACCTCACCACCACGATCTCCCCGAACTCCCTCCTCCCCTTCGGACCCAGCCCCGTCGCCCTGTCCGTCAGGCTTACCGCAAACGCCTGGAACGGCCTGAATCGCTTCGTCTCCTTCTCCACTATCGCGCACGCCTTCCGCACAATCTCCACCCGCCGCGGCGTCGCCTCGCCCACCACCCGCGTCGCAAGCCCCGGCCCGGGGAACGGCATCGCCTGGCTGATCTCCTCCGGCAGCCCCAGCGCCCTCGCCACCTCCCTCACCTCAGGCTTAAAAAGCGACTTGATCGGCTCGATCACGAAAAACCCGTACCCCTTCTGCGGATCCAAACCTATCTGCTCCAGGATATTGTGCTGCGTCTTCACTCCGCGTTTCGTCTCCAGCACGTCCGCCTTAATCGTCCCCTGCAGCAGAAACTCCGCCTTCCACTTCCTCACCTCGTCACCCAGAACCTTGTAGAACGTATCCCTGAACTTCTTCCGCTTCTTCTCCGGGTCCGCTGCCCCTTTCAAAGCCTTAAAGAACCTGCTGCTCGCCCTCACTACCTTCACCGGAACCCCCAGCTTCTTGAACGTCGCCACCACCCGTTCCTCCTCTCCCTCTCTCATCTGCCCCGTATCGATCCACACCGTTCGGAGCTGCTTCCCCAGCGCCCTGTGACCCAGAATCGTCACAACCGAGCTGTCAACCCCGCCCGAAAGTGCGTTGATCGCCCGACCGTCTTTCACCCTTCTCTTGATCTCTCTGACCCTCTGATCCGCAAACCGCTCCCACTTCCGAGACGTAACCATACCACCCCTCCAATCAGTGCATCAGGAAACAGAACCCCGCACGAACTGCCCATAGTCTCCCCCCATCCCCCTCCCCTGTCAACCCTGTCTCGCCCGAACACAATCCTCCCCACACTCAACGGGGAGGCGATGCGAATCCCTCTCCAGCCACTACATCGCCATGCCGGAAACTACCCAAATCTCTGTCCCACCAATCGAGGTCCCGTTTGTGTCCCCAGAATTCCAGCCCTCTTCCCTACCTTATCTCCCACTTCGTAAACACCACCCGCTCCACCGCATCCTTCCTCCCCTTCCGTTCCTCATACATCTCGTTCAGCATGCTCTTCAGCTCAGTCTCCAGATCCTGTATCTTCCCCAAATCCCTGCCCTGTAGAATCCTGATGATCCTGTCACGAAACTCGCTGCGCAGCTCCTCCATTTCTTCCGCCAGCACGCTGCTATCCCCTTCACTCACCGCAGCCATCAGAAGCGTGATCTCCGTGAACAAATACTTCTCCTCTTTCTCCGCAGCGCCGACCCGCACATTCACCAGGAAATCCCCAAGCGAAAACAACGCCCTCCGCGAAGTCTCGTCAATCACTTCCATCTTCGCCTGCGCCATCTGCACCACTCGGGCATCTTCAAACGGCCCGATCCCGTCAACCTTGTTGGTCATGAACCACTTCTTCACCTTTTCTGCCTCTTCACGGCTAGCGAAGACGCCGGCGAAGACCCTGGTCTCGCTCCTGGATTCGAGCGGAAACGTCCGGTATCCGAACTTCTGAAGCGCCTTGATGAGATCATCTGCCAGCCCCGGCTTCGCCCCCTTGTCGAAGGAAACCAAATCAACAAGGTAACCTGAATCCGGCATCACCGCAGGGCGCTTTTCCCCCTCCCTGCCCACCCCCTCCCCATGCTCCAGCAGCTTGTACCGAACCCTCATCCCCTCCTCCGTCATGCCCGTTACCTGGAACAGCGCCAGCGACCCTTCTTCCGTCACCAACACCCACGTCAGAGGAAGGGCCTCCTGCACAATCTCGTACATGATGGTGCCTTCTCTACCTTTCGTTGACAATTCTTCTCTGAGCTTCTGCACGTCGGGAGTATCCCACCATGTGGTGTCGACGACCGCACTCTTGCTCCCACCCCGGCAAATAACAATGGGCCTCTCATACTGCTCAAACAGCGTCAGTCCGACATCCCCAATATTCCCCCGCGGCTGCTGGCTGTTTCTCTCGACGAGCTTGCCTGTCTTGAGGTCTACGCTGTCTGTCTGCCGCGTCACCAACAGTTCAATCACCCTCCCCAACGGCACCCAGCCTTCTCGCTCCCCGCGTCCCGCTGGCTTTGGCCCGTACCCCCCAAGCGGAAGTGCTGGTGACACCCCAGCCCTGAAATCAGACGTTATATCCGATCGTGGTGACACGAACCCTTCATCAACAAAGGCCCCCGTCGCCGCACCCTTCCCCTCTCCGCCCACCCCCTCCCCATACTCCAGCAGCATGTACAACACGCGGGTCGCAAACGCCTCTCTGATCGGTTCGACCTCCACGAATCCTACCGATCCTTCCCGCGTTCTGAACGCATACGTCAGTCCCTCACTCAGCCAGAGTTCGCCTGGTTCTTGATTCGGCACGTTGTCCAGCCCCATCTTCTTCAGTTCCTGCACAGTCAGGCCTGGATCGGCGTAAGAACTCGGTATCGGCATCGCCGCCAGCCTTACCCCCATGCCTTCCACGTCCCCAACGATGTCAACCCCGTCCTGCGAGAGGAACGGCTTCATTTCCTCCCAATTCAGCTTCCGCGGAGCCGAGTACGTGCGCCCCTTCTCAAAATCCAGCATGCAGCTCACCCCTTGCTCGTAATCATTGACATACCTCTCCACGAACTCCCGCAGCGGCACCAAATCCCCCACGCCTTCCCCCCCACCTCTGAACATCTTCCCCAATGTGGGAATCCGGGTCAGCATAGGCACCTCACTCTCAGCACCGAGCGCCGAAGGAATCTCCTCGCCTATCTCCCGCATCCTTCTCCCCAGCGCCGGCGGGGCTGTCGTGATAATCTCGCCCCCTCGCTTCGGCAGCACCGCGATCGTGTTCGCATCCACCGCCAGATATCCGAACCCCACCGGCCTCAGCAGAAGATGCAGAAACTTCCCCGCCGGCACGTCTATCATATAGAAGAGCGGCGTCGGCCGCGCCGCGAGCGACTCCCCTTCGTACGGCATCACGTCATGGAGAAAGATGTTCAACCCCGTCTGCAGCGCAATATCGTCCAGCACGTCCTCAATCGTCTTCGCCGGGTTGTCCCCTTCCGGCTTCTTTGCATCCACCGACACCGGCAGCGCCAGCAGATCCGTCAGCGTCTCCTTGTCCTCCTCCATGATCCTCGATTCGATCGTCGCCCCTTCTTCCGGAACCACCATGAGCGTGTTTCCCTTTCCCATCTCGTACCCGTACGCGTACGGGCTCAGCACCAGATCGAGCAGCACCCCCGCCTTGATATCGACCACATAGAAGAGCGGCGCCGGACGATCGGCCAGCGGCTCGCCCGCGTACTCCAACACATCGTGCAGGAATATGTTCAGTCCCGTCTGAAGTGCAATCTCATCCAGCACCTTCTGAACCGTCGTCGCCGGCTTACCCTCCTCCGGCTTCCCCACCTCCAGCGAGATCCGCAGCGCCAGCAGCCCCCGAATCTTCGCCACCTCCTCCGGCGTCAGCCCACTCTCTGTCTCCTCGGCCGCTGGTTTCTCGACTTCCGCCTCCACAGCCTCAAGAGGCGCGCTCTCCTCCTCGCTCTTCTCAGCGCTCCTCGCCGTGAGCACAAAGCCCGGCACCGCAATAACGCTCAAAACGCAACAAGCACGATCGCTCGCCTTGACAGCTTCGCAACTCGCCTCAAATCCGACGCCATTATCGTCAGCCTCCTCTTCAGATCGCCGAACGACTCCGCCACTACCGGAACCGCCGACCCTCTCGCCCCAAGCTCCCGGTGCACCTCCGCCGCCGTCACCATCGCACTCGCATACACCCTCCTGTCTGCCTTCTCGCTCGCCAGCACCCGCTCATCGCACGCCCGCTCCCGCTCGAACAAAATCCGCCTCTTCGCCAGATGCATCACGGGATGGAAGAAATAGATCGCCTCACAGACCGCCAGCAGCCACCCGACCGCCGGATCCCTCCGCTTCAAATGCGCGAACTCGTGCGCCAGCACCGCCGTCAGCTCTTCCCTCGAGACTTCCTTCACCAGCGCCGCAGGCAGCACGGCCGTCGCCCTTACAACCCCCGACACGAACGGCGACACCGCCTCGTCCGTCACCAGCACCCTCGGCACTCGCCCGAGCCCCATCATTCGCGCCGCCTCTTCCGCCGCCCCCATCGCCTCTTCCGACGCCACCTCTCTCCCGCGTGCCACAACCCCCCGCATCTGCCCCCATCCTCTCAGCAGCTTGATCGCGAAGAACAATACCCCCGCGATCCACACCCCCATCATCCACACCCATACACTCACCCTTGCCCGTTCCTCAGAAATTGGCGCGCTGTTGCCGGGGACGAACGTGTCTGGCCCGGAAATCCACCCTTGCTCCTCGCTCGTCGTCGTCATCCCTGGCACAAATGCCCCTTCCGTCGGCTCAACCACATGACGGGCAGCCACAACCTCTGACCCAATTCCTAACTCCGGACTCGCATCAACCGGCTCAGCAGGAAGCAGCGGCAGCCCGATCGTCACCAACGGCATGATCAACAGCTTCACCGGAACCAGCATCCACAACCAGAACCGCAGCGCCGCAGGCCCGCGCTTCAGCCGCCACGTCACCAGAAACACAACCCCCGCCAGCACCGCGCTCTGCCACGCCGCCAGCCACATGACCTCGAGCCACCGTCTCGCAATTCCGTCGAATACTTCCAGGGGCGCGTTCATCTCCTACTCCCCCTTCTCCTTTTCGAGATTCTCCGAAATCGTACGAAGCGCATCCACCTGCTCTCGCGTCAGCCCTTCCGTCTTCGCCAGGTACGCGACGAACGGCAGCGGCGACCCGTCCAGCACTCGCTCTACAAACTGACCGATAAGCCCCGAGATCACCTTCCCCCGCTCCTCCGTCGTCGAGTACCGATAGACCCCCTCAACCTTCCGTCGCCTCAAGAAATCCTTTCCGTGGAGCCGCTGCATGACCGTCAAGACCGTCGTCCGCGCCAGCCCCCGCTCCCGCTCGAACACCTCCGCCACCTCCTGCACCGAGCACGGCTGCCGCTCCCACACGACTTTCATCACCTCTAGCTCAAGCTCTCCAAGTCCCGGCTCTCGTTTCGCCAACGCCTTTCTCCTTTCGACCTCAAGTTGCCGCAAAACTACGCTTGTAGTCTACAGGCCCTATACTACACCTGTAGTCGTCTGTCAAGAGGAAAATCCTAGATTTCTTCGGAAACCTCCCACCTCCCCCATAATCCCCCTATACACCCTCTCAGCCCGGAAAAAAAGCCGGGAGGACTCTACGTCCTCCCGGCTTCCACTTCTCAAATTGTCCCCGTTCTCACGGGTCCATCAGCCCCTCATCGCTAAGGATGAATGACCTCGATAATAGTAGGCTGAATCCCCGGCCCGGCGTCGAGAATCACCGCGATTATCTCGCCCGGGCTTGGGTAGAACCCCTCCCCGTTCGCCAGCGCATCGTCCACCATCGATTGCCCGAACCACGTAAATGGAGGCAACTCCGTTCCCACGAAGTACGAGATCGCCTCTTGGATGGAAAAGTCTCCCGCCATCGGATGCTTGTGGTTCAACACGTAGTTCACCATGTCCCAATCGGCATCCTGAAGGCTCGGCGGAAGCGCCGGATCGTAGCTCGAGTAAATGTCTACCTCGAGCGTAACGTGGAACGGCAGCGGAATGTCCTCGTCTACGCACCAGCCGTCGTATACCCCGTCCGCGATGTCGTACCCCGCTGGCACTCCCGACAACTCCAGAGCGAACATCGCCCCCGTCTCCGTGTGCACCCATATCGCCGTCAGGTATGCTGTCTCCGGCAGGCGAAGCGGCGGAGTTGGCGTAGGTGTAGGAGTTGGCGTAGGCGTGGGCGTTGGAGTCGGCGTCGGTGTAGGTGTTGGCGTAGGCGTAGGTGTTGGTGTGGGCGTCGGAGTCGGCGTCGGAGTGGGTGTTGGCGTTGGCGTCGGTGTCGGCGTCGGGGTAGGAGTTGGCGTCGGTGTCGGAGTTGGCGTTGGGCAAGGCTGTATCTCGTAGCAGAAGCAGCCCTTCCACTCTCCACCCCACGCGGTCTCCTCCTGGAGCACGATTCCGCCCGGCCCAATCAGCTTCACGACCGCGTGCGCAGCCACGCACAACGTATCTCCCACTTCGTAGCCGATGTCCGCCAGCGGAATGACGTACGTGTACTCCGTCACCGGCGGCCTGTGCCTCTTGCTGTACGGGAAGTGGCCGACCTTAAACTCCCCCTGCTTATTCCGCGGCATGTCGGCGCACGTATCCGCGATCGCAAGATGGGTATCCGTTATCACCCATCCCCCCGTCGTGCTGTACGTCACGTACAGGTTCGTGCAGTCGTTGCCGACCGTCACCGACCCGGCGATGTAGTGCTGACCCGCAATCAGGTCTACCACCGTCGGTGTGCCGCACAGCGCCTCGGCGGGAACCGGAGCTAGCATGACCGCCGCCGCAACAACCACCAGCAGCGCCGCCAGCACCCTCACTCCCGCCTTCTTCACCTCAGTACCTCTCATAGTCCCCCCCTTTCAGGGCTCTACTAACGTATCCCCCAAATATACCGACCGGCGTGCCATTACTTGCCTGCCCCCCGGCAGACGAATGACACTTTGCACGCTTGACAGGTTAACACTTGTCACTACTGTGTCAAGCAAAAATCTCGGTGCTTTCCGCTTCGATGCTATATCATGTGTTGACGAACGCAAGCGCCTCTGAAAAAGAATCCAGTACGTAAGGAAGAATCTTACTGCCCCGTGCGGTCCGCCCACTCCTTTCCCCTCCGACTCCCCGTACCCTTCATGTTCGACCGCACCCGTCCCGTAACACAGGATGTAGGGGCCTCATCACTCCAATCCCTCGTTCACTGTTCCTTCCCCGCTGTCAGATCCAGTACCCCCTTTACCTCCAAATCGTCCATATGCCTGTCTGCGTACACCGTGTAAAGCATCCCCTCTGGTGACATCACCCAGCAGTAATGCCAATTATCGCCTACTGGCGCTATTGCCCAGCCGCCGGAACACGCAGCCGCCTGCGGAATCTCCTCCGCCCGCGCACTGCTCCAGCCTGCATGCCCCGCAAAGCCGACCGCCACAGCCCCAACGATAAGTCCCGCAAGGAAAATCAAACCGACGTTCGACCTGAAAACCGCCGACATCCTCCTCCCCCTTTCACACATAGGAACCTGCAAACAACGACCTCACTCACTCTGCTTCCACTTCATACACCCGCAAGGCAAAAACGCAAGCCCGAATCCCCCGCCCCTCTTCTCCTCTCCGCTCTCTACGCGCGCCTTCCCGAAGATTCCCCGTGGTGCTCCCAATCGCGAGCCTATATACTCGTACGCATGCAGCTTAGGTCCGCGCACGATGTCGCATACACGTGCACCTGCGCCCTGAAGATGAGCAATCGCGAAAGGAAGATCATGAACGCCCCCTCTCGAACCCGCCCCATCGTTCTCCTCATCCCGTCCTGCACCGTCCTCGCCTTGCTCGCCTTGGCCCCCCGCGCATCTGGACACGACCTTTCATCTGATCCCTCGGCCGCGGAGCCCCTCATCCTCGCCCACGGATACGGCGC
>Ga0180438_10004967_pt1 | contig 18807 bp, 13 predicted proteins | sample SS_ome_12_FD_132455 | JGI IMG/M metagenome (GOLD analysis project Ga0180438, IMG submission 132455) | Hypersaline lake sediment archaeal communities from the Salton Sea, California, USA - SS_3_D_2 metaG | ecosystem: Environmental > Aquatic > Non-marine Saline and Alkaline > Hypersaline >...
AAGCTGCGGCCAGGTCCGCAGCCGCCCCCGTGTACCCCCGTCGGTGACACTGCTTGAGAGCGCCGTCGAGCCAGAACCCGAAGTCGGTTTTGAGGCTCGCAGTATTGGGCAGCTCGAAATTCCACACGGTCGCTTCGAGCCAAAGCTCGATTGGCTCCATTCCAGCGCCGGCGATCTCGATAAGGCCGGTGTATGTGCCCGGTGCCGTGTCGCGCGGCGCGTGTACCGTGAGCCACAACGGTGCGCACTGGCCGCCCGGGGCCCGAAACGGCGCGTAAGGAATAAGAGGGTCCGGCCACTGTCCTGTCGGGTTCTCGAAATGCGTCGGAACGCGGACAGGAACGTAGCCTACGCGAAATAGCGCGACCTTGTCGGCCGGAATCGTATTGCCCGTGGCGTGGTCAACCAAATCATGGACTTGGACGGTCACGTTGTCGAGATCGCGACCCTCAGGAGGACGGACAACTAGTTGAAATGACTCGTATTCATTTCGTGCGAGGGCGATTCTGGCGGTGGGGACAAACTCGCCCGTTGCTTCCGGCACGTCCTCGCGAAAGACCTTATGGAGCGGGTCTTCGATCCAGAGCGCGGTATCCCCGGGAGCGGCAAGGGCACGCCGTAGCGTTCGGGGCCGCCGGTCAAGCGCGTGGGGTGCGTCCGTCCAAGCGTCCATGACAATCGTATCCGCTCCACCCGCCACGAACTGCGTATCGATGCCGCCATGCGGCGAGCCGGAATCGAAACCCAGCGGAAAGGCCTGGCCATCGCGCTCGAGCAGAGCCATGAACTCGTATGCACCGTCGCGGGGGGCAGCCCAGTCGTACGTACATCGCGCCAGGCGGCCCGGGCGGACATCGAACCGTTTCCGCGGCAGTTTCCATACGGTTTCGTCGTCGGCGCGCACGCTCGCCTGCATTTCGACGTCCGACAACGGCCTAATGGCGCCAATCAGCAGGATCAGTTTTCCGGGCTCGTAGTCGATTTGCACCACGATGCTGTCACTCGCGAAGTCAATGTGCGTAAGACCGCGGACAATGCCTATCTGATAGGTCGTGGTCCACGTGTCTCCGACCTCGAGCACGCGCGGCGTGAACGCCGTCTGAAACCCCAGGTTTCGTTCCCCCTCATCGCGCAGCGCAAGGAAAGAGTGTGTATGGTCGGCGTGAAACAGTCCGAACACCGTTTCTCTTGTTACCGGGTCCGTGACGGCGATCCAGTTTCGGGCGGCCGGGAAGTAGCCGCTACGGCGGGGCTGGACGATTCCAGCGAACGAGGGCAAATCGATCCGGTCATTTGGGTCGAACGCTCCCCCGGGGCAAACGTCGTTGCGCACCCAAGGCGCGATCCAGTGGTCCTCGCTGCCTTTATTCTCGACGGTCCACGTGACGCGAAACGCCGTGGCGTCCGGCACGAGTTCGACGGCACGCGTTACGTTCAGGCCGCGAATGTTGGGGCCGTCGCAATCATAGGAAAACCGGATTTGGTGCGTGCCCTCGATACCGTCCTGCTGCCTAAGCCGCGCGTTTAGACGCCGGCCAGGCACGTAAAAGCTGCCGATGCCGAATCCCTCTTGCAGCAATCCTCGCTCAGCCACGACGTTGCGCTGTGTCGTGAGCAACGCGAATTCCGCCACCAACCCCGAGGCCGGCGGCGCCATCCGCAACGTTACATGCTCGTTGCCGAGCACGCACGGCTCTTCGGCGCGGCCCCACGCCACGATTAGGATCACTGCATTGATGAGAAGCAGCCATCTTGCTCGCATGATGTAACGTTCCTGACCTGTGCGTATCCGGGCGACCATGCACAAACCGGCGCCACGTGCCGGACAACCGAGAGCGGTTGTGCCACAAAGTGTAATACAAATCAGGGCCAATGAGAAAATGGTGCGTAAAACCCGCAGGAAACTCGAAAACCCCGTTTGGTGACGCGGGTCCAAGCCAGGAGGAGGTATTGACCGGGGCTAGGGCAGACTGGTACCATAAGCATAGGCATCATAGACGTGCAGGCCAAGGGTTGCAGCTTGCAGCCTTTTGAAAAGTCGGGCGATTATTTCTCGTAATTCCGTTCTTGGGGGACAAGCAGTGCTGGCAAACAGCAAACGGGGCGAGAAGCGCTCCCCTGACTTCGAACAGCAGGTGCTTGAGCATCTGGACATGCTCTATGCCGTCGCACTTCGTCTCACGCGCAATCCGGCCGACGCTCAGGATCTAGCCCAGAACACGGCTGTGAAAGCCTTACGTTTCCATGACAAGTTCAAGGAGGGAACGTATATTAAGGCTTGGCTCCTCACGATTTTGCGCAACACGTTCATAAATGAATACCGCAGAAAAGCGCGTCGACCCACCTTCGTCGAGTTGACGGGCGCGGAGCCCGCGAGTTCAACCGCGCCGGATCCCGACGTTTTCTTCGAGCCGGCCCGCGAGAACCGGAACGATCTCCTCGAACTTCTGGATGACGAGGTGAAACAGGCCGTCGAGTCGTTGCCCGACAATTTCCGCCTTGCCGTGATCATGGCGGACCTCGAGGACAAATCATACAAGGAAATCGCCGAGGCAATGAATTGTCGGCTCGGCACGGTCATGTCGCGCCTCTACCGTGGCCGAAGACTCCTCCGCGAGCGCCTGTACGACTACGCAAAGGACCGGCGACTCGTTGGCGAGGAAAAGGACTAGCCTCGGCATCGCGCGGCGGAGCGCACGTGCCGTTAGTTCCAGCATGAGGAGACCAGCCATGGCCGCCGCCAGCACCGACATTCGAATGCGCGAAGACTATAAAAAGGGGTTCTGGCCCCTGATCGTCACGCAGTTTCAGGGGGCCTTCAGCGACAACCTTCTGAAATTCGTCATCGTCTTCTATCTGCTGGACTACTTCGAAGGGACCGCCATGGAGTCACACGTGACGGTCGTCACCATGGCCCTATTCACAGTGCCGTTTATCCTTTTCCCTGTGTACGCGGGCGCACTGGCCGATCGGTTTAGCAAGCAACGCATCGCCGTGTGGACGAAGTGCTGGGAATTCCTGGTCATGAGCCTTGTCGTCGTTGCGTTTCTGTTCGGCAACCCGTACTTCTTGTGGGGCGTCCTTTTCCTGATGACCATGCAAAGCACGTTCTTCAGTCCTGCAAAATACGGCATATTGCCCGAGATTTTGCCTGACAGTCGTCTTTCCTGGGGCAACGGTTTACTTGGCATGGGCACGTTTGTGGCCATTATCCTCGGCTCGGGATTTGCCGGGCCGCTGATGGATATTGTGGGGGAACGCCTGTACTTGGTTGGCATTGTGCTGGTGGCGCTGGCAGGCATTGGTCTTGTGTCGGCCGTTCGGATCACGCGGCCCCCTGCCGCGGAACCCCGGAAGCGCGTTCCTGTGGCGCCATGGGGCGGCATGGGGCAGTACTTCAGGTTTTTCCGAGCGGATCGGTGGCTGATGTTGACGATGCTCGGCATTGCTTTTTTCTGGTTCGCGGGCTCGGTAGTTCAGCAGAACGTCGTGGAACTTGCGCAGGCCGGCGAGAAAGCGGCGCGGGCCGGCGCGGGCGCGGTTGCCGAAACCGTTGAATCTGCCGAAAGGGGCGGGCAAGCCTTGGAACGTCCTTCTGTTGCGGCAGCACCGGCAAGGATGTCGGAAGGGGGCTGGACGCGTATGGTGGCGTTGTTTCGCAACGCACGTTTCACGAAGAAGACCCTGCTTCAGACCGCTGTGGCCTTGGGGATTGCATTGGGCAGCCTCGCGGCCGGCTACTTGTCCGCGGGAAGGATAGAAGTCGGTCTTATTCCTTTGGGCGCGTTGGGCCTAACCATCTCAAACGCACTTATGGCGGTGCCGGGTTTCGGCTATTCAATGCATCTTCTGTTGCTGTTTCTCGTCGGGGCCTCGGCAGGGTTCTTCGTTATTCCTCTGCTGGCCGTACTGCAGCAGCGCAGCCCAAATCACGTTAAGGGAGGCCTGATCGCAACCTCGAATTTTGTTTCGTCGGTCGGGATGGGCTTTGGGGTCGGGCTTTTCTTTTTACTGTTCACGGCGTTGGGTTTGAGCCCACAGGCGATTTTTCTTGTTGCCGCGATCATGACGTTCGTTGCGGCCGCCTACATTTGCTGCCTGTTGCCGATGTTTTTGTTTCGGTTCATGATGTGGTGCTTGGGCCACAGCATCTATCGGTTGAAGGTGTTTGGCGCGGAGAACATCCCCGAAAAAGGCGGCGCCCTGCTGATTGCCAACCACACGTCTTTCATCGACGCGTTTGTGATCACGGCTTCGACCGATCGCCTGGTTCGGTTCGTGATGTTTCAGGGGATGTACGATCTGCCCTGGATCAAACCCTTCGCCAAACTCTTTGGCGCGATTCCCGTCGCGGCCACGAATTCGCCGCGCGAACTCCTGGAATCCCTGAAAACGGCCACCAAGGCCGTCGAGAGCGGCGAAATCGTGTGCATCTTCGCCGAGGGCCAGATCACGCGTACGGGGCAGATTCTTCCGTTCCGGAAAGGATTCGAACGGATCATGAAAGGCCTTGATGCGCCGATCATCCCGGTTCATCTCGATCGGCTTTGGGGCAGCATCTTCAGTTTCGCGGGCGGCAAGTTCTTCTGGAAGGCGCCACGGCGTATTCCGTATCCCGTCACCGTTAGCTACGGTCGGCCGATGGCCTCAACCGCCAAAGCGTTCGAGGTCCGCAACGCGATTCAGGAGCTTGGGACGGAAGCGTACAAGCGCCGTCGGCAGCCGCTGCTTCACCGTGCTTTCATCAAAACGGCGCGACGTCATCCGTTCCGATTCGCCATCGCCGACGGCCGTACGCCGAAGATGACGTTTTTGAAGGCCCTGGCGGGAAGCATCGTCCTTGCGCGCAAGTTCCACAGACTTCTCGGCGCGGAGTCATACGTCGGGGTGCTTATTCCCCCGTCGGTCGGCGCCGCCCTCACGAACGTTGCGTTGCAGATTATGGGCAAAGTCCCGGTCAACTTGAATTACACGGCCTCGACGGAGTCCGTGGCCTTGTCTGCCGCGCAGTGCGGCATCACGCATGTTGTCACGTCGCGCGAGTTCCTCGAAAAGATGCCTGTCGATGTGCCCGGTACCCCGGTCTTTATCGAGGACGTGAAAGAAACCGTGCGCGGTGCGGACAGGTTTCGCGCGCTGTTGTCGGCAATGTTCAGTCCGATCCGGTTCCTGGAACGCTCGGCTGGCGCGCCGTCCGGACGCAGCCCGCAGGATCTGGCGACAGTTATTTTCTCGAGCGGCAGCGAGGGAGAACCGAAGGGCGTCATGCTCACGCACTTCAACGTAGCGAGCAACATCGAAGCGGCGCTTCAGGTATTCCCGTTTGTCGAGGGCGACTGCGTCATGGGTATTCTCCCCTTCTTCCACTCGTTCGGCCACATGGCAACCCTCTGGCTGCCGCTTGTCAGCGGATTTAGTTCCGTGCAACATCCGAATCCGCTCGAGTCTCGGGCCGTGGGCGCCCTCGTGCATCGGCACCATGCGACGTTTCTCTTCGCGACGTCCACGTTCCTGCAGCAATATGTTCGGCGCTGCACGCCCGAGCAGTTCAGCAGCCTCAAATTCGTCGTGGCCGGCGCAGAGAAGCTTGCGGAACGCGTGCGCGAAGCCTTTACGGAAAGATTCGGCATCGAGCCGGTCGAGGGATACGGGACGACGGAGTGCTCGCCCGTGGTGTCTGTAAACGTGCCCGATTTCCGCGCGCCCGGGTTCTATCAGAAGGGCCATAAACCCGGCACCATCGGCCGGCCCATTCCCGGCGTAAGCGTGCGAATCGTCGATCCCGACACCGGCGACCTAATGCCCGAAGGCGAACCGGGCATGCTGCTGGTCCGCGGCCCGAACATCATGAAAGGGTATCTCAACAAGCCGGAGAAAACGGCGGCCGTGCTGAAAGACGGTTGGTACGAAACCGGCGACATCGCCAAAGTCGACGAAGACGGCTTCATCACGATTACGGATCGGCTCTCGCGGTTCAGCAAAATCAGCGGCGAGATGGTCTCCCATACGCGGGTCGAGGAAGCGCTGCACGCGCTGTTGGGGCTGAGCGAGCAGTCGCTGGCCGTTGCGGGCCTGCCGGATCCGTCCAAGGGCGAGCGGATCGTCGCGTTGCACACCCTCGACGACGGCCAACTCGACGAACTCCTCGGCAATTTGGATCAATCCGGTTTGCCCAATCTTTGGTTACCCCGGCCGAGCGCGTTCTATCGGATCGACGAGATACCCGTGCTCGGCACCGGGAAAATGGACCTCAAGCGCGTCAAAGCCCTGGCTCACGAACTCGCCGGGGACACGTGAGCGGCGCCTCGATTGTACCGCCGAATTCCAGCGGCCCGCCTGCCATACAATAGCTTCGCCGCCGCGGGCCAGCCGTGGGGGCGCATTTCAGCGACCGAAGATGGTCGAGCAGGAACTCGACCTACCGTGTGGCGTGACAAAGCGCCGCGACCCGCGGATAAGGAGAAGTGAACGTTGCGAAATTGTTGCATAGCAGCCACGGATGGACAGGCTTGCCGGCGGTGGCGCCGGACGGGGTGTTTCTCGTGGCGGCCGTGAGGGGTTTGTCCAAGACCAAGGGATTCTGGAGGGGTATAGCTTGAAACTGCCGACGTCAGGTCCCGAGACCCGACGCCTGGATCGCGTCAGCCCACATGCTTCGGCAAAGCCGGTAAAAGGCGCGCGAAGAGTTCTGCGGGGCGCGGCCCGCTTGCTCATTTGCGCCGTGGTGTTGCTCGGAGGCTACGGCGTCGTTACGGATCGGTTGGTGACACGGGCGGATCGGCGTGCGGATCGGGATGCCGAGACGGGCATACTCCGGGGCGCCGAGCCTCGCGACCTCGGCCCCGAGGATGCGCGAGGGGCCGTGCTATTTGTCCACGGATTCGTGGGCGCGGGCAACAATTTCGCTGAACTTCCCGAACGTCTGGCGGCCCGCGGCTGGCGGGTGCGCGTCATGCGTTTGCCCGGCCATGGAACCACCCCGCGCGACCTGAAAGAGGTGAGATCCGACGAGTTGTTGGCCGCGGTTACGGCCGAGTTTGCGGCCTTGCGCAAGCGCCATGGGCAGGTCATTCTTATCGGCCATTCGATGGGCGGTGCACTCGGGATCTTCGCAGCCGCCCACAGCGACGTGGACGGGCTGGTTCTGGGCGCCCCGTACTTCGGCGTAACGTACCGACGATACTACCTGCTGCCGGCGGAGGTCTGGACGCGACTGCTCCGACCCATAGTCCCGTGGTTCTACAAGGGCAAGACGTTCCTCCAAGTCAACCGGAAAGAGGCAAAAGATAGGATCGTTTCGTATGCCTGGGCGCCAGCCCGAGGGCTTCTGACCCTATTCGATGTCGGCGACAGGGCCAACCAACCCGAAGTGCTCGAGAACGTCACCTGCCCCGTGCTCATGCTCCACGCCCCCGGTGACGCCGCCGCCTCGCCCGAGGCCGCCAAGCGGGCCTTCAACGCCATCGCCTCGAACGACAAGCGCGCCGTTTGGCTCGAACGCTCGAATCACCACATCTTCTGGGACTTCGAACAGGCAGACGTATTTGAGACCGTCGAAGATTTCGTAGGATTCCCGCCGCCAAAGGCCCAGTAGACCGCGGGTCCGCAAGCCCCGTTCCCGACCTGGGACGCCGTCTTCTGACCAGGGCTGCGTCAGCTTTTGGGGATTTTCATAAGGTGCGCCGGCCCCGGAAGTCCCTCTTGTTCTCGCCGTTTTTGACTTGGCTGCGTTTCATTTGTTAAGCTTCGGACTGTTTCCTTCTGCCTGTATCAAGGAAAGTGGAACCGTGGATGCGCTGCGCATTCCGTTGTCGGCGATAACGGACGAAGGCATCGTAGTCGAGGTAACCGCGCCCGGCGAACGGCTCTGGCCGAAAGGCGTTAAAGAAATGCCTCTGACCGCTGTGCGCATCGCCGGCGATTTGGTCAAGTTAGGAGACAAGGATTATCTGTTCCGGGGCCGGATTGTGGGCGCATACCGGGGCCGTTGCGATCGCTGCCTGGCCGACCTCGAGTCTCCATTTGACCTCGAGACGGTTTGGAGCTTCAAGCAGGGCGTCGCCAAGGACTTTGTGGCGGACCTGAGCGATGACGCCGACACGGATCCGTTTGAGGAATCGCCCAGCGTGTTCATTTTCGAGGGGAACGATATCGATCTGACCCCGTCCGTGTGCGAGGAGATCGTGTTGGCCGCGCCGGCGAAGACCCTATGCCGTGAAGACTGCGCCGGGCTGTGTGCGAGGTGCGGCGCAAATTTGAACATCGCGTCTTGTTCTTGCGGCATTGAGAACGAGACGGGAAACAGCGCCCTGGCCGGGCTGGCGGACCTGTTTCCCAACTTGAGACCGGACGTCTCGAAGGAGTAGCCTAGTGCCCGTACCTAAACGTAGAACGAGCAAGACGAAGCGCAACATGCGCCGCTCTCACCATGCTCTTCGCCCCCCCTCGCTGGCAGAATGCCCAAGCTGCGGCGAGCGTATCATGCCGCATCGAGTATGTCCCAAGTGCGGCCATTACAAAGACCGTCTAATCATAGGCGCTGAAAAGGAATAGGGCCGCCGGGAATGTTGGCCGAACGGTTCGTGATGTGCCGGTCTTGGCGGATGTGGTACGCCGGCAGCGGGCAGCAAGAGGAGTTTGCGGCGTCGTGGGTGAATGCGGCACGTCTGAGGGCAGGCTTTGGGCCTGAAGGCTCGGCGTTGCGCTCCCTCGCCGCATCGGCTTAGCCATTCGTTGACATGCTCTTGTAGAAAGGCTTTTCGGACGCGCGGCGCCCGGCCTTCCAGGATAATACTCCATGCGAATTGCTCTCGATGCTATGGGTTCGGACGGCGCCCCCGTGCCTGAGGTCGAGGGGGCGCTCGAGGCGAGCGCCTCGGGCGACATCGAGGTGACTCTTGTCGGGGACGAGCCGCGGTTGCGTCCGGTTCTGGTGGCCCACAATTCCGCCGGCAGGGCTTCGGTTGTGCACGCATCCGAAGTTATCCATGCCCACGATTCGCCGGTGACGGCCGTCCGCCAGAAAAAAGATTCGTCGTTAATGGTGGGGCTGCGCCTGGTGAAGGACGGGCAAGCGGACGCGCTGGTCAGCGCAGGCAATACGGGCGCGCTCCACGTGGCGGCGCGGACGGTGCTTGGCCCGATTAAGGGCGTCGCCCGGTCGGCTATCGGGACACTGGTGCCGACGGCGCGCAAGCCGGTTCTCCTGCTGGACATGGGGGCGAACGTGGACTGCAGCGCCCGCCACCTCTGCGAGTTCGCGGAAATGGGCATGGTGTACTCGGCGCGCGCGTTAGGGGTGCGCAGCCCGCGCGTGGGCCTGCTCAATATCGGCAGGGAACAGGCCAAAGGCAACGAATTGGCAAAAGCCGTCCATCGCAGCCTCAGCGCCGCCGACCACATCAACTTTATCGGCAATGTGGAACCCATGGCGTTATACGAGGGCGCCGCGGACGTGGTCGTCTGTGACGGTTTTGTGGGCAACGTCTTCCTCAAGACGAGCGAGGCGGCCGGGCACTTGCTGACGACGCTCATCAAACGAGAACTGGACGCAAGCTGGATAAGCAAACTGGGCGCACTGCTCTGTCGAGGCGCCTTCAAACGCGTCGCAAAAACCCATGATTCGAACGAATACGTAGGCGCGAGTATCTTGGGGATCAACGGCGTCGTCGTCAAGGTGCACGGCGCGTCCAAGGGACGCGGCGTGGCCAATGGGATCTTCGGGGCCTGCGGCATCGTAAGCAACCGCGTCCCGGAGCACATAAAAACGGGAATGGAAGAGCTCCGGCGCACTGAGGCCATTCTCAAACAACAGGAGAACTCGGAGTGAGCTTCTTCCTTTTCCCCGGCCAGGGAAGCCAGACGCCGGGTATGGGACAGGACTTCTACGAGTCTTCTCCCGCTGCCCGAGGCATTCTCGAACGCGCAGCGGCATTGGCCCCGGTAGGTTTCCTGGGCGCCATTTTTCACGGAACGCCCGAACAACTTAAGGACACGCGGCTTGCGCAAACGGCGCTGCTTGCGGTCGAGGTCGCCGTCGCACAACACCTCGAGGCCGCCGGCTGTAGGCCGGCGGGCTGCGCTGGTCACAGCCTCGGGGAGTTTTCGGCTCTCGTCGCGGCGGGCGCGGCGGCCTTCGAGCCGGTGTTTCGCCTCGCCGACGTCCGAGCGCGGCTGATGGCTGAGAACGTACCCGAAGGCGGCATGGCCGCCGTCATTGGACTGCCACCGAGCGACATCGAGGCGGCGTTGCCGGCGGACGTCCAGGTGGCGAACTACAACGGGCCGCAGCAGACGATCATCTCGGGCGGCCTGGCCGGCCTGGAAGAGGCGGAACGCCGATTGAAGGAAGCGGGCGCAAGGCGCCTGATACGGTTGGCCGTGTCCGGGCCGTTTCATTCGGTTTTGATGGCGAAGGCGGCCTCTCGTTTCCGCGACGAGCTGGATAAGATGGAACTCAAGCCGCCGCGTATCCGTTACATCTCGTCGGTCAGCGCCGAGGAGGTACGCGACCCCGACGAGATCCGGCGGTTGTTAGGCGAACAAATGCTTTCGCCCGTTCGGTGGACTGACGTTATGGGCCGGATAGGCCCTGTGCCCGCCGTCGAAGTGGGTCCGGGCCGCGTCCTGCAAGGACTGGCTAAACGGATGGACGGCGCGCCAGCGGTCGAACTCGCAGGCACGGTTGAGGCGGCGAATGCGCTGCTGGCACTTGGGTAGCGGGACCGAAATCACATTGACTGACTCTCCCGTGGGCTCGTATCTTCGCATACTCTACGCAAGTTGCCAAAAGGACATGGGCTTAGACTCGAATAAGTGGATTGTCGCTACGGGTGCCGAGTGACGTTTATCTTTAAGGAGGAAAACAACATGACTGAAAAGGGCGAGAGAGTCGCGGCGGTAACGGGGAGCGCGCGCGGGATCGGGCGTGCTATCGCCGAGGGGCTTGCCGAGGACGGCATGCACGTGGCCATCCTCGATGTGAACGGCGAGGGCGCCGAAGATGCGGCCGGCCAAATCGCCGAGAAGTATTCGGTGCGGAGTTGGGCGGGCCAGCTCGATGTATCCGATCAGGGCGCCGTGACGGAGGTGTTTAAGCGTATCGAGGCAGAACTCGGCCCGGTGAACGTGCTGGTCAACAACGCGGGCGTGGCGCGCGACAATCTGCTCATGCGAATGAAGAAGGAGGAGTGGGATACGGTTCTGGATATCCATCTGAACGGCACGTTCCATTGCTCGCAAGCCGTAATCCGAGGCATGATTAAACAGCGATACGGCAGAATCATCAACATGTCCTCGATCGTCGGCGTTCACGGACAGGCGGGCCAATGCAATTATGCCTCTGCCAAGGCCGGCATCATCGGATTCACCAAAGCGCTCGCACAAGAAGTCGCCTCGCGGAACATCACCGTCAACGCCGTTGCCCCGGGGTACATCAAAACCGCCATGACCGAAGCCCTGCCGGAAGAAGTCCTCAAGGCATTTGTCGAGCGAATCCCGATGCGGCGCGAGGGTGCGGTCGATGACGTGGCCAACGCCGTCCGGTTCCTGGCCAGCGACAACGCCGCCTACATTACCGGGGCGGTTCTCAGTGTGGACGGCGGGATGGGCGCGTAGCAAAACCCTCGTTAGTCAAGGAGCCGTTCGACAATCCAGGAAACAGAAGTCACCTGAATACGGAGTCCCGATTTGTGACTACCGTTTCTGGCCTGACTTCCGCAGCCACTTTCATTAGTGGTTCTATCGGCTCAAAGTCCAAGAGTCGTCACCACATTTCGGGAACGCGTTGTCGCTGCGGTTGCGCGTCCGTCGCACGAGCGTGACGCCGCACCTTGCCGGTTACCTCATTCTTGCGTAGGTTCTACTCCCGCCCCCGACGTCGAGGGGTCCTCTGCCGTCGTCGCATCCTTCGACGTGGCGTCTCCCGACCTCTCGGCCCCGACGCCCTCCGCCGCCTCAGCAGGTATCTCGAACTTGGCAGGTTTGTGTCGGAGAAACTCGATGAGCTGTCTCTTGGCCAAGGCATAAAGAGGGTGGTCCAGCGCCATGTAACAATCATACCGGTTCCAAAGAAATGCGTGGTTCCACGGAACGTGCGGTTCGAATACTTCCACAAAAGGCCCCGCATACTCGCGATCTACCCGCAACGCCACGTCCAACGCCGCTTGCCGCCGCTGGTTCTCCATGGCGTAGACCACGAACGGCGCGCTGAGCGCATCGGCGAGCCGGCGCGCCAACGCCGAGTCGGCAAGCGCGATTTCTTGCGCCACTTCGAGCGCGCGCTTCATTACGCCACTAGAGGCCCAGGGGTCGGCGCGATGTTGCATAAATGCGCGCTCGAGCGCGCCGACGGCGGCCTCGGCTTCGCCCCGACGCCAATGCAGCCGCCCCTGGACAGCGTCGGCGTCCATGGGCAGATATGCGCGCAGTTGCTCGATGAGGGTCTCCGCTTGATCGTCCCCCGTCTCGGCCACGGCCTCGGCCACCATGACTAATTCAACGGGATAGGCCGGCGTTCGGGGCTGCCTATGCCAGGCCTCGGCGGCGTCGGTGAGTCGTCCATCGGCAAAATGGCTCAGCGCGCTGACGCGGTGCGCTTGTTCTTCGGTGCATTCTTCGGGGGCGCTCAACGATTGACCTTCTGCTGCGAACATGTGAAACCGCTGCTCGTCGACACTCGCCCAATCGATCGCCCCCCCTTCAACGGCTGGCCGGTTCAGCCCGAGCGTTTCCGCGGAACCAAACAAATCGGTTGTGCTGAAAAGGCCTTTTTGCCCGAGGGTCCGCGCAAAACCAAACTCGATAAGCGTTCGGTCGTCCGTGTTGAGGCGCGCGGCCCTCCGGCGGCCCGCCAATTCAGCGAATCGTGCGTTGCCTATGAACCGGGCCAGGACCCCCTCCAGATCGATAGCCCGCCAAGTCCATAGCAGCGCCGATCGGAACGGTTCAGACTGCACGCGGCGCCGCAAATCCGGGATCGGATACGCGACAGGGGACTCGGAACACAACAGCAGCAGATCCTGCGGATTGGATTGCCACGTCTCGACATAAGGGAATACCGAGACGAGCGTAGCATAGATGGTCTGCACCGTACGCGTGTCAATCTCGTAAGCCTGCAGCCACTGCGTGAAGATCCCGCCGGGCGCCAAACGCGCGGCAACGCCTTCATAGAATTCTCTCGTGTACAGGCTGGCGATTCCCGCGCGATACGGGTTGGAAGGCTCTGACACGATCAGGTCGTACTGGTCCGGCGCCGTCAAGAGGATTTCTCTGCCGTCCCCGATGATGACGTTGACCTTCGGATTGTCAAGCACATTGGCGTTTACGGGGGCACATCGACGGGCCACCTCGACAACGGCCGGTTCAAGTTCAACCACGTCGACGCATTCCATGGCGGGGACTTGTGCAAGCCAACCCGCGCTGCTGCCGGTACCGAGTCCTATCACCATGGACTTAGCGGGCTCGGGATGAAGCAGCGCGCTGAGCAAGCCGAGCATGACCTGAGTCGAGGCGTCCCCAATGGCGTTGCCGTCCACTTTGCCGTTCACGCTGAATGCATAGCCGTCGCTGGCAAGAAGCGCCACGCTGCTCTCGACGCCTTCCGCCTCCCACACGACGTTTCGCCGATATCGATGCAGCGAGTCCCGAAGCGTGTTCCTCCTCTCATAATCCAACGTCGAGCGGCTGGCGCCGATTCCGCTGTGCCGCCATGCCGCCGTCGGCCCCGCCGGCAAAATCGCCAGAAGAACCGCCGCGACAATAACACCCACGGACAAGAACAAGCGAAAGCGCCGCCGTTCGACGCGGGCGGACAAAGCCACCGCAACACCGCCGACCAGCGCCAAGAGAAACACCACCGCTCGCCAAGTTCCGGGCGCAGTCAACAACGGGAGCAATCCGAATCCTCCCGCCAGGGAACCGACGATGGCGCCCGCCGTGTTCCATGCATACGCGAGACCCGTCTGTTCTGCAACATGGCGTTTCCCTTTGCCCAATAAGGCAATCAGCAGGGGGAACTGAAATCCCGAGACAACGGCTGCGGGCAGTACCACCAGTCCGGCCACAAGACACCACCCCGCGACATGGCCGCCAAAACCCATTGCGCCCAGTCCTCTCACAACGTCGCTCAACACGCCTATGCGATCGCCCAGCGCGTAAGGAACGGCAATGCAGCCAGCCTCGAGCCCGACGGACAGCGCAAAGGCGCTCACGGTCGCCTGCATGCGTTGCGACGCCAGCGAATAGAAAGCCCCGCCCACCCCAATCCCGAACAACGCTACGGAAAGAATCAGCCCAAAGGTGTACGTCGTCCCGCCCAGCAACGGCGCCAACATGCGGAACCACACCAGTTCCATCAGAAAAAATGCGAAACCGACTATGAAAGACGCAATAAGTACGGGAGCCGCCGGTAACAGATTTCCGGACGAGAAGGTTTCCGTTTGCCCGATGACGGCCGGTTGGCCGGGGCCAGTGCGGCCTACGCGAACTTCCTCGTCCGGCAACTGCCCCGCGGCCCGTCTTGCCGTAATCGCCACCCAAACGTTGAGCACACAGGCCAGCCACAACGTTCTGCGCGTGCCCAACGTCTCGAGCATATGGAAATTCGAGAGCGCCGCACCACACACTGCCCCAAGTGTATTCAGTCCATAGAGCAGGGCCAAATGGCTGCGCTGCGCGTCTTCTTCGGCTTCACCCGCCCGCCCTGCGGCAGGCAACGTGCCTCCCATTAAGAATGTCGGGATACCCAAAACGAGGGCGGACAGAATAATCCGGACGCCAGTCGCAACGGGCATCCCCAACGCCAAAGAGCCCCCCAGAAGTATATAGACCTTGCGGACGAAAACAATCAGCACAGGGCTGAGCAGCGCAGTGCCCGCGATAAGAAACTCAAGCTGTGCGTAAAACGCCAACGGACGCGGGTGCCGTTCCGCCCGCTTGCCCAACACGGCGCTTCCCAGGCCGAGCCCGCCCATGAAAATCGCGAGTACGGCCCCCGAAGCGGCCGTCGAACCGCCAAAAACAAGACGCAATTCCCGAAGCCATGCTATTTGGTAAACAAGGGCGCATGTGCCCGAACCGAACAGCAGGACGCCAATTCGCAGAACCCTGTTGCCCACAGACTTCTCCTCGCTTTGCGGGCCTTTACACGGGACAAAGCCTAAGAACAGCCTACACCGCACCCGAGGGAATCGCAGAAACGCGCCGTTGCGGAGACAACACCTGGCGCGGCGGCTGAGCGCGGACGTCATCCCCGCTGCCCGACCTTGACAACTCGGGGATGGCCACGGGGCCATTCCCACCTCACGTCTTCGTGCCGCACCTCGACACAACCAACCACGAGCCGTACTGGACGGTTACGGGGAAAGGGAAGGTGATTACACGCGCCTTTGGGAGAAGGTCCCGCCCCGCGCAGAAAGAACATTACCAATTGTGGAAGTTCCAGTCGCCTTGACCGACGATTGGAACTTCCACAAAGGCAAGCTACCCCAGGCAACACCTTGTGTTCTTACCGACCCGCACGCTGCGGCAGATCCAGAAACTACATCTGCCCTTCGGCGCCTACTGGTTCTTCGGACCTCTCAGTCAGGAACTCATTTGGGTGTGTAACTCTTTGGTGCTACTAACGGCGCCGCTGCCGAAGCTCGGATCCCAACTCTGGTGGCCTAGATTTTCGGACTACTTCTTCTTGGCGGTCTTCTTCTTAGCAGCTTTCCTTTTTGCTGCCTTCTTTTTCGCCGGCTTCTTCTTAGCGGCTTTCTTCTTAGCGGCCTTTTTCTTCGCCGGCTTCTTCTTGGCGGCCTTCTTCTTGGCGGCCTTCTTCCGGGTCACCCTTTTCTTCGCGGCTTTTCTCTTTGTTGCGGTCTTTTTCTTTGTTCCGGCCATAGCGTTTCTCCCCATGCATAGAATCGAATACACACCCAACTGTGTAAATCGTAACATGACTTGCAAAATTATGCAACATATTGTGCCAAACTTTTTTCATTTTTTTTCTGCCTCGTAGAAGACGCTCAACCTAAGCCCAACGGCAACCGGCGCCTTTGCACGTCGTAGATCCCCGTGCCGCCGCTCCGCGCATGGGCCGGCGCAAACACCCAAGCCGCGACCGGCAGATACAGTGCGTTGCAGGCTCGAACAACGACCTTCGCCACTAAATGCAGGCAAAAGACCAAGGGCAACGCCGATAGGGGCGTCTAATTGTTTTTTGTTGACAAAGTACAATTAGGCTGCTATGCTTTGTTGGCGGTCTTGCATGTCATGTATTCTGGGCGTGGTAACCGGTAGCGGTTTTCATGGAACGCTTGGCGCATTATTTCTCGGCGCAACCCGATTGTGGGAATCGCGGCGTTCATAACCGTGATTGCGGCGATGACGATCGCTTGAGAAGAAATGGCTGCGGGACTGTGTGCGAGGTCCGGAATCGTTGTAACGGCCAGCATCCTCTGCGAAGCTCGAAATCGTACCGGGAGATGCCGGATCCTCCGGACGAGGGTCGTGCCCTTGAGAAAGGATTGGGGCGCTTTGATCGACTTCTTCACTTCAGGCGAAACGCGCGCGTCGTCCGCGCGCATGGAGGAATCGTATGGCTGCTGCACAGAGCCAACAGTCCCAATGCGTCGTGACTAACCAAGCCTATTGCTTGGAAGTGTCCGTTGAAGACGAGCGCGTCTTGGTTCGGCTGACTGATCAGGCGATGGATTATGCCTTTTCACAGGCGCCGTACTTTTATCGCGCGTCTTGCGCCGTTGAGTCGGGCGTAACGATCTTCACCAAGCTTCTAGGCCCGAAGCTGTCAGGGCGAGCTCAATGCGTCACGGTTACGGGACAACTTGCCGGGCTTGACATCGAGCATTCGTTCACGTTGCCTGGCGATAAACCGATTCTTGAGGAGCGCATCGCGCTCAGAAACCCCACGACCCAAACCATTTGTCTCGAGGATTTCGAAGCCGGCATGCTCCGTCCGATCACGGATAAGAGAATCCATGTCTTACCCGAACTGGTGAATGATTGGCTCGTGGCAATTCCCTTCCGTCACAGAGCTACCGACCCGGACGGCTATGATCGCGATTTCTCGATGGACGACTTGCTTACGTACACGGGCGCGGAGCACTATCCGTCCGATCCGTTTCCGCAACGCGAGGTCCCATCCCGCCATCGCTACTCCGAAGGCTGGGCGTGGACCCACGGCGATCATACTGTCGGCGTTTTCAAGTTCAACCAAGAAGCAATCGAGTTTAGCGTTGTCTCGCTCCACAAGTACGATGACGCGATGGCACTGCGCCTTGGCGGCGCGGCCATGATCGGCGGCGATCCCTGTGACCTGCGCAACATCCGGCCGGGAGAAACCGTCGCGCTCGGCGTCACACGATACGAAACGGTCCAGGGCGGCTATACCGAAGCCTGCTATGCCTTTCGCACATTTCTCGACGAAAACAAGTGCCGTTTCCCCGATAACTATGATCCGCCCGTGCATTGGAACGAGATCTACGACAACCCGGAATGGTTTCTCCAGACCCCCGGCAAACCGCCGGCGCCAAGAATGACCCGGCCGTTGGCCTATACGAAAGACATGATGCTCGAAGAAGCGACCAAGGCTGAGGCCTACGGTTGTCAGTCGCTCTATCTTGATCCCGGGTGGGACACCGATTTCGGCACGTTTCTCTGGGGCGAAGACTGGCTCGGCCCGCGTAAGGCATTCATTGATCTGGTTGAACAAAAACACGGCCTGGGCGTATCGTTGCACTGTCCCGTGGCGCCGTGGATGAGTCTAGATGGCCGCGGCGTCCATACCTGGCCCAGAGAATCGTTTCGCATGGACGCAGACGGAAACATCATCGAGAACTCCGTTTGTTTAGGCGCCACGCAGTACCTCGACGAGGCCGCAAAGCGCCTCATCGAACACTGCAATGACGGTGTCGTATTTCTCATGCTCGACGGCACATGGTGGAACGGGACGTGTTACCACCCGGACCACGGCCACCCCATTCCCTATACGACCGAAGACCATTGTCGGGCGTGCCTGGACTTGGCGCAACGGATTCACGCGAAACATCCGCACGTGCTCATCGAGATGCACGATATGATGAGCGGCGGCTCGCCCATCCGGTATACGCCCGTCTATTACAAGTACGGGCTTCCCGGCAGCTACGACGAGAACTGGGGCCTCGAACTCATGTGGGAAACCATGGCCGACATCAAGGAGGGCCGCGCCAGGGCCCTCTTCTACTATAATCTCGGCTGCAACGTGCCGTTCTATCTCCACGTCGATCTCCGCGACGACAACGAACATTGCCTGGTCTTGTGGTGGTACGCGTCGACCAATCGGCATCTCGGCATTGGCGGGACGCATGCCGATCCCCAGATAGCCGAAGCACAAAAACTCGCCATGCGGCGCTACAGAAGACTCGAGCGGTTTTACAAACGCGGCGAGTTCTACTGCCCGAAACAGGTCGGCCTCATCGAGCCATGCAGGCCCGAAGAGATCCACCTCCACGTGTTGCCGGAGGAAAATGCGCTCGTGGTTAACTTCTTCAACCTGTCCGATGAACGACGCAGAATCACCGGCTTAATACCCGCGGCCGATATTGGCCTCGATCGGGATCGATGGTATATCGTCGACAAAGGCGTAGGATTCAACCCTGCCACGGGATGGTTGCACGTTGACCGCGTTCTCGATCCGTGGGGAACGTACGTCGCAGAAGTGATCCCCCTGGAAAAGTGACTCGGCGGCGTTTCCCGCCGCGTCATTACAGTGACGGAGGATGGCGCCTTCGAACGGCGGCTCGGAGGTGGCATCGTCACGGGAATGCC
>Ga0180438_10004968_pt1 | contig 18804 bp, 8 predicted proteins | sample SS_ome_12_FD_132455 | JGI IMG/M metagenome (GOLD analysis project Ga0180438, IMG submission 132455) | Hypersaline lake sediment archaeal communities from the Salton Sea, California, USA - SS_3_D_2 metaG | ecosystem: Environmental > Aquatic > Non-marine Saline and Alkaline > Hypersaline >...
ATACGTCCGATCGACCTGGCTCTCCCTTGTGTCGGGATTGCCGCCGACCGTAATCTCCGGGTCGTCCATGAGGTCAAGCGTCGAGTCCACTACGATGGTCAGCAGATCCGTCTCATTGGCGGGATTGGGCGTGATTACCAGATTCTCGAACAAGGGGACAACGGCCTCATCGGCCCCCATGTCAACTAACATGCCCCGGCCGACGTCGAAGGGCCGCGGGTCATTCTCGAAATCATGCTTGAGAACGTCTAGGCCGTCTCGCGCTATGTCCACACACGCAGAAAGGGGATCGAGGCGATAGTCTTCGACGGTGTATACGCTACCGGCCGATGCGGCGAGCCTCGCGTTGCCGAAGACGGTGATTTCGTTCGCCGTATTCGACTTAATGTATAGGGCGCTGCCTTCTAACCAGAGAAATGCCCTGGCCAGTTCGTCCGGTTCGAGATCCAGGGATGAATCGACCACCGTGGACTCGCCCGTTTCGCTGTCGAAGGTTATTTCTTCTGCGACGCCGACGGTTGCAGGTCTTGCGCGATCCGCGAGGAAATCCGGGTCAACGTGAACGTTGCTGTCCCATTCATTATCGTCCCCGTCTTCGATATTGGTATACTCCATGTTATACGTTGACCAAAACGGGCCGGCCTTTGACGTCACGGTAATGTCGTCCAGATTGTCCCAGAACAGATCGTTGCAGAGGACCAACTCGTGCCACCAAAGGTTCCGGCCGACATAACCGCCGTTGTTGTACAGCACACTGTTGTTTAGGCTTTCATATACAGTTACCAAGTCCGGCCTTGTGTACTTGTCGCCGTGTGAATCGTAGACGTAAACGGGGCCGTTGCTTACTATGAAGTTGTTCTTAAACGCGTTGTTGCCCACCTCGAAGTAGCAGCCGTTCGGCGTGTCGTCATTACCCGAATAGTTGTTTCCGATGATGATGGAATCATGCACCAGGAAGTGATGTTCCCATCCGTCCTCTTCGATCTTGCTATTCTCTGTCACGGCGCAGGCGCCATTTACGTTTTGCGCGAGCACGACAAACCCGAGATCAATGTCAACGTGACGTTGCGTGTAAATGCCCACGTTCTTGTTGCCGGCAATCAAGGTATAATCGGCCGGCGAGCTGTTGGTCGTGGTTATTTTCGGCGGCGGCAAAACGAGAAACGGGGTCCCGCCCGGCGGCGTGGCCCAAATGCCTTCCGCGTAAATGCCATTTTCATTGCGCAGAAGAGCGCCGCCTTCGAGCGAGACGTAACTGTCTGAACATACGTATAATCCGCTCGCGTCGTCGCGGTCGCCGAATTGGCAGTCGGCAATGATGTTGTCTTGAAGAACTGCCGTTGCGTAGAAGACGCCGACGCCGTTGCCGATATTGCCGATGATCCTGTTGTTTGTGAGATACAAGGTGGCGCCCCAGTCGACGACGACAACGCCGCCCTGCCCCTCGACGCCAAAGGTTCCACCGTTGTTGCCGGTGATAAGGCAGTTCGATACGGTGGCGGAGCCCCATGTCCCCTCGTATCCGTCGAAGTCTACGGCGGCCCCGATAGGGTCGCCCCACCAATCGCCGCCGGCAGTGTGCTCCGGGTGAGTCATTCCGCCGGTGATGGTGAACCCGTCAACGACGCAGTTGCCCTCCAGTACCACGGTTGCGGCTTGATTCGGCGCCGGGAGGCCCCGAATGATTGTCTCATTCAAGGCGGGATTGCGTGTCCACGTCGTGGGGTTGTAGCCGCCGTAGTACCTTTCGTTGGAGTCGCAGATTAGGAACTCGACGTACTCGCCGCGCGCCACGTGAATCCGGTGCGGATTCGCAGGGGTCGGGTTTACGGCGCGGCTCGACGCGTAGTTGATCGTCCTGAACGGTTCCTCCTGGGTGCCCCGCCGTCTCGGGTCGTCCACACCCGAGACGCAATCGACATAGAAATCGTGCTGTACGGGCGGCGGCTGTATGGTAACCGTGATCGTGTCAGCGGGCGACGGGTTTCCGACGTCGTCCAACGCGACGACGCTGAACGTGTTGAGGCCTTCAACGCCGACCCCGGCAAAGGCCCAAGCCGTAGTGCCGGGAGCGTATGCGACGTCTTCCGACGGGCCGTTCACCTCGATGGTATACGTCTCCACACTGCAGGTACCCTCCAACTCGACGAGCAGGGACAACGTTTGCAGAAAGTCTTCCCCGCCGTTCGTGGTAATGATCGGGGCGGGCGGCGGCGTCACGTCGAGATACACCGTGATCGTGTCCTCCGGCGAGGAATTCGCTGCGGCGTCCAACGCGACGACGCTGAATTCATTCGGTCCTTCGACGCCGACACCCGTAAACGACCAGGTGAGTGCGCCCGGCGTGTGCGTGACCCCGGTTGTCGAGTCGTTCACCTCGATGGTTGCCGCGTCGGCCGGGCACGTCCCCTGAAGGTTGACGGTCAAGGTCAGGCCCTGCCAGAAATCGTCGCCGCCGTTCGTTGTGATCACGGGGGCTTCCGGCGGCGTCAGGTCTATGGTCACCGTAATGCTGTCGGGCAGGGACTCGTTGCCCAGAGCGTCCACGGCGACCACGTCGAAGTCGATCACGTCCGTCTCTTGGCCGATGTAGGTATAGGTCCACGTGGTGTTGCCGGGCGTATACGCGGCGGCATGGACGAAAACGTCGCCCCCCGTCGAACCGTGCACATGGATGGCGTTCGTACCCGCGTCGCAGGTCCCGTCGAGGGTCACCGTGAGTGAACTCACGTGGAAATCCTCGCCGCCGTTCGTCGTGATAACGGGCGCGGGCGGCGGCGCCACGGGTACAGTGACCGTCGTTATTGCGGGTGCAGACTCGTTACCGGCTTCGTCGAACGCGGTTACGCTGAAATCGTTGTCGCCCTGCGTGCCGGGAGCAATATAGTACCATTGCGTCTCATCGGGCGCATGTGCCACATGCTCGGCCGAACCGTTTACGTGAATAGCCTTGATGTCGGCGACACAGGTTCCTTCCAAAACAATGTTGACGACGCCATATTCATACAGCAGATAATCGGCCATCGTGATCACCGGCGCCGCGGGCGGCGAGAAGTCGAACTTTACGACGCGGTTAAGAGTCTCGGTTGTACCGGCCACGCTTTGGGCCGTTACAGACACGAGTTTGCTGCCTTCCCCGTCTGCAAGCGTCACCTGATAGTTGTACTCGTAGTAGACGTAATACTTGTTCGGCCCGACCTGTTCCACCAAGGTGGCGGGATTGCCGTCCACAATCACGGTGGGATCGCCGACCAGGGGCACGGTCGTATTAAAGCGTATGATCAGTAGAGTTGTCTCGTTTGCAGGGAGAGGGGTGATCTCGAGATTTGTCAGCAAACGGACTTCGTCTGCACCGATGTCCGGTATCTCGCCGCCGCCCAGGTCGCGCCTGTCCGCCTCGAAGTCGTGTTCTTTTACGCTGAGCGCGGCGTCGTTGAATCCGCCATCGACGCACAGCGAAAGGGGATGGATGTGATAGTTCCAGACGTTGTAAGAGTCCCCCGTCGACGCGACTTGTGCAATGTCGCCATAGACTGTGATCGTAGTCGCCGTGTTGTCGTGAACAAAGAATGCCTTGCCGTTCGTCCAAAGAAAGGATCTTGACAGCGCCCCGGGCACCATGTTCTGAGCCGAGTCCGTGATCTCGCATAGGTACTCGTCCGGCTCGAACGAGAGCGCCGTAATCGTGCCCGTCGCGACCTTGCCAATGAAGTCGGGATAGGCCTGGATGTTGTTGTCCAGTCCGATTTTATCGCCGTCCTCGATGTTGCAGTACCTGATATCCTGCGTCATTTCAACCGGGAAACCATCTACATCCGTAAAATCCAGGTCATCGACGTTGCCCCATAGGAGATCGTTGAGAAGCGTGATGTCCGAAGGCTCGCAGTCGGTGGCAACATAGCCGCCAGCGTTATACAAAACGCTGTTGTTGATTGACATAAGGTGTGCTTCTGCAGCGTAAACGGTGACGGGGCCATTGTCAACCAGGAGATTGTCCCAGAGATAGAGATGGCCGTCCAAAACGTTGGCGCAATAGCCGGCTTTGCCGTTTCCAACGATGATTGAATCCAAGACGTTTACCCCGCGGTTGATCTCGTCATGGTCTGTCTCTTCCGGCAGAAAGAACGCACCACCGCCATTGTTCGCCACGATGGTATGCATGATTTCGGCGCCGGGATTATTGTTCGCGTAGATTCCGAGTCCCGTGTTGTCAGCTATAATGCAGTAAGGAAAAACGGGGAACGAGTCTTCCCAGGAACTCCAATTATGGATGCCCAGGCCCGGGTCGCTTGTGTCTTCGACGCCGTGGACGTCGTTTAACCACCCCGCTCTCATCTCTATGCCGATCGCGTTTCGTAAGATGAGGTTCGCGCCGAGTATCGCGCCGCCATGATTCATGATCCAGATGCCGCTACCGGTATTGTCCGCAATAAGGTTGTCATCCAGCGCAAAGTTCCCCGTGTGGGTAACGAGGGCGTGTCCGTCGTTATCTGTAATCCGGCTGTTCGTAATCCTCAGTGAACCTTTCCGCAGCATAATGATAGGCCCCAGGCCGTCGGCCGTGGCCGTGTTCTCAGTAATTGTGCAATTCGCGATCACAGCGTTGTCCACGTGTCCGAGATAAGACGCACCGCAGATAATCGCTGCGCCCTGATCCCACAGATCAGGATGCGCGCCGCCCAAGTCTACGTTGCCGCCTGTAATCGTGAAACCATCCACCAAGCAGTCGTCTGCCAATACGACTACTGCGCCGGTTTCTGGAAGGGGCGGCGGCGTAATGATGGTCTCATTCGCCTCGATGTCGCGCTGCCATGTTTCCGGATCGTACCCTCCGTAATACTTCTCATCGGCGTCGCAGAAGAGAAACTCGACGTATGTACCTTCCGCAACATAGATGCTATTGGGCGCGGTTGCAGGCGTGGCACGGTCGCCGGCGTAGTTGATGGTCTTATAGGGCTCGAATTTGCTGCCGCTGCGCATTGGGTCGTCGATGCCGGATACGCCGTCGACGTAGAAATCGTCGGCATACAGGGCGGGTGGGGCCACCAAGACCGCGAGAAGCAGCATTACGGCCAGGGACGCATGCGTTTGACTTAGGGGAACGATCGACAGGCGGCGGGACATAATGCAACCTCCCTTTTCACAGGACTTGCTGGGGGCGGCTGCATCACGGCCCGCAGACCCTTCAGCAAATCCCCCACCCCAGTAGGACCTCCGCTCACGTACACTTTTCCTGTGTTTGAGTCAATAATATTCTACACGCAACCCGGCAGAATAGCAACTTACACCATAGAGTTTCGAGTAGGGCATTCGGTTCTGCACAATCGCGTTTTACGCTGTTCGAGTCGAGATTGTCAAGAATGAAATAGGCCCTTTACCCAGCAATAGGGGCCTTCTCTAATCCTCCTCACGGGGCCATCTCGTGCGCGGGTATCCCGCGCGTTTCCGGTCTGCCTATGAGTGACCTCATTCTGTATGGCAACGCCCGAGGGCACAATGCCGAATGAAAACCAGTTTTCGGCCTTATGGCTGCACCTGCGAGGTTATAGAGACACTTCGCCGGCTACTGTCGTTGAGACGAAAGCGTCGCCGCCGCGAGACTTCGCTTCACTGTAGCGTGCACCGTAACTCCATATGAATACGGGGTCTACGAGATGTGCATGACAGGCTTGGCGCGTAGCATTTGTGGTGTGTGCCCGGGGCCATCGCATCAAACCTGCTTCATCCTAAGTTCCGCCGCAACAATGAGATAAACGACTGCTGCCACTGATAGGGACGCGTTCCATCGCGACCGAAGACGGCCGAGCAGGACAAACTGTCTAAAGAGCGCATCATCCAGTCATCCTGAGCGTAGCGAAGGATCTGGTTTGGGGCAAGCCCCTGGAGAATCGAGATGTTTCGCTTCGCTCAACATGACACCGGCAAAGCCGAAGGGATTTCAGACAGTCTGAGGAGTTGGCCCCTGCCAAAGACCTCATTTCCAGAGGGATGTCCCGAGAGATCCGTGGTCTTTTGATGGCATTTTGATGCGATCGCCGTCCGACTCGAGGACTCGCTCCCGCTGGGAAAGGTCATCCGCCGCCCGCCGCCGGCGGGCCCTCCGCACAAGGTTGCACTCTTCTCAGTCCGTTTCCAATTGTTTGTTTTAGATTTTGCATTGGCGGCAGCGCCGTGCCGGGCTTTACGCCGTGGCCCGCCGCAGGCGGGGTCACTCCTCGCAATGACGAGGGAGGGCAGCGGCCGCAGAGAGCGGCTTCAGCGCTGGTAAAGGTTTGGAAAGAGACGCACGACTTTGTGAAGGAATTCCGCACTCGGGACACTAGGCGTCCTCTGGGGAAGTCGCCTGCACCAGCGCCAGCAAGACCTTTAGGAGCGGCGCCCCTTCGACCTGGTAGCAGTACCTCTCCTTTGCGGCGCGTCGGGCGTTGCGCGACATACGGTTGCGCAGGTCATCGTCGGTCAGGATCGAATTAATGGCCTGGGCGATGGCGCGCGGATCCTCGGGATTGGCGCACCGTCCCGTCTGCTTGCTTTCGACGATTTCTTTCAGCCCCGGGAAATCGGCCGCGACGACGGGGAGTCCCGCAGCCAAGGCCTCGTAGAGCTTGCTCGGCGCAGCATAGTAACTGTTAAGGCAATCGTTCTTGAGCAATACGAGCGCTAGGTCGGCCGAGCGCGTAAACGCCGACAGTTCCTCCGGGGGGACCATCGGATGAACGACCACCCTGCCTTGGACCCCGAGCGCGTCGATCCGCGACATAAGCGCGGCCCGGTGGCCGTCTTCAATGGGACCAACAAGGAACAGGACAACGCCCGGCGCAAGGAATTTCGCCGCCTCGACAAGAGTCTCCGAACACCGGGAGGGCTTAACCCACCCCTGGTAGAAGGCGGTTCTGGCAGCCGGGAGGCCTTTCGCGCGCAGCATTTCCGGGATTCTGTTCGTTCGTTCGACCTCGAGGGGATACGGCGGCACGTTTCGGACGATCAGCGGGGGCGTACGGAGTCCGTAGCGCTCCTCGAGCCAGCGTCCCCGATTGGGCTCGCAGCTCAGCACTAAATCCGCCCGCTTAATCAGGTGCCCCTCGAGAAACGACCAGAACCCCTTTGCCGCGATATACGGCCGCTCCGTGTACATCTCGAGTTGGTAGTAGACGAGGGGGGCGCCTCGAAGCCGCGCCACAATCCACGCCGGCAGAAGCACATCGAGATCCACCGCCACGACCATGTCCGCGTGCCGCGCCAAGCCGGCGGCAACGGCCCGCACAACGAACTCGACAAAAACCAGCGCTTGACGAGCCCAAACCACGAGCGGCGCCTTCGGGATCCGCCTCGACCACAGGGGAAACACGCGGTTCTCGGCGCCGGGCAACGGCTGCGTCGCGATGGTTGCGCCGCGCGACTCGGACGTTACATAGCGCACCTCGACGCCGTTTGCCGCCAGCGCCTGGGCCATGTTCCGTATGGCGGGCGCCGGGACGGGCAACCAGCCGAATCGGAGCACGAGCACCCGTTTTGCCACTTGACCACCTCGTTTATTGCCGCGCGGCCAGCGCGCCGGGGTCCCCATGTTGGCACGCCCGCTCGGACACTGTCAACGGTCGCGGAGGCGCACGACCCCACCATTTCCCTCGGTAGGTTCGAGTTCTTACTCGAACGCGCTTGCGGCGGATGACGGGGGAATTTGGCGGCGGCCGCGCGTGTAAGATAAAACGTGGCGTAGCGCATAGGGGACACGTACGCGTAGCACGCCGAACCCCGATGAGCAACAGGAGATGGACCAATGGCGCACATCCTTCACATCGATGCAAGTCCTCGCGGGGAACGTTCCGTTTCGCGGATGCTATCCCGCGAGTTTGTGGCCGCTTGGAAACAGCGGCATCCGGAAGATACCGTCACGTATCGCGACGTTGGGCGAGAGCCGGTGCCGCACGTCGACGAACCGTGGATCGCGGCGGCGTTCTCGCCGCCGGACTCGCATACACCGGCGTTGCGGGAAGCGATTCGAGTTTCCGACGCGCTAGTCGCCGAGTTTCTTGCAGCGGATCGGTACGTGTTGGGCGTTCCGATGCACAACTTCAGTATACCGTCCACGTTGAAAGCCTACATCGACCAGATTGTACGCGTCGGCCGAACATTCGAGCGCCTGGATAACGGGTTTAAGGGGTTGGTTTCGGGGAAGAAACTGCTCGTGATCGCGGCCCGCGGCGGCGCCTACCGGCCCGGGATGGCGACGAACCGCCTCGATTACCAGGAGCCGTATCTGCGGACAATGTTCGGGTTTATGGGCATTGTCGATATCTCGTTTATCTATGCAGAGAACCTCATGAGCGCCGAGGAAGCGTGCCGCGAGCAATCGTTGGCGGAAGCGCGTGAGGCCATCCGGCAAGCCGTGGAAACGTGGTAATACCAAGGTGCATTCAAAGACACACTGATTCGATGGGGCCAATAGTGCTTCGCGCGACGCTTTCCGTTCCGTGTCATTCTGAGCAACGCGAAGAATCTCGCTTTCACAGATAGCTTCACGAGTTCGAGATCCTTCGCTTCGCTCAGGATGACAGCAAAGGGATGGCTTACCTGAACGCACATAAGTTGATGTTTGAATGCACCTTGGTGTGAACACCCTCGAAAAGCCCCACGCGCCAGCGGGATAGGGTGACGAATCCGCCCCGGCAGTTGGGATGGGTCGAGTCCTACGGTGGGTTACCGGGGTCCCGGGAAGTAGTGGGCCTCGATCAAGGCGCAGAAGGTGTGGTAAACGACAGCGTGGGCCTCCTGAATCGTTTTGGTGGCGCTGCCGGGGGCCCGAATCGCGATGTCGGCATGCTCGGCCATGGCGCCGCCGGCGGGGCCCGTGAGCGATACGGCCGTGGCGCCGAGCGCCGTGGCCACGGACATGGCCATGATACAGTTCCGGGCGCCGCCCGAAGTCGAGATCGCTAGAAGCACGTCGCCCGGGCGAAGCAGCGCGAACGCTTCCTGGGCAAACGCAATATCGCGAACAGGCGAATCATTCTCGACCGCAGTCTTGAGCGACGGGTTCAACCCGAGCGCTATGGCCGGCAGGCCTATCTCGAGGTGCTCGGCGAGTTCCTCGGCGAACGGCAACCCCTTGAGGCGCTCCGCCATGTCTCTCGAGAGAGGTCGTTTCCGCTCGAAGCTCTTGCACAGCTCGCCCACGATGTGCATCGCGTCGGCGGCGCTGCCGCCGTTCCCGCAGACAAGCAGCTTACCGCCGTTGTCGTAGGCCGTTATGAGCGCGTCATGCAGCGCCCGAAGCGCTTCAACGCAAACCTTGAGGTCGGGACGGCGTGCGAGCATTTCATCGACGATCTGCTGTTCGATGTTTGACAATTCCGTCATGGTCCGCCTACTCCCACCTGGTGTTTCCTCGTATTCCCTGCGTTGCTGTGGCGCGCTTATTCACGTTCGCCTCGCGGCCGCCATTGCGCTTGCGGCTTGATGTTGTCGAGCCGTTGGAGCACGGCGAGGAGGAAATCGCGGTTGTCGGCGCATAGATAGCGCATTGCGCCCCCCGCCCGCGAGAACGACTTGCAGTAGCGCAGGTAGTAGTCCGGGTTGTCCTCGCCCGGCTCGCCCCGGGACCAGTCCCAGTTTGATTCCTGAAGGTCCACGACGACTATGACATGGTTCTCGATACGCCAGTCGTTTTGGATGGCGAGGTTCTGCGCCATGGCCATGGATTTCTCGAACACCATGGGCGACATGACCGCCGAGCCGATCGACAGATAGACGCCGCCGTCGATATTGAATACGCTGTTTGCGAAAGTAAGGAAATCGCGTTGGGCGGCGCGTCCGACGGCGGCACAACTGTTCATGGCGTGGCAGTAGATGATGTCATGGCCGATCATGGGATGGCCGGTGAACGGCACGCCGAGCCGATAGGCCGCCGCCTGCAATCCATACGGCCTATAGCGATGCGGCACCTTCATCCACCCGCTGTTGACGTCGAACGTCCTGATGGCTTGCAGCAGGTCCGCGGCGGCCGCCGCCTTGTCAACGTCGGACTCGAGCGACGACTCGACGACGTTGCGGAGTTCCTGTTCCGAGGGGATCTCGAGGCCGTCGTTCTCGACAAACTTGCCGATGGATTCGCCGTAGCCCAGGCCTTCGTAGGCGCCGACGATTAGGGCGAGGTTGATGTAGTACCCCGTTTCTTCCCAGAGCCCGAATCGGCCTTGGGCCATATTCGTTCGTACATCCTCGCTGCTTCGTCCTTGGAACGCGAATTCCCAGTCGTGGATGATGCCGGCGCCGTTGGTGGCCAAGTGGGTGATCCATCCGGACTCGATGAGTCTTATGAGCACGGTTGCCAGGCCGTTCTTGATGGTGTGGGCGCCGAACGCAAGCATCCGCGCCCGGCCGCTGTCGCGGGCCTCTTGCATGCGCGCGACCGTTTCGTCGACAATCCGCGCGTCACGATCGGCGAATGGCCTCGGCTTTGCGGTAAGGGGCACCAGGTCACGCTCGATCTCGACCTTGTTCTTTCGCTCGCAAAGCGGCCTAACGTTCAGTTTCCTTCGATCCAGTTGCGGATATGGCATTCTCTGTTCCTGATCCTGCTGTTAGACCGAGTTCCCGTCCCGGACACGCGCCTGATAGGCGAGCGGCTTCTCGGGAAGTCGTGCACTGCCGCCGTAGCGGGAAAGATCGCGAGTTCCCCGGGGCCTCTTTCTCGAGATGCAGCAGTTGCTCGATTTCAAGTCAGTCCTCGCAATCGATCTGCGGGCGTTTCGCCTCGTCAGTTACCATGCTCTTCCTGATGCGACGCATCCCAGTGTGCTCCGATTGCCCTGCTGCCCCCTATATCACGCATCAGTATACACCACATGCCAACGATTTCGACAACGTCGTGTGCCGCTCTCGTTTAGCACACGCGGTATGGACGCGTAATGGAAAGCTGAGCCAAGCAAGAAGGGGCTGACACAAGCGAAGGCCGCCCGACGTTCGGGCCATCCAATGCTCGAGCATAGCCGTGCGTTCCCCTTTGCGTTGGGGTCTTGCGCAATAAGCAGAGATACGGTCTCATTCGCCGCAAAGAGGGGACGGTCGCTGCTCGAAGACTCGCGAGGACAGTCCCTTTTTGCTCGTCAGAAAACGACTTTGAAGGTACGAATTTCGAACGGCGTGATGTAGAACTTGAGATTGTTGCCGCGAACGTTAACGGAACGGTCGTTTTCCTCCATGAGGTCGCATTCGGCGACGTGCTTGGGTTTCTTAGCGAACGTGAGTGTGACGTTGCCGCGCTGCCCGTAGGCCTCGTAGAGGCGAATGATGAGGGCGTTGGAGTCTTCGTGCCGCTTGATCGTGTCGATGACGACATTTTCGGTGTCCACGCTGGCGAAGGCGTGTGCGGCGGCGAGCGGCCCTTTCGCGCTCGACACAGGCGCCGCCAACAACAGCACGTTTAACTCGAATCCTTGCTGCACCGCGCCGAACCGCCAGTCGCCGCCGTGGGGATACAGGGCGTAGGTGAACCGGTGCTCGCCTTCGTCGGCCTTGGGATCGGGATCCACGGGCGCCCGCAACAACGACAGCCGCAACGCGTTGCCTTTCACGTCATAGCCGTACTTGCAGTCGTTGAGCAGCGTGACGCCGTAGTTTCCTTCGGACAAGTCGGCCCACTTGTGGGCGGGCACCTCGAACTGGGCAAGATCGGCATCGCGGTTCGTGTGGGTAGGACGTTGAATGGCGCCGTATTGGATCTCGAACGTGGCCTCGGAGGCCCGCACGTCCACTGGAAACGCCGCTTTTAGCAGAGTTTGTCTGTCGTGCCAGTCGACGTGCGTGACAAAATCCAGCCGGGGCGAATCCGCCGCCAGCACTAGATCCTGGGTGATAACGCTTTTCTCGGTTTTGCGCACGATGCGTACGACGGCGCGCACCGAGCCCGTCTCGAGGATCTCGATGGTTTCGGCAGGTCCGGGCTCCCACATTTTCTCCTCGAAATTGAAATCGACGTCCCACGCCTCGAAGCACTGGGGGCGGTCTTCAAACAATTGCAGCACGTTCGCCTTCTGTCCCTTCGGCAGGACTTCGCGGCGCTCGATCTTGTCGTAGACGCTTGTCAGCCGGCCATATTTGTCGAAACGGACACGAAGCCATCGGTTCTCGATACCCTTTTCGCTCGCTTCGAGCGGGCTGTCCGGTGTTGGGCGGCGCGTACCCGAGACCAGGCGATACACGGCGTAGCCCAAGGGCGGAACGCCGGCGGCCTGGAACGCGATCGCGCCGTCGGCCGTGCGCTGGCACGGCACGGCGGCGCCGTCGGGGCCGAGTACGTTGAATCGGCCGCGCGGCACGGGCATGGCTGCCACGACTACGTCGCTGCGCGCCCAAGGCAAGGTGTTGATCACGAGAATGGGTTTGCCCGGGCCCGAGGTGTCGATTCGCTTTGTCAGATGTCCGATGGCGCGATCCCGTATGCCTTTCGCCTGTGCCTCGGCTTGGGCGTACTGTTCTTCAGCGGTCGCGTAGACTTCCGTAATCGAGGACCCCGGCAAAATGTCGTGGAACTGGTTTGTCAGCAACGTCTTCCAGACGCGTTGAATGCCGTCATATTCATACGTGCCGCCGTTAACGAGGGCCAACGAACTCAGAAACTCGGCGTCGCGCAACAGCAGTTCGAGTTTTCGGTTGAACCGTTTAGTGCGCGCTTGCGAGGTCTGACAACCTCGGTGCAGCTCGAAATAGAGTTCGCCGTTCCAAACCGGCAAGGCGTCGAAATCGACTTGCGTGCGGATGCGCTCGACGCAGTCGTGCAGCTGGCCAAACGCACACCGCGGCATGCCCACCATGTTGCCGAGCCGTTTGCCGTGTTCGATCATGGCCATGGTGGGCCCGCCGCCGCCGTCGCCCCAACCGTACGGGAACAGACATTCGTCGACGCGTTCCTTCTGTTTGAACTGATCCCACTGGCCGAGGAGTTGCTCGGGGATCGGATTACCGTTATAGTTGAGCAGCATCAGCGCCAACACCCGGCTGCCGTCCGGCCCCTCCCACTGAAACATGCTGTACGGGAACTCCGTAAACTGGTTCCACGAAATCTTCGTCGTCAGGAACGCGTCCACCTGCGCCTTCGCGAGGATTTGCGGCAACGCCCAGGTGTAGCCGAAGGTGTCCGGCGTCCAGACTTCGCGCACGTCAATCCCGAACTCCTTGCGGAAAAACCGTTTCCCGAAAAGGATTTGGCGGACGAGCGACTCGCCCGAGGGCACATTCTGGTCGGGCTCGACCCACATCGCGCCACAGGGCTCCCAGCGTCCCTCTTTGACGCGGCGCTTTATTCTTCGGTATAGCTCGGGGTAGTTTTTCTTGAAGCGTTCGTACTGGGCGGGCTGGCTGCACGAGAAATGATATTCGGGATATCGCTCCATGAGATCGAGCACGGTGGCCCACGTTCTGCCGCACTTGCGCTCGGTTTCGCGCAGCGGCCACAGCCACGCCGTATCGATGTGCGCGTGGCCGGCCAAGGTCAGCTTGCCCACGCCGTAGCTCGTCTCGAAATTCCCGAGTCCCCGGAGAAGGAATCGGCGCGCTTCCGTAATCGTGTCGAGATAGCTCGGGTCGGATTTGTGATTCAGGTCGACCTGTTTGACGGCGGCCTCGATAAGCTCGAGCAGTTGACGTTGCGGCGCGTAATTCTGCGGAAGCTGCTGCCAGACTTCCATGGCCACGAGCACGTCCCAGTAGAAATCCCATGCTTCCGGACACATCGCGGCAATATCGGCGTATTGGAAGTAATGGTATTCATCAAATCGAACGCTGGGTACGCTTTCGATGGCGATCTCGAATGTCTCGCCGCCCCGGGCTCTCTCGACGAGATGAATCGCGTCGCGATTGGGATCGAGTCCCGTCGCGGGTCGCCCGTTGACGTAGGCGAGCGACTCGCCGCCCGGACGAACCAGCGCCGCCACCCGCCGGCCTTTCATCGAGTCGGGCACCACGACCTTAAGTTTGAACCACGTCGTCTGGTCGAATCCGCCCCAGCGGTCGTGCACGCGAAACGGTTTCCATCCCGATCTCGGCATGCGTTCCGGGCCTTTGCCCGGCCCCGTGACGCAGGCTTTCAACCCTGTTACCGGTTGGCGCTGGGAATAGACGGTTTGGTGAATCTCACTGAGCCGCACCCGGATCTGTTGCGCGATGATCTGTCGTTCGGCTTCGAAGTTCGGCATACTACGTTCCTTGACTTTGTGTCACAATTCAGGGATTTTTGCCTGGGTTGAGCCCGACTTCCCGGGCATAGGCGAAGCATTATACCTGGCCCCGCGCCGAGAGCCAAGGAGAAAAATCAACAGGGGAAAGGGACCCCAATTCCGCGCGTAAGACTGAACCGCGTAATGGGCCGGTGGAGCAGCCGAAGAGGCCCCGCGCCCGCCATTTCTCGGCTGATTGGGAATCTCGACACGACGTTTACCGGACAGTATACTAGCCCCGGATCGAATTGTACCTGGGGCGAGCCGCGTAGACAGTGGACAGGATGGACAAGGTGGACGGCGTGGACAAGGCCGGATCGGATTGCGCTTGGGAGGCCTCATGCGCATCGGCGTAATCGGCGGAGGGATTTCGGGGCTGAGCGGCGCGCTCGAGTTGGCGCGGAAAGGCTGCCATGTCGAGGTGTTCGAGCGAAGCGACGGCGTCGGGGGGTTGGCGGCGGCGTTTGACTTCGACGGCACACCCGCCGAGCGGTACTATCACTTCCTGTGCGCACACGACACGGGCTATTTCGACCTTTGCCGGCAACTCGGGCTCGATAGGCGGCTGCATTGGACGCGGCCGCGTACGGGGTTTCATTACGAGGGTCGCACGTACGGATTCACGAGCCCGGTTGACCTGCTTCGCTTCCGGCCAATTCCGTTGTGGCAACGCGTCCGGTTCGGGCTCTTGGCGCTCGAGGCGCGCCACCGCGAGGAGTGGCGGCAACTCGATGAGCTGACGGCCAGACCCTGGCTAATCGACCGCATCGGACAACGGGCGTACGACGTGATTTGGCATCCGTTGCTCGCCCTCAAATTCGGTGAACGGTATGACGCGATCTCGGCGGCCTGGGTACGGCACCGGTTGCACCGCGTCGCCAACTCGAGGGGCCGTATGGGCTACCTCGACGGCGGCAGCGCGCTACTATTCGGCACGTTGCTCGAGACCCTCCGCGCCCACGGCGCGGTGGTCCATACCGGCCGAGAAGTCAAACGGATCCTCACGGACAATGGCCGCGCGGCCGGCCTCGAAATCGGCGACGGCGATGTCTACGAATGCGATCGCGTGTTGTCGGCCGTGCCGTTGCCGGTGCTCGCCGATTGTCTGGATTCTGAATGGGCGGAGTACGCCGCACAACTACGGCGCATCGACTACATCGGGGTGGTGTGTGTCGTGTTGAAACTCGCGCGGCCGGTTTCGCGTTATTTCTGGCTCAATGTCAACGATTCCCAGGCGCCCTTCAACGGTATCATCGAATACACCAACCTAAACGCGATCGGCGATGACGCAGGCCACATCGTCTATGTCCCCTATTACGTCGCCACCAACACGACCCTCTACCAAAGTGACGACGAAACCGTGTTCAACCGGTCATGGGACGCCGTGAAACGCATCGCGGCCGAGCTGAGCGACGCAGACGTGATCGCGAGCCGCGTGTTCCGCGACCCATACGCCCAGGCCGTCTGCACCACCGGGTTCCTCGACCTCCAACCCGAACATCGCGCACCGATCGAAGGGCTGTACCTTGTAGACTCGACGCATCTGTATCCCGCCGACCGCACCCAATCCGGCCTAATCCGCTGCGCGCAAGCCTGCGCGGGGGAATTGGTGAGGTAAAGGAAAAGACGTGCGACGCGCCAGACACAGGACTTAGCGGCTGAAGCTATGCACACAAAAAGCACGACTGAAGACGGCGGTGGCGGAGAGCGCGCCAAGGACCGTGTAGGCGAGCCGGGCGCTTCTCGGGACGTGCGCGAACACTACGCGGCGCTGGCGACAGCGTACGAGGGCAAAGCGAACAAGGCGTGCGAGCGGGCCTACGCCGACTTGCTTACGCGTTGTCTGGCCAGCGCGGAACGTATTTTGGAATTGGGTTCGGGCGCTTCGCGTCTCTTGGCGCAATTGGATGCGCCTTTCAAGGCGGCGTGCGATTTCAGCGAACCGATGCTCCGCGCGAAGAAAGGCGCCGGCCTGCACCGAATCGTGTCCGATGCGGCGTTTGCTCCGTTTCCTGCGGCATGCTTCGACGGCGTATTCTGTATAAACCTTCTCGAGCACGTGTCCAACCCCGCGCGCGTAATTGGCGAGGCGAGGCGGTTGCTTGTGCCCGGCGGCCGTTTCGTGGCGGTGACACCCAACGGCGACCTCGAAAAACTACTCGGGTTGCTCGAACGACTACACCTCAAGATTCCCGAAGGGCCGCACCGTTTCTTGACATTCAACGAGTTGGCGGAACTGGCCGGCGGCGCGTTTGACGTGCTCGAACACCGCCGATTCCTCGCATTTCCGGCGGGGCCGCGGTTCCTCGTGAACGCCGCCGAGAGACTTCTTCCGTGGGGGCTGTTCCAATATGTTGTGGCGCGAAAGCGCACCTCCTGAGCGCCTCGGCCGGTTCGCAATGCGATCCTCGGCTTATTCGGGCGCCGCTTCGTCCACCAGACGCATAAAGCGCCTGCCGTACTCGACATAGCTTTCGTAGAGCGCGGCAGCGGTCTCGGCTTCTTGCCCCGTGTGAATCACGGCCGCGAGGTGCGGTTCGATCGAGAACCCGCCGTCGTAACCCTTGCCCAGCAGATCACCGACGATTTCGCGGACGTAGCCGTCGCCGTCGCCGCAATACGTGTAGACGTGCTCGCCGTCGACCGTCTTGGCGTCCTTGATGTGGACGTAGACGATGTCGCCGGCCACTTGCTGGTAATAGTCCCAGGCGTCTTGCCCGTACGTTACCGGATTGCCCGTATCGAACACGACTTTTAGGGCCGGACTGGCCACCTCGCCGAGAAGGATATTGCTGTTTTCCGCAGAAAGGCCGCCCCAGCCGCTGCAGTTCTCGTGCGCCAGCGTCACGCCGCCGTCCTCAGCGATCGCGGCAAGTGCCTTCATGCGCTTTATGGCTTCGTTGCGCCAGGCCGCATCCGGCAACGGGTGGTCAGGATCGTTCGGATAGCTCATGACGCGGATAAAGGGCGTACCAAGCCTATGCATTCGCGGGATGGCCCGCTCGAGGTCATCGACGTCGAGCTGAAAATCCGACGTAACTGGGCGGGCCCAATTGGCAATGGCGCTGGCAAAACAGGAGACGTCTATGGCCGCCTCCGCCAAGGCATCCACCACACTATCGAAACAGGCGTCCGAAAGCCCCGTCGCGTTCGTCCCGTCTACGGAACGCAGTTCCATGTAGTCCCATGCCAATTGTTGGTGTGCCATGATCTGCACGTCGATCGATTTGCCCGCTTCATCGGCAATACCCGAGAAAAACATCGCCAACTCCTTTCCGACCTCTCGGTTGCAGGGGCCGAGTCCAATGTCCGAGAGGCGGACCCATAGTATCATCCCGGGAAAAGGGATTGCACAAGAGGTTTTGACGCTTTTCCCATTTCCGTGTATGATGGAGGCTGAGGCCGGGCCGCACAAACCGGCCGGGGGCGGTTCCTGAAGCCTCAGGCGTTGCGCGGGAGAAAGCCAATGGCAGAGATCGTGCTCGGAACGGGGCGACACCAGAGTTTCCGGCAGCTTGTGGCCGTCATCGAGAGAGAGTTGGCCAAGACCTATGGCACGCCGCGTAAGATCATTGCGAAGTCCGGCGACGCGGAAGTGACGGCCGAGCGCTCCGGTTTCGAGGGCGAGTTCGAGTCGTTTACGATGCGTCTTCAGGTCGCGGGCAGCGTGCTGGATGCCGTCAAGACGGCCGCGGCCGAGTTAGGCGGCGCGTGCCAACTCTCCGAGGAAGACGGGTGGCAGGTGGTTGTGTCTCCGCCGCTGGGCAGCGCGCCGAGCGAGCGGAGCAAAGAGGCCGTGGACGAGGTCTCGAAATGCCTGACCCTTTCCGAGGTGTGGCGCATCGAGGGCGACAACTACCGCGTCGATCCCGTCAGTGTCGAGCTGCTGTTCCAGGCCATGGTGCAGTACAAGGCCAGCGACGTGCACCTTTCCCCGGGGGAGCCCCCGGTGTTCCGGATCGACACGCAGGCGCATCGCTCCGAGCTGTTCGGCCCCCTTTCCGCGGCGCAGATACTTACCCTCATCCGTCAAATCACGGACGATAAACACTGGCGCGAGTTTGAATCGAGCCACCAATGCAGCTTCAATTTCCACCAGATGGGTTTGGGCTACTCGCGCGTGTCGGCCTTCATCAAGTCCGGTTCGCCCCATCTGACGTTTCGGTTTCTGCCGGAGGTGATCCCGTCCTTCGAGGAACTCAACATCCCGTCGAAGACGATGACCGAGTTGGCCAATCTGCACAACGGACTGCTCTTGGTTACGGGCATGACGGGAAGCGGCAAAACGACTACGGTGGCCGCAATCGTCGATTGGATCAACGCGCACAAACAACTGCATATATTGTGCATCGAAAACCCCATCGAGTACGTCCACACAAACAAGAAGTCGGTGGTGTCGCAACGGAGCCTGGGGGCCGATGTGAACAGTTTCGACGAGGCGGTGACGGGCGCGCTGCGGCACGACCCCGACGTGATCGTCATCGGCGAAATGCGGGATGCCGACACGATTCGATCCGCCATCAACGCCGCGGCAACAGGCCACCTGGTCGTCAGCACACTGCACTCGAACACATCGTGCGAGGTCGTC
>Ga0180438_10004969_pt1 | contig 18801 bp, 16 predicted proteins | sample SS_ome_12_FD_132455 | JGI IMG/M metagenome (GOLD analysis project Ga0180438, IMG submission 132455) | Hypersaline lake sediment archaeal communities from the Salton Sea, California, USA - SS_3_D_2 metaG | ecosystem: Environmental > Aquatic > Non-marine Saline and Alkaline > Hypersaline >...
ATAAACATAACGTGATAGCACTCGTCAACGTCGTCTTCCCGTGATCTATGTGACCAATAGTCCCTACGTTCACGTGCGGCTTCGTTCGCTTAAATACCTCCTTCGCCATCTCACTTCTCCCTTTCGAACTATTGCTCGTCTCTTACCTTATTAATATATATGCGTGCGGCATCTCACCGCCTCACTGCCTCCTTAGAGCTGCTGATGGGATTCGAACCCATGACCGCATCCTTACCAAGGAGGCGCTCTACCACTGAGCTACAGCAGCAACAAACCCCCTCTCCTCCGCCAGAGCGGGCGATGGGGATCGAACCCACATAGCTGGCTTGGAAGGCCAGTGCTCTACCATTGAGCTACGCCCGCGAGCCCATCTTCACCGCTCACAAAAAGTGGGGAGAGGAGGATTCGAACCTCCGTAGGCGTTCGCCGACAGATTTACAGTCTGCTCCCTTTGTCCGCTCGGGCATCCCCCCGGTTGTCCACAACACGCCACCGCCCTGAGCTGGCGGTGAGAATCGAACTCACAACCTCCCGCTTACAAGGCGGAGGCTCTACCGTTGAGCTACGCCAGCGACAATAATTCATTATCGTCCCCTCAACCGAGATATTCAAGCCCCACACCCCCTAGAAACGCCCTAATCCCTCTACGTAGCCCTCGAAGTTCCTTCCCGTCTCCTCAACGGAATCTCCGCCGAACTTCTCCATAAAAGCTCGCGCCAATTCGAACGCCACCACCGCCTCACCCACCACCGAAGCAGCCGGAACCGCGCACACATCCGACCGCTCGTAGCTCGCCTCCGTGCTCTCCTTATTGTCAAGACGTGCCGACGCCAGCGGCCTGCGCAACGTAGGAATCGGTTTCATCGCGCCCCGGACCCGGATCGGCTCGCCGTTCGACACACCCCCTTCGATCCCGCCCGCGTTGTTGCTCTTCCTTGTATAACCCCCACTCCTCACCCACCTCTCCCCTCCCTCATAGCCTATCTCGTCATGCACCGCGGAACCTCGCATGCCCGCAGCGCCGAATCCCATCCCTATCTCAACCCCCTTCACAGCCTGCACCGCCATCAGCGCCTGCGCCAGCCGCCCGTCCAACCTGCTCTCCCATTGCGCAAAGCTCCCCAATCCCGCCGGTACGCCGAAAGCCAACACCTCGAACACCCCACCCACCGTATCCCCCGCTTCCCTTGCCGAGTCAATCTCCTTCAGCATCCGCTTCCCCGCCTCTGCGTCCCAGCAGTAAACTTCGCTCTTCCCCCTCGCCTTCACCAACTCCTCTTCCTCCAGGTCACAGCGCTTTGCTTCGACCCCGCCGATCGCAACTACATGTCCCACCACGCTTATCCCAAACCTCATCAGCAACTGCTTCGCCAGCGCGCCCGCTGCCACTCTCGCTGCCGTCTCCCTCGCGCTGGACCGCTCCAGAACACTGCGCGAATCCTTCAGCCCCAGCTTCAGTGCCCCGGCCAAGTCCGCGTGACCCGGCCTGGGAACCTCCACCGCTGGCAGGCCGTCCAGATTCGCAGCCTTGTTCCTTATCATCAAGGCAACCGGCGCGCCCGTCGTCTTCCCCTTGATCACCCCCGACAGAACCTCTGCCCGGTCGCTCTCTATATCCATCCGTTTGCTTCGCCCGTACCCTCCCTGCCGACGGACAAGCATCGCATTCACAAACGTCTCATCAATTGGCAGGCTTGCGGGCAAGCCGACGACCAACGCAACAAGGCATGGGCCGTGGGATTCCCCGGCAGTGAGATAGCAAAGCATCAGATACGCTGCGAGAAAATTGACCCGGACCGCGACCGTACCGCTCGCACCAACCAACCACGAGGTAAAGTAGACATATCATAGTCTCCACCGCATATTTGTCAAGAAGAAAATCGTAACTCCTCTTTACTTTTTTCCCGTCCAATTTCCTTTGACACTCGCCTCTCCGCCCCCTAGAATCCTCTTGGCAATCATCCGTTAGCGGTAATCTGCCCCTACGGAACAAATGGAAAAGAAATCAACGCCAACCGGCCTTGTCAGGACGTTCCGCACCTTAGCCTCTTCCAGTTCGCTTACGGCCCTCAGTGTCCTGAAGGCCGCATTGCAGGAAGACGACGAAGAAGTAAGGCGCGCTGCCGTCGGCCTCCTCCTCTCCAAGCGCAGTCGCAACTACTCCATCCTCATCGCCACAAGCTACCCCCTCATTCCCGACGACATGAAGACCCTTGCCCTCCACGACACAACCGCCATCCTCTCCGTACTCGGTGAGATCATGGAGAGAGGCACCGAAAGCGACAAAGCTGGTGTCATCACCCTCCTTCGCGACCTTCGCGACCCCAGAGGCATAAAGCCAATCGCAGCGGCCCTTGCCGACAGATCACTCGCAATCAGGGAAAAGGCTTACGCAGCCCTACTCCGAATCGTCTGGAAGGTGGCTACGGGCGATGCCCCCCCTCAGGACCGCCTCCAGCTCGTGGCAGCGCTCGTCGAGGCGTTCGGAAGGCTCACCGACGAACACGACCCCGTCATGCTCGGAAGCATACTGAGGATCGACCCCTCACACACCAGTCCCATCATTAAGCTCGCCGCCAGCCCCGCCGACGAACAGCGCCGCCGCGTGCTCCGATTCCTCGCCTCCACCGAGCTTCCACAAGTGAACCAAGTTATCGTTGCCATGCTCAAGGCTGAATCCGGACGCGCCAGAAACGCAGCGCTTTGGACCCTCCGCTCGAGAAAAGAACCCGAATTCATCGACGCTTTCGTCGGACTCCTCTCAATCTCCGACCCCGCCTCCCTCGAAGCTTTCGCCGCAGTCTCCCAGAACATCCCTTGGTGTTCTCCCTACAACGAGATCTACCAGCAGCTCGACCCCAAGGTACAGGCGTGGCTTTCCGGCATCCAAACCGGAGGCCCCGCAGCGGCCGTTCCCGTCGATAGCGTACCCGTTTCCGCCGGCGAACTCTCCAAGCTCGACATTAACGAACGCAAGCGAGTTCTCCGCTCCCTACGAAACATCAGCAAACCCGAAGCAATGGTCACGATCCGCGAGGCCCTCTGTGACGCCACAGAGGAGGTCCAGCGCCTCGCAGTCGAAAAGCTCATCGAAATGAAGCACCCCGACCGCAACAAGCTATTGCTCGCACAGGTGAGGAGTCAGTTCCCCGAAGTGCGGCGTGCTGCCCTGGCAGCCTTGGGACGAACCGTCTTCTCCAGCTACTTCCGCTCTTTGGACAGACTCACCCCCGAACTCCGCCGACAGGCCGGTCACGCGCTCGCAAAACTCGACCCCAATCTCGTCGCTGAACTCCAAGTAGAAATCGCATCCGCCAACCTACAACGCCGTTTCAGGGCTCTTCTCGTCACCATAGCTACCGGGAAAGAAAACGCCCTCGAAGAGCCGATACTCAGGTGCGCAAAAGATCAGGACGCCCGAATCCGCGCCACCGCAGCAGGCATGCTCGGACGTGTTGGTACTCCCGACGCCATCAAAGCCATCATCGCCGCACTCGCCGACTCCGACAACAGGGTCAAGGCGAACGCCGTATCTGCCATCGGCCTCCTGCCCGACAGGGAACTCGCAAAGGTGATACGCCCCTTCCTGGAAAGCTCAAACAACCGCATCCGAGCCAATGCCGCCGTCGTCATGCATCAGTTCGGCCAAGGCGAAGGCTCAAGAGTCCTCCGCGAAATGGCCAAAGACCCGCGCGATACCTTCCGCGCCAGCGCAGCTTGGGGACTAGGCCAGATTTATGACGAGCCCGCTAGGCTTCTTCTCGAAAATCTCGCCCAAAATGACGATATGGAAAATGTCCGAAGGATAGCGCGCAGAATGATTAAAGAAAACTCCTACCCCCAGAATGTGCTCGAAAATGCCCCAGGAAGTTGACAACATGAACGCCAGACTTGCCAGCACCGTACACAGCACCCTCGCCTTCTCGTGCGAATGGCTTGACCAACTCCTCGGGGCCATCTCCGAAACCCGTCGTGAATCCGATGACGTCTCCAAGGTCAGAGTAGACCTCCAGAGAATATCCAACAAGGAAGCACACCGCCTCGAGGGGATCTGCCGCACCTGTCTCTCGAACGACTGCATCCGCCTTGAGCACGTACCGGCAGAGAAGCAGCTTGCGCTGCTTGGCGCATGCGCCTGCTCAAAATTCCCTCAGGTCCGCAAGCTCGCCCTCGCCGCTCTCGCACAGATGTCCACCGAACAGGCAAGAGAGAAAACCTTCCTCGCTCTCGATGACCCCGACGAAGAACTCCAGATACTTGCCACAAGAGAACTACTCGCTTCCCACGCCAAACAGAAGATGCGCCTCCTCGCAAGGCAGCTCGAAAGCCCCTTCCAAAGCGTCCAGGAACTCGCCATGCAGGAGGTCTCGCGCCATAGCCTCCGCCACTTCGTCAACGCCTATAGGGGATTGGATGAGGAAGCCCGAAAGAAAGCGGCCTCCGCCGTAATGAAGATCAAAAAGGACACACTTGCAGAGGAAATCGAACAGGAACTCGGAAGTGCAACACCAGAGGAATGCACCGAGCTGCTCCTCGCCGTTACCGCTTTCGACGAAGAGAAGCAGATCGCCAACGCGGTCACCAAGTTTCTGACTTCGCCCAACAAGCGCGTCAGAGCTACTGCCGTTCGCGCCCTCAGCGCGTGCGGCGGCGTCGATGCTCTTCCTGACGTCGAACCACTTCTCAAAGACCCCGACTCAAGAGTCCGAGCCAACGCCGTTGAAGTCGTCGAAGAGCTGAAAGGAGCGGATGCCAAGGAGACGCTGCTCCCCTTACTCTCCGACGAAAACAACCGCGTTCGCGGCAACGCCGCCAAGGCTCTTTGGAAACTCGGAGAAGACAGCGCACAGAAAACCGTAATGGAAATGCTCAAGTCCAAGGACCCGCTCATGAGAATGAGCGCCCTTTGGGTCCTCCAAGAGATACTTCCCGCTAACGTCGCAGACATTGCCCGACCTTTCGCCCGACGCGACCCCGACCCCAGAGTGAAAAGGCGGGCCGACATGGTCCTCGAGAAACACAGGAAGAGGCAGAAGACAAATGGCGAAATCAGCAGCTGAAATCGAAGAGAATATCAAGCAAGCGCTACTGCCCACCATCGGAGACATCCCCGACAAGACCGCCGAGACGATCGTCAAGAGCTTCATGTGGCTCTCCGCCGCAACCCGCGCTCTCGCCGTCCAGCGGTCCGGCAGGTACATCGCCTTCCTCACCCGCGCAGCCGAATTCCCGGATGACGAAGTACGCCGAAGTGCTCTCGAAATACTAGAGCGCACCGGCGGGACCCGAGTCCTCCACGGACTGGCCGCCTTTCTCAAAGACAGGGCCCCCGAGATACGCGACAGGGCCGCCAAAGCCATGATCCGCGAGATCGATGAGCACATCCGCGCAGCCGCGGCAGCCGAAGCCGGCGGCGCCCCCCCCGACGACGACCTCTCCGCCAAAAAGAAGGCACATCTCGAGGCGATCTACACCGCGCTCAGTTCCTATCCGATTCATAAGGACACCGACCTGCTCGAAGCACTCCTACGCCTCGACGGCGGACCCCACGGCCTTCCCATGGAACTACTCCGCCGAGCAAAGGACCCGCGACAGCAGTTCATTCTCGAACTCCTCGAAACACGCTCCTCCGAAATTGTGATCTCCTTTCTTTGCAGAATGCTCACCGACTCAAGCCAACGCGTCAGGAACCGCGCCCAGGACGTGATCACTCGCAGGGACGACGGCGACTTCATTCGCGAGTTCCTTCACACCGCTCTGTCCGAGGACTGGCCCCAGCTCTCCTGGGCCCTACCCGAACTCGCGCGCCCCGTCTGGCTCGAAGTCGGCCATCCCGTTCTCAAGTCACAGCCTCGCCACACCCAACTACGAGCCATGGCATTCATGATGGCCACCGGAATGCCGTGGGAAGCCAAAATCTCCAAGCTCGAAGAGGTCGCAGGCAAGACCCGCGCGCAGCGCGCACCCCGCAAAGAACGCAAAACGGTCGTGCCTGATATCGAACTTCCTGCCGCCTCTACCCCCGGCCCAAAGACACTCCCCCGCACACCTTCCCCTCTCGAGGTCCAGCTCGACGCCCCCGACGAGCAAGGCCAGCTCAAAGCAACCCAAACACTCGCCGCCCTCAACATCCCCCAGAAGCACAAACTCCTCGTCAAGCAACTCAGTAGCCCCTTCAAATCGGTCAGAAAACTCGCCATGCACGAACTCGCCCAAGGCAGCTTCCGACGCTACCTTGACATGTTCGAACGAATGGACGAACAGACCCGCCTCATGGTCGGCAGAACCGTAGCCAAAATCGACGACCTGATGCTCGACCAACTCGAGTCCGAACTTTTCGGCCTCGACCCAAGCCGCCGCCTCAGGGCACTTAGGGTCATAGAAACCATAAGACTCGAAAAGGAAGTGGAGAACTTCCTGGTCGAACTCGCCTCCGACCCCAACGTCAAAGTCAGAGCCACAGTCGTCAAGCTCCTCGGCCTCACAGGTAGCGGCGTCTCGCTGAAGGCTATGATCAATTGCCTCAGCGACGACGACTCCCGCGTCCAGGCCAACACCGTCGAAGCCTTCGAGCGCATCAACGACCCCAGGTTCATCGACCTCCTCAGGCCCTTCCTCCGCCACCCCGATAACCGCGTCCGAGCAAACACCGCTAAGGCCCTATGGCGTCTCGGTGACCGCGAAAAGCCCTTCACCGTACTCAGCGACATGCTTGACACAGGTGACCTCAAGATGAGACTCAGCGCCGCATGGACCCTCAGGAATATGATTGCCGCCAAATCGCGCGACTTGCTGGAACAGGCGGCCTTCCAAGACCCTAGCGTCAGGGTCCGCACTATGGCACAAGAGAGCCTACAAGCCTTGGAGAAGCAGCCCGCATGAGCTACCTAACGCATCTCCTCGCCGCCATCCTTGCCCACCTACACATCCTTCACTCGGCCTTACACATCGAGGGACGCACACGTGTCGGCAGGATCAGCGACAGCTTCGGCGAGACCCCCGGAGCCAGGGCCGCAAAGACCGGCTTCCTAATAATCGCTCTCGTCATTGCCGCGATGTTTGTCTTTTTCGCTCTGCGTCGTCTCTTCGCCAAACTCGTCGCGAAGGGCGAAGCAGAGACACTCTTCCTGCAGTTAGCCGACGCGCACAATCTACCCAAGCGCGACAGGGACCTGCTCCAGGAAGTCGCACTAGGCATGAACGAAGGCTACTTCCGCGCCGCAGACCCGAACGTTCCCCCCCAGGACACGCTGGCGGCTCCACAAGCTGCCGTCTTCGTACGAAAAAGCCTCTTCAAGCAAGCCATTGCCCAGGAAGCCTCCGCCGAGCGAAGGGAGAGGCTGAAGACCCTCTTCCAGAAACTCTTCGCCTGACACCGGAGGTCGCAAGTGGCCGCGCCCCAAATCCCCGCCGCTGCGAAGAAGAGGATCAGAGAACTCAGAGAACTCATCAACCGCCACAACCACCTCTACTATGTCCTAGACTCACCTGAGATATCCGATCATGAATTCGACCGGCTTCTACGCGAACTCTCCAACCTCGAAGCGAAGTACCCTTCCCTTGTGACCCCCGACTCTCCCACCCAGCGCGTCGGCGCAGCCCCACTCGAAGAATTCAGCACCGTCCGCCACTCCGTCCCCATGCTCAGCCTCTCCAACGCCCAGAACGAAGCCGAACTCGCCGACTGGATGAGGCAGGTAGAACCCGCCGACCACTTCACCGTCACCCCCAAGATGGACGGCTCCGCCATAGAGCTCATCTACGAGAACGGCACCTTCACACGCGGCTCCACACGCGGCGACGGCTTCGTCGGTGAGGACGTCACCTCTAACCTCCGCACCATAAGGATGCTTCCGCTAAGCCTTCGCACCCCCAAAGGCGGCCTCCCCGAGTACCTCGAAGCCCGAGGCGAAGCCTACATGGAAAAGCAGGAGTTCGCCGCCCTCAACCGCCAGCGCCAGGAGGACGGGCTCGAAGTCTTCGCCAACCCCCGCAACGCCGCCGCCGGTTCCCTCCGACAGCTCGATCCCAGGGTTACCGCCGCCAGGCCATTGAGAATAGCCCTCTACGAAATCGGCACAGTCCGCGGCAGGACTTTCACGTCGCACTCCGAAATACTAGACTTCCTCGCAGACTGCGGCCTCAAAACCGTCGACCGCCCCGAAATCTGCCGCGGTCTCGACCAAGTCCTACAAGCCTGCCGGCACTTAGAGCAAACTCGCGAAGAATTCCCCTACGAGATCGATGGTGCGGTTGTCAAAGTGAACAGCTTGGAACTCCAACGAACACTCGGAATACGCTCTCGAAGCCCTCGTTACGCCGTAGCCTACAAGTTCGCCCCCGTCCAGGAAACCACCCGACTCCTCGACATAAAGGTTCAGGTAGGCAGAACCGGCACTCTCACACCCGTAGCAATACTGGACCCCGTTCGAGTCGGCGGGGTCACCGTCTCGCACGCAACCCTGCACAACCAGGACGAAGTCAGAAGAAAGGACGTCCGCGTCGGCGACTGGGTCATCGTCCAGCGCGCCGGAGACGTAATCCCCGAAATCGTCGCCCCCGTAAAATCCAAGAGAAACGGCTCGGAGAAACCCTTCAACATGCCGAAGAAATGTCCCGTCTGCCGCTCGCCGGTCGAAAGGCCCCCCGGCGAAGTCGTCGCCCGCTGCACCGATATTGCCTGCCCGGCTCAAATCGAGGGACATCTCGAGCACTTCGCCGCCAAAGGCGCTATGGACATCGACGGTCTCGGCCCAAAGCTCGTGCACCAGCTCGTAGAGAACGACCTCATCAAAGACCCCGCCGACCTCTACTACCTCTCCCACGAGAAACTGAGCGACCTCGAACGCATGGCCGACAAGTCGGCACGCAACCTCCTCAACGCGCTCGACCGATCCAAAAGCAGGCCCCTCGACAGAATCATATTCGCGCTCGGCATGAGGCACGTCGGAGACCACGTCGCCTCTGTTCTCGCCGACTACTTTGGCAACATCGACGCTTTGGCTGACGCGTCCCTTGAAGAGCTTGAGTCCGTCGAAGAAGTAGGCCCCGTAGTCGCAGCTTCGGTCAGAACCTTCTTCGACAACCCGGACAATCGTCGCGTGATCGACAAACTCAGGAAGGCCGGCGTCGAATTCCCCGCCACCGAAAAAAAGGCCGCCACTCCGCTTGCCGACAAGGTCTTCGTCTTCACCGGGACCCTATCCTCAATAAGCCGCAGCGAAGCCGAGTCACTCGTCAAAAACCTCGGCGGCCGCGCGTCCTCCAGCGTCAGCAGCAAGACCGATTTCGTCGTCCGCGGCGAAAATCCCGGCAGCAAACACCAGAAAGCTGTTGACCTTGGTGTTAGAATCATTACCGAAGGCGAATTCCTCAAGCTCGTCGGCAAAGGGTAGCCAAGGGGCAGGCATGACCGAAAAAGAGAAAGGCGTATCATCGAGTCTGCGCGGGCCCTTCTTCAGGGGGCTCGCCGCGCTCCTTCCCACCATCCTCACCATCTTCGTTATCGCCTTCGTCTACAACCTCATCGCCAATAACTTGGTGCTCCCGCTACGGAACACCCTCGTCCATAGGCTTATCACCGCCTACGGCGACCCCGATGTGCCTAACGTGGTTGTCCTTCCACACCTGGAGATCACCCTTCAAATCGAACCGGCGAATCTGGAAGTGAAGCTCATCGGCGTCGCCATCTTTCTCGTCACCATCATTCTCATCTACTTCGTCGGCTTCTTCGCCACCAGCTTCGTCGGCCGCAAGATCTGGAGCCGCTTCGAAAGCCTCTGGACCAATTTCCCCTTCATCAAGCAAATCTATCCCTACGCCAAGCAGATAACCGACTTCGTGCTATCCGAAAAGCGCCGGAAGTTCACGTACGTCGCTGCCATCGAGTACCCTCGCAAAGGCGTCTACTCCATCGGCTTCATAACCGGCGACAGCATGCGTACCATCAACAGCAAAACCGGCAAGAGAATGGTCAGCGTCTTCATACCCAGCTCTCCCACACCCTTCACCGGGTACGTCATCTCCGTACCCCACGAAGAAATAATCCCTCTTCCCATCTCCGTCGACCAGGCCATGAGATATACCGTCTCCGGCGGCGTGATCACCCCTCCAGGAGAGCTTGTCGGAGACGACACCCGCAAGTTCATCGCATCTCAGCTCGAGATAAGGCCAGACCGCGAGGATAACAATGCCCTTCCAGAAAAGGGTCCACGCACTTCTCCGGACGATGAGCAGCAGAAAAGCTGACGCTCTACTGCTCACCCATCCCCTGAACGTCACCTATGTCACAGGCTTCTCCGGGGAGGACAGTTCTCTCATTCTCACCAGAAATGAGGTCTTCCTCGTCACCGACGGACGCTACCGCGAGCAGGCCGAGCATGAAGCTCAGTGGCTGCGCCTTGTCCTCCGCAAGGGCACCATGTTCCGAGCTCTCGCCGACCTCTTCGCGGGCCTGCGCCTCAAACGCGTAATCTTCGAGGCAGACCACCTCACCTATGGCGATTTCGAGTCGCTCCACCACAGCTCCCGCACAACCCTGCTACCCTCCCACGCAGTCGTCGAAGACCTTCGCGCAGTTAAGCACCCCGAAGAGATTCGCAAGATTCGCAAAGCCCTCGCCATCGCCGAAGAATCCCTACGCGCCGTCAAATCCAGAATCAGGACCGGCATGCGCGAATGCGACCTCGCCGCAATGCTCGTCTACGCAATGAGGCAGCGAGGCTCTCAAAAAGACCCCTTCGACGTCATCGTCGCAAGCGGCCCCCGCTCCTCCCTCCCACATGCCAAAACCACGACCCGAAAAATCAGCAAGGGGGATATTCTCATCGTCGACTGGGGTGCCCAATACCGCGGCTATTGCAGTGACTTGACAAGGACTTTTTTCGTAGGTAACATCCCATACGAGGCGCGGCATATCTACCGCACCGTGCTAGCTGCACAAACCCGCGCCATCTCCGAAATTCGACCGGGAAGAGGAGGGAAGAGAATCGATGGGGCAGCCAGGGCCGTTGTCCGAAAGGCTGGCTACGGAGACAACTTCATGCACGGCCTAGGTCACGGAATCGGCCTTGCCGTCCACGAACGCCCGTCCCTTACCCCCTCCACTAACACACGAATCCGCACTGGCACCGTTTTCACCGTCGAGCCCGGCATCTACATCCCCGGATGGGGCGGAATCAGAATCGAAGACGTCGTCTTGGCGACCCCACGGGGAGCCCAGAAGCTTTCTGCACTTCCTCGAACCCTCGCGTCGGCCGCCATTGCGTCCTGAAGGAGCACTGCATGATCTCAACCAATGACCTCAAGAAAGGAATGACGATACTACTCGACGGCAAGATATGCGAAGTCGTCGACTACCAGCACGCCAAGCGCGCAAGGGGCGGGGCCATCATGCGCGTCCGACTTAAAGACGTGCAGACCGGCCTCACACTCGAGCAAACCTTCAAGGGAGATCAGAAGGTCGAGCAAGCCTTCCTTGCCGCGAAGAGCATGACCTATCTCTACCGCGACGCAGACCTCTTCCACTTTATGGACAACGAGAGATACGAGCAGGTCAGCTTGCCCAATGACAAGCTCGAGGGACTCACCGATTTCCTTTCCGAGGGTCTCGAGGTGATTTTCACGATGCACAACTCCGACGTCGTCGAAGTCAAGCTCCCCGACACCATCGAACTCGAAGTGAAAGAAACCGCTCCCGGATTCAAGGGCGATACCGTATCCGGCAGTTCCAAACCCGCCACTCTCGAAACCGGTGCGATCATGCAGGTCCCCTTCTTCGTAGAGATCGGTGACAAGGTAAAGGTAGATACCCGCACCAAATCCTACCTGGAGCGGGTCTCCTAAAAGAGCGACCGGGGGATTCACATGGACTTGGAACACATCCAAATGCTTCTGAAACTCATGGACGAGCATGACCTCGCCGAGATCGAAATTCAAAGCGAAGGCGAGGTCGTCAGGCTCAGGAAAAGGGAGACGAATGCCGCTCCTCAAGTCGTAGCGCTCTCTCCACAAAACCCTGTCCAAACGCACGCCGTCGCCCCAACCCAGCCGCCTCCCTCACCCGAACCGCGCGTCGAAGAAGCCCCCGCCAACGTAGTCTCTCCCATCGTTGGCACCTTTTACTCACGTCCTGACCCCGAGGCAACTCCCTACGTCGAAGTCGGCGATGTCGTCGAACCCAACTCCGTAGTCTGTATCATCGAGGCGATGAAGGTGATGAACGAAGTGCGGGCCGAGGTCGAAGGGCGCATCGCCGAAATCCTCGTCGCCGACGGCGACCCGGTCGAGTTCGGCCAACCCCTATTTCGCATCGAAGTCACACCGTAGGAGGCAGAGGTGCTCTCCCGCATCCTTATAGCCAACCGAGGAGAAATCGCCCTAAGGATCATACGCGCCTGTAAGGAACTATCCATCGAAGCTGTCGCCGTTTACTCCGAGCCCGATAAGGATGCCGCCTACGTTCAGCTCGCCGATGACTCAATCTGCATCGGTCCCGCCCATAGCACCAAGAGCTACCTCAACATCCCCTCCATCATCTCCGCCGCCGAGATTGCAGACGTAGAAGCCGTTCACCCGGGATACGGCTTCCTGGCCGAGAACAGCCACTTCGCCGAAATCTGCGAATCCTGCAACATCAAGTTCATCGGGCCCTCCCCCGAGGCCATGGAACTCGTCGGCAACAAGGTAAAGGCCCGGGAAACCGCCAAGGAACACAAGGTCCCCGTCCTCCCTGGCGACCAGTTCGCCATCGACGACGAGGACGCCGCACGCAAGCTCGCCGCCGACATAGGCTTCCCCGTGATGATCAAGGCCACCGGCGGAGGCGGCGGACGCGGAATGCGCACCGCACACAACGAAATCAGCCTCGTAGCAAACATCCGCGCCGCACGCTCCGAGGCCGAGGCCTCCTTTCGCGATTGCTCCCTATACCTCGAGAAACTACTTCACAGGCCACGACATATCGAAGTGCAGATAATTGCCGACGAACACGACAACGTCATACACCTCGGCGATAGAGAGTGCAGCGTGCAACGAAGGCACCAGAAGCTCATGGAAGAGGCCCCCGCACCAAACCTCCCCGGCAACGTTCGGGAAGACATCCACAAGGCCGCAGTGCGCCTCGCCGAGGCCGTCAATTACACCAGCGCCGGAACAGTCGAGTTCCTCGTGGACGAAAAAGACAACTTCCATTTCATCGAAATGAACGCGCGCCTCCAGGTCGAGCACCCCGTAACCGAAATGATCACCGGCCTCGACCTCGTGAAGCTACAGTTGGTTATCGCCTCTGGAGAGAAGCTCCCCATACGCCAAAGGAAGGTCAGCTTCACTGGATCCGCCATAGAATGCCGCATAAACGCCGAGGACCCCGATAACGACTTCAAGCCCGCTCCCGGCACGATTACCTTCTACTCGCCCCCTGGCGGCATGGGCGTCCGTATCGACTCCCACATCCACGCTGGCTACCAAGTGACCCCCCACTACGACTCGCTCCTGGGGAAGCTCATCACCTTCGCACCCACCAGGAAAGACTCCATATCCCTCATGCGTAGAGCTCTCCACGAGTTTCGAATAGAGGGCATCAAAACCACGATCCCACTCTACCGCCGAATCTGCAACTCGCGTCGGTTCGTCGAAGGGAGACTCGACACCGGTTTCGTCGAAGACTTCCTTGCCAGAAAATAGAGCGATGGAAGACAATCAAATGGGAAGTCACTAGGAGGCGCAAGATGAGAGCGTATCGCAAGATCGTCTTGTTCATTAACTTCGTATTCGCCCTGGCCGCATCTCTGCTGATCTACCTCGGCGTAGCCGGCTATCCAGAGCCCCTCGCCAACTGGGTCAAACAGACGCTGGTCTCCGCCCAGGGCTCACTCAGCCTCTTCTCGGGCATCCTCGCAGCCTGCTTCATCGTTGTTGCTCTCGACCTGTTCTACATCTTTGCCATCTTGCGACGCGCCATTCTCGCCTCCGATAGGGGCCTCAAAATCGAGCGCCCGGAAGGCGAGGTGGTAGTCAGGGCAGCCGCCATCGAATCAGTCCTCTGGCAAACACTCGATTCCCTGCCCACAATCGACTGGGCGAAGGTCCGCGTGGCCGGCGGAAGACGAGAGAAATCGCGCAGCTTCATCACCACCATCGTACGACTTGCGGAAACCACCGACATACCCTCCGTCGTCCGGGACATACAGACCACCCTCAAGACCCGCTTCGAAGAATTGCTCGGATCTGAGCGACCCGTCTCCATCAAGGTCGTCGTCAGCAGATTGGGGAAAAGGCCTCCCGGCGAACCCGAACCGCCCAGGGAAGAGGTGTTCCGCCCACGCTACACCGTCGAAGAGGAATAGCAACAGGACTCCCGGTCCATGAGACGCATCCTCGCACTCGATATCGGAACTCGGAACGTCAAGGCCGCTCTCATCGAAGACACGGGCAAGGGGTTTAGGGCGCTCAGGCTCGAATCAGTTCGCCGCGATCAGTGGCTGCTCACCGGCCCCCGCGCCTTCCTCAGGCAATCCGGTCTCCCGTCCTCTGCCGTTGTCGCTACCTTCCCTTCGTCTCTCTGTTCCTTCAGAGACATCACCATCCCCTCTTCCGACCGCACTCGCCTCGATGAAGCCGCCAAGTACGCGTGCGAAAAGCTCCTCCCCGACCCCATTGAGGACTTGGTGGTTAGCTGCGAACCCGTAGCCAGGTCCGATTCTGAAACGGCCGTTCTGGCTGCCGCAGCCCAGAAGACCGAAATACAGAGAGTCATCGCTCCGCTTCAAGCCGACCAGATCGAACTCATCGCCCTCATCCCCGACGCTGCGGCAATTCTCTCCCTCGTTCCCTTCGCCTCCACCGCACCGGACTGCCCCGCCGCCATCCTCGATATCGGCTCCTCTTCGTCCAAACTGGTCATCTCCCAGGAAGGCATAAGCCCATTTCTCAAAGCGATAAGGATTGGCTCCGACTCCCTGGCCCCGGGCGAATCTGAGCCTTTGACGCACCACGAAGAATCCAACGACCTGGAGGGAGCCGCCCGCAGTCTCGGCCCTGCCGTCGAGAAGCTCGCCGGAGAGCTCGCACGGTCCTTCGTTCTCGCACCCGCCGGCCACAAGCCCGATAGGCTCTGGCTCTGCGGTGGCGGCGCGCTGCTTCCCGACCTCCCACTCCAGCTCTCCGCGAAACTCGAGCTTCCCGTCGGGGTCGCCGACCCTCTCGCGTGGATCGGCAGCGGAACCCAAGACGCCGAGGCAGCCGTCTTCGCAGCCGCCATCGGTGCCGCCGTCGCCGCCTTCCGTCGCAAGCGCCCCCCCCTCGACCTCCTCAAAGAAGAATTCCGCCCGAGGGCCCGCGTTGAGAAGCTCGCCGCACCTCTAGCGACGACCCTTGCCCTCATCGCGCTCACACTCGTTGTTCTCTTCACGTCCCGCCTCGCACATAACTCCCGGCTCAGCGCCAAACTTGATGACGTTCTCGACCAACAGCGCGCAATAGGCCTACAGACCCTGGGCGCCGAAATCACCGGCGGCGCCTTGTCCGCAAGGCTCGAATCCAAGCTCAAGGAGTTCCAACGAACAGCTCATGACCGAACACCCGTGCGCGGCGTCTCCGCCCTTTCTACACTTCGTCACCTGGCCGAACTGGTGCCCAAGGACGGAGCCGTCACCATCCGCAGCCTCAACATCACCCAAACCGGCGTGACTGCCAACATGGTCGCCAGGTCCCGAAGCGACATCGACCATCTTCGCGACGCGATCGACGCCTCCGGCCTCCTCATTGCTTCCGTCGGGGAAACCGTCAAGAAGGGCAGCGAAGTCACCTTCACTCTGGACGCGAAGTATGGGGAACCCGAATGAGCCCCCGCACGAGAAAAATGGCTTTCGGTCTCGGCGTAGGGGTCCTCGTATGCATGCTGTTCGCCTCACTTCTCGTCGGAGCGACCTCCCGCACCTCCTCATTGCTCGACAGAATCGGCAAACAACAAACGACCCTTCGTCTTGCGGCAACACTTGCGGATCAGATTGTTGCCCTGTCCGGCGCCGCAGCGGCGCCCCAAGGTGACCACTCAGGCTTCCAGCAGCTCAACCGCATATCGTTTGCCGACGACGTCGCAATGCAAGTCGGCATCCCCGGACCCTCATTCTCAAGACGACAACTCGAAACCCACGAGGGATATGACCGCCTCATACTGACGATTCAGTACGAGAACCTCTCCCTCCAACAGCTTACGAGCTTCCTCTTCCAAGCCGAGCAGATTCCCGGCATTACCGTATCCGAGATCTCCCCACTCACCCCCGTCCCAGGAAGAGCCGGGAAGTGGAACGCCACCGTGAAGCTGTCCGCAGCTAGCACACACGAGTAGAAAGGAGCAGGCACCCCAGATGACCAAGTACGCCATCGGCCTCGATTTCGGAACCGAATCCGCCCGCGGCCTCCTCGTCGACCTCCAGACGGGCAAGGAAGTCGCCACCGAAGTCTTCGACTACCCCCACGGCGTCATCGATGAAACGCTCCCCGAAGGCGGCGTCCGCCTCGAGCCCGACTGGGCGCTCCAGCATCCCGGCGACTACGTCCAGTCACTCCGCGTCCTCCCTCCTGCCCTGCTCAAACTCACTGGCGCCGATCCCAAAGACGTGGTCGGCATTGGCGTCGACTTCACCTCCTGCACCATTCTTCCCGCGAAGAAGGACGGCACTCCTCTGTGCCTCAAGGACGAGTTCAAGACCAACCCCCATTCCTGGGTCAAGCTCTGGAAGCACCACTCCGCACAGCCCGAGGCAGACAGGATTACCGACGTCGCAAAGGAAAGGGCCGAGCCCTTTCTCGCCAGGTACGGCGGCGCCATCTCCTCCGAGTGGTTCTTCCCCAAGGCCCTCGAAATCCTAAACGACGCGCCCGATATTTACGACGCGGCCGACATCATCCTCGAGGGCGGCGACTGGATTACTCTCAAGCTCACCGGCAACGACGTGCGCAATGCCACCGCCGCCGGATACAAGGCCCTTTGGGAGAAAAGCTCAGGCTTCCCCGGCACGGACTTCTTCAAAGCCGTCAACCCTCGCCTCGAAAATATCGCCCGAGAGAAAATGTCCTCCGACATCCGCGCCCCCAGCGCGCACGCCGGCGACCTGACCCAGGAAATGGCCGACCTCATGGGCCTCCGTCCCGGCATCGCCGTAGGCGTCCCTTCCATCGACGCCCACGCCGCGGTCGCTGGCGCCGGAATCGTCTCCCCCGGCAGGATGCTTCTCGTTCTCGGCACCTCTCTTTGCCACATGGTCCTCGGCTCGGAACTCCACCTCGTCGAAGGAATGTGCGGTGTCGTCGAGGACGGCATCATCCCCGACTTCTACGGATACGAAGCAGGCCAGGCAGGCGGCGGAGACATGTACGCTTGGCTGATGGACAATGCCATCCCGCCCGCGTATCACCAGGAGGCCAAAAAGGAGAGCCTCGACATCTACTCACTCATGGAGAAAAAGGCCGCAGCCCTCAAACCCGGCGAATCCGGCCTTCTCATTCTCGACTGGTGGAACGGCGTCCGCCTTCTGGTCGACTCCGACCTCACCGGCCTCGTCCTCGGATACAACCTCACCACCAGTCCCGAAGATATCTACCGCGCCATGATCGAAGCCACCGCCTTCGGCACCCGCAAGATAATCGAGCGCCTCCGCGACGGCGGCGTCCCCATCCACGAAATAGTCGCCTGCGGCGGTCTCGCCAACAAGAACAAGCTTCTCATGCAGATCTTCAGCGACGTGCTCAAGACGAAGATGAGCGTCGCAGGCTCCGACCAAGCCGCCGCTCTCGGTGCCGCCATCTATGGAGCCGTCGCCGCAGGCAAGGACGCCGGAGGATTCGCCGACATCGCCGCCGCGGCCAAGAAAATGACCAGCCTCAAGGACGAAACCTACGAGCCCGTTGAAGGCAACTCCCGCATCTACGACGACCTCTACCGCGAATACGACGTCCTCTTCGACCACTTCGGCACCGGCGGCAACAACGTCATGAAAACCCTCAAATCCATCCGCTCCAAAGCCATCAAAACCTGACCTCGTCGCAACTCCCAATCCGCGCCTCATGCTCCTTGACTGCACCCCGTGTTTCCCCCGGACCGCATCCTCTCGCGCTTGGTAAGCTGAGGGACCGAAGATTCCCCGGGTTCCCCCTTGACAAGCCAGCCAGACTGTATTATTAGTAGTACAACAGTAAATACGGAGCGCATCATGTATCTCGACCTCGACCATCACAGCGGCGAGCCCATCTATCGACAGATAATCGAGCAGATCAAATACAAGGTCGCCAGCGCGCAGCTCAACGGCCAAGACCAGCTCCCCAGCATCCGCGCCCTCGCCAGGCAGCTCAAGATTAACCCCAGGACCGTCGTCAAAGCCTACGACGAACTCCGCCACGCGGGGCTCGTCGTCATGAAGCAGGGACAGGGCGTCTTTGTCACAACCAAGCGCGAGGCCGTCCGCGCCGACGTCCGCCGCAAGGCCATCGCGGATCTCGCCCGCCGCTTGCTCGCGGAAGCTTCGCGCATGGGTGCGAACACCGACGAGATCCTCGCCATCGTCGAACACGAGGCGCAGAAAATGGAGTCCGAGGAATGAACTCGCCTGCAATTCAGGCCACGAACCTTTCGCGACACTACGGCCGAACGCCCGCGCTCCGCAACATGGATCTCGACGTCCCGGCTGGTCGCATCCTCGCTCTCCTCGGACCCAACGGCGCCGGCAAGACCACCTTTCTCAAGCTCGTCATGGGACTCATAGAGCCCACCACCGGCCAGGTCTCAGTGCTGGGACATCCCTC
>Ga0180438_10004971_pt1 | contig 18800 bp, 35 predicted proteins | sample SS_ome_12_FD_132455 | JGI IMG/M metagenome (GOLD analysis project Ga0180438, IMG submission 132455) | Hypersaline lake sediment archaeal communities from the Salton Sea, California, USA - SS_3_D_2 metaG | ecosystem: Environmental > Aquatic > Non-marine Saline and Alkaline > Hypersaline >...
AAACCGTCGTTTCAATAACTCAAATAAGTGAATTTGGCAAGTTATTAAAACAGATAAAGGAGAATCTGATTAATGACTAAATGCCCGAAATGCGGATCACCTTGGCGACGGGTTCACCCCAACGAAACCCTTGAAGGACTTGACGATAAGACGCAATATCTTCTTGCCCGTCAAGTTATTTGCACAAATCAAGAATGTTCTTATCAATGGGCTTTGTCGCCCTTGGATATAATTCTTCATTTTATTGATTGGCGAAAAAAGCAAGGATACACGGAACAAGACGCGATCAATGAATTAGATATAACAACACGGGAAAAAGAACTTGAGGGCGATTAAAAATGCTTCAATCAAAAATTGATGAGTTAACAAACAGAATCGAAATACTTGACGCGGAAATTGAACGCCTTGATAAGAAACAAACCAATAAAGGCTTGACCGTTGACGAAGATCACGCGCTTGTCAAGGCGATTTTTGAACAAATGGAGTTACAAGTTAAATTAAACCACGCGATCAAAAAACAAATTCAAACATGGCGGTTTTAATGTTTTGAATATACTAGATTTTCACGCCCTAAAATGTAGTATATGGGGCGCGATTGTGCGCAACAATGTCAAACACGGCAAGCAAACCGTTTTGTTCTCCAATCGCGCCCGAATAAAAAAAGGGGTTGTGGGTTTAAATGAGTTATTCAAGTTCAAGGAATTTTTTGAATTCCAAGACACGAACCGCGCAAGATGATCCATGTGAACAATAACCGCCAAGAATCGCCTTTTGACAATCAATCGAAGTGATTTTTTTCTTCAAGTTCGGGCAATAAAACATGAATGTGAATAATTCAAGTCTTGCTTCAAGGTGTTGTTTCAAAGATTCAAGACGGGTTAAGTTATCCGCCATAAGCGACATTCCTTCATTCAATCGTTTCATGTCGTCGCGTAGTTTTTGAATGTCTTCGATTTCTTCGGTTTTCTCTTTGAAGCTAAAACCAAGGCTAAGAACCAAGGGTTCAAGAACCGCTTCGCTTTTCTTCAATTGATCGCGGGTTGCAATTTCCTTTTTCTTGTTGTTGCCGTATTCGTCAATTGATCTATGCGTCATTTTTTTATTCTCCATTAAGCGGGCTTAATGGTATTGGTTGCATAACGTACCAACACCATAACAAGAACATTGCTAAAACACCGAATAGAAACCCGATGAAAAAAACAAAAATTGTGTTAAAGTTCATTATTGATCACCGCACATAAAACCAATATCGGAAATGGATCGGAAAACACGGGATTAAGCAAAGATACCAATCGCCAATATCATACAAGCTTGTTTGTGATCTATCCCAATAAAGACCAATCCACAAATCCTTTTTACAGAATTCGATTGAAAATTCTAGTTTATCCGTGACGAACCGTTTAAACAAAACCTTAGTTTCAGTCATTATTTATCACCCCATATTCGCGGATCAAGTGTCTTGTTTTCTTCGCACCAATCAAAGAATTTATCATTGATTTCATTTATCTTGGCTTCAAGGGCTTCTTTATCCCGTTCACCAATGTTGTTCTTGAATTCTTGGGGGTTCTTATCCGCCCATTCATTAAACCAATTAGTTAAAACGTGGGCTTGTTTTCTATTGAACCCGCGTCGCAAGATTCTTTTTATGAATAACCGCTTCAAGTGTCGCGGTATCACCGTTCTTTGTCTTTTTCTATTAAACAAGTTTTACATTCTCCAATTCTGTTTTTGTTATTATGCCTAATTGTTCCGCGCATGAACCGCAATAATAACGGGTTGCACTATTACGCGCTTTTGAAAAAATAATATCACCTTCATTAAGATCGCATTTGCATTGGATACAAGATCGAACCCGCCAAGCGTGGCGCGAAGTCAAGCGGTACAATCGATCATGTTTCGCCATTATGATTCACCGTTGAATTTGTCAAGTGTCTTTTGGGGGTTCTTGCCTTTTTTGATACTGAAATCTTCTTTTAAGGCGCGCCCACAATAACGGCATTTGTAGCCCGTCAATTCTTTGAACTTGGTTCGCCCGATAAGATCGCCTTCATACAAGACGCGCCCGCATTCTTCGCAATAAACGATCACCTTTGATTCACTCACCTTTTGCACCTTTTTTGAAATATTTTAGGGGCTTTTCTCATATCTTGAATTCCCCCAATAAGTTTTTCAAGAACCCCCATATTTGGGCAAGCATAAATTCAAGTTCACGCGAAGATAAATAAACCGTCTTACATTTTGGGCAATAGTGAACAACGTTTTTCTTGAAAAAGTTCTTGTCATTGTACCATTTCCAATAAAAAAAAGGTAATTCTTCGCGGTTGTTGGCTTGAATTAATTCGGTTTCGCAACGATTGCAAACCTTAATTGTTTTGGTCTTCATTATGCTAGAGCCTCCAAATAATAATGTTCCCTTGAAAATTCACGCAATGAACGATATGAAATTTTACCCGTCGCGGGAACAAGCCCCCAAGAACGCGCCTTTATCAGAACACCAAAATGATAAGGAATATCTTTATCGTAAGAATGCCCGCCTTGATAATTCCAAATTATTAAACCAATATCATACGTTCCGCCGTTTGACAATTCGCCTTCATTGGTCTTGTAAAAGAATTCTTGGGGATAATCATTTTCACCCCAAAGATTAAACGCGCGAATTATTTGACGGTGTTCAATCTTCAAACGCTTTGCAATTATATAACTAGGAATGATCTTATTTTGTTCAATAAAGATCACGGCATATCGCGGATTCATTTCTTTTTCACCCCTTGTCAAAGTCTAAATCAATATTTATTGAAACGGTTTTGTTCGCGCTTGCTTTGATCAGGTTTGCAATTGAAACAAGAAATTCAGCAAGTTCTTTTTTGTTTGGGCTTCTAAGGTTTGCGTTTATACTCATTCATTTTCACCCCCATTTTCCTTAATCTCATATTCCGCTTCAATGGTTTCGCGGGGCGGTTCTTGGTCTTGATATTCTGGTTTGTCAAGATCAAGGTCTTCAAGGAATGTTTGGGGCAAGGTCAAGTTTTCCTTTTCCCAATCCTCTTTTTGAATCCGAACCAAGCGTTCAAGGCTTGCGAAGAATTTGCAAGGCGGTAACCCGTTTTCGTTGTTTACTAGGGTTTTGCATTTGTCGTTGATATAAACAATTTCGCCATTTTCAAGCGGGCATTTTAGGGTTAAGCCGTCACGACTGAAACCAAGATCACCTTCAAGAACGTCACATATGCAAAACTGAATATCGGTAATAAAGCCCTTTTCAGTTATTCGCATAAGCCCTTTCATGAATTTTTCAAGTCTTTTGATGTACTCTTTTTGACGAAGTTCTTGAATTTTTTGAAGGCGTTTCTTTTCACGGTAATAACCGCAAGCTTGACAACCATCTTGAACTTGTTGCGGTGAGCCTTCAAGCAAGACGGGCTTTTTAGTTGAATGATACTTTTCAAGGCAAACAAAATCTTGATCATAGAATTTCAGAAATTCACAATCAATCGTTTTCAAAACTTGGGATACATTTGGGGGAACCCAATTTTCATTTGTCTTGTCGTCAATCAATGACCGTTCATATCGCCTTAAAATTTCAATCAACGATTCCGATTTATTCATATCTTCTTGTTCGGCAATCGCTTCAATCAACCCGTTGGCATATTCCTTTTCCGATTCGGACACTCTAAAACTTAATGTTACCAAGGTGTTGCGCACCAAATCAAGTGTGTGCAACAACGATTTTAAATGTTTACATGATCTACATTTTCGATCTACATTTTTTTATAGAAAAAGATCAACACCCTAGAACCCCCTTTTACCTGAAAAGAAGCGATAATATGGCATAAAAAAAGTTCATGTTTACATAATTTTTTTTTTGAAAAACTATGTGCAACAACCTTGCAACAATTTTTTGTTGCATATGTGTTTACATAATAAGCCGTTTTAGGGCTTCTTTTCGCCTTAAACCCGTTGCCTTGGCTTTTCGTTTGGGCGTTTTTTTTCAAATCTTGCCTATATGTATAAGCGGATTGTTGCATGTGGGGGAAAAGTCAAAAAGGTCGCCCTTTGGCGCGGGCGGGCGCGCAAAAATAGGGGGTTCTAATAATAACTTAACATATGGAACCCCATAAAAACAAAAAAACCGTGAACATACGCACGAAGACCAAGCAAAATGAAGTTTTCCATATAGGGCGCGCGAAGCGCGCCGTCATTGTACCGACGAACAACAACAATGATAAAGTATAGCGCATAAAATTATTTGAACTGAATTGGCTTCATTGTTTAACTTTGGATTTTTGGGCGGAATCATAAACGCCTTGACAAACCCGATTGTGATCATTTCCTTGTTTGGTTTGGTTGCTTCAATAATAGTGCTTTGGGTAATCAATGAAAACTTGAAGCGTTCTTACGAGGTGTGGTATTTTAGCGAATCGGAACGATTAATTGAAATCAAGAATATTCCGCCCCATATGTTAAGCCCAAGACAATTAAAGACAAAAGACAATTATCGGTTTATGCGTAATAGCGTCGCTTATACCTTGAAGCGTGGCGCAAAAACAATTGTCGTTTGGCTTGCAAAGCGTGGCACGGCATATACGTTTAAACCCGAACAAGGCAAACAAGAAGACAAAGACGGGACCCCTATTTTCAAAAGAGTAGGCACACTTTTAGAAGGTTTAAAGAACGCGATTGGCGAAGACGATGTTGAAACATTAAAAGAAGAAAATCCTGAAATATATCAAAAACTGCAAGTGTCCGATGTCTTTGTAACCGTTGATCTTGAAACGGGTTTAACGCCCGACAATTTGCCCCAACTAAGCGAACAAGATGTTTACACCGAAGCAAATCAAGACTTGGCGGGTTTGATTGGTCACCGTATCGTTCACGCATTACAACAAACCGATTATATTGAAAAGATCGCAATTGCGGGTTCGGGTGGCTTGGCAATTATCTTATTGCAAGGTCTTGGAATATTACCTTCATTTGCGCCCGCTTTGGTTGGTTGTTTATTGGCGGTGATCTAAGATGTCAAATCAAGAAATTTTTGGGCAATTCATTAATTCCGAAGGGCGGATCGTTGAACAAAACGGGCAAGCCCAAGACGCGGTTAAACCGACGCGCTTGATTGTCGAAGACGCTTCAAGTGTGTCGGCGAAAATTCTTGTTCCGCAACTTGGATCGGATCGTAAAAGCCTTGCAAAAGGTGAAGTCGATGTTCGACGGTTTACGAATATTCCCGAAGTTGATGTTATTTGGTTGAACTGGTTTATGAACTTGCCCAAGCAATACGGGGGCGATTGGGCAAGTAAGTTTTGTGAAAATCATATGAACTTGCGATATTCGGTGAACGGTGAAAATAAGAAGCTTGCCGTCGAAATGGTTCGCGCCCTTGCGGGTGACAAAGAAGAAAAACAAGAACCCAAGAAAAAGGGAATCTTGCAACGACTTGGTTTAAGGGGTGGTGAAACATGAAAAACTATTTTGAAAATATGGAAATGATCACGCGCCAAGTTGAAGCGGAACGTGAAACGCCGTTGAATTGGTTCTTGTTAATCAGTAAATTAGAACGCTTTGAAAAAGCAATGAAGTTTATCGTTTATTTTTACTTATGCGATAAAATCGAAGAAAACCATTGGAAAAATAATTTTCGTGGGGTTCGTGAATTGCTTGATCTAGAAGTAAAAAAACTTGCCTTGGCGCGATATATGGGGTTGACTGAATGACGACGACAAAAGAGATTGACGAAATGCTTGAACTTGCAATTGCGGGTGATCCCGTCGCGCGGGTTTGCACAAAGACAATGCTTTATCAATACGTTGACTTAATTGACGAAATGGAAAACGCGATCCAAACCCGCAAAATATACGGGGGTAAAATTGAAACCTTGCCCAATGAATTAAAAGAAATTCTAGGTGATTCCGTTGAGTGACACCGAACTTGATATTCAGCTTGAATTAAAGGAACGTTTGCCTTATAATTCTATTTTAACCGCAAGCTTGTTGAATATGAAAAAAGCAATTGGTCAACCCGAACCGAACTTAAATCAAATACAAACCCTTATCCTTGATATGTTTACAGATATTCCGCGAACTTGGCACGATGAAACATTTAAAGAAGATGTTGGAAAATGTGTCACGGTACGAAAAATAAGGGTTTTCAATGAATTCGCGGGTGTTCCGCTTGAACCTGAAATTGCCGAAGAACTAGGGCTTGAACTTGAAAAAGAGATAACCGAAATTGATTTTTTCGCTTTGAAGAACGCGATAATCAATTTACTTGATCGATTGAACTTGTTGATAAGAAAAGAGAAAATCGAATATTCTTCGGGCGTAAACCTTGAAGAAACCCTTGAAGATTTGGGGGAGAATTACGATGTTGAACAAGAATCATTTGACGACGAACAAGAATAAAATATTATCAAATGAAGTCGTGATCGGGGCGGTCATAATTTTAGTTATCGCCTTTTTAACAATGTCGCCCGCGACCGATTCGTTTGAAATAACCGAACTCAATGAACTTGGTTTTGGCTTATCCCTAATTTTTGAACTTGCAATAATTATTTACATAAGCGAAATGGAGAATGAAGAAAATGAAGACGTTGACGCGAACACAAATGAAAATCCTATACATTCTTGATCTATTGCTTGGAATGTTCCACGCATACGGGTTTATTTGGTTTCACAAAAACGATGTAATGATCGGAAAATGGTTGACGGTTGCCTTAATGGTCGCAATAACTGTTTTGGATACTTGGGCAATTGAAGAACGGGAAAAGCAAGGAATTTATAAGCCCTTAAAGTCTTCAAATGCTCGCCCAATAGCTTCTTCGGGTGAAACCTTGGCGGGTTCTTGGGAACGGTGCGCGGTGTTCTTTGCCGTTGACCGCGCACCAATTTTAAAACAATTATAAAGTTCAACCCCTTTTTTGAATCATGTCGTTGAATACACGCGAAACGTTGAACCGCGTTCTTGAATTAAATAAAGATGTGATCAAGCCCGCAAAAATGAAAATGGGCAAACACGAATTTCTAGTAAACACCGCATTGGGTTATTATCCATATTTTAGCGTGACACTTAGGCAAAGAGTGAAACAAACAAAGGTTATCAATTGCGTGGTATCGGGCGAAGGGGGTGTTTCTAAAAGCTATACAACAAGCGATATTTGCCGAACCTTATCGAAGAAATATTTCGATGTTGACAATATCGTTTTTACTTATGCGGAATTTATGCGAAGCGTAATCAATGACCGTCGCGGTGTTCCAACTGAATTCGACGAACCATCTTATGCGATGTCAAAAAAGGATTGGTACAAAGAATTAACAAAAGCCCTTGTCAAAACGATTGAATCATTCAGATTCAAAGGCAAGCCCTTGTTTATCCCGATAATCAATAAGAACTTGCTTGAAAAAGACATAAGAACCTATTTGCTTCAATTCCATGTTTCATGTTATGACAGGGGCAAGGCGCGGGTTTATCGTGTCTATCAAAGCCCGTTCAAAGATCAAGTTTACAATTACGAATTGTGTAAATTGAATTATGGCTTGTTTGACAATAATCTTTGCGACAAACCGACTTGCTTGACTTGCAAGAAATTAAACCCGTCAAACAAGGCGGATCGTTGCCCCATATTCAGGGCAAGATATGAACGTAAGAAAATGTTCACGCAAGAAGAACGATATGAAAAAGCCCTTGACGAAGCGGAACAACAAGAATATAGCAAATTAACGCTTGACGAAATCGAAGCAAAAGCCATTGTTTACGCGGATAGATTTATTGACGAAGACAAGAACAAGGTTGATCGCAATAAGCTTGACTTGGTATTAAGAAGAATCTTGAAGCTAAGAATCGGACACACAAAATTGTATAAATTAGCGAATCTTATTGAATTTGATCACCCTGAATTGTTACCTGAAAGACCGCCAATTCATAAAGATAACGTCGATAAAGTCACATAAAAAAGGGATGGATTATTTTTTCTTTTTTCTTCGCTGATATGCTTGTTCATGTTTTTCTTTGCTTATTCGTTTGCGATCTTGGCTTCGCCCGCGTTTCGTTTTTTTTCTCTTTTCCCATAAAAGATCAAATAAACATTCTTGAAATAAGTTAATAAATAATTCCTTTAAGCCATAAATTCACTTTTTTTTATAAATAGTCTTAAATCTTTGCGACAATCCTTTTTATCTTGTAGGGTTGATAATATTGAGTTTTAGCAACATAAGGGAAAAAGTCAATGAAAACATCGGCGTTGTGATCGGAATGGTCGCGGTTCTCATTATGGCGGGTATGACCGTCGCAGATCGGATACGGGCGACTTTATTCGGGCGAAACCAGCATATCCGCGAACTTGACGCAAGCCGTCATTACTGCAAGCACATTCTTGGAAATTTATTTCCTAATATGGATGGTCAAGCAGTTCTAAGCTTAGGACTGGTTTAAACTTGCGTGTCTTTTCCCCTTTTCTTAAAAAAATGCTTTTCTTCGCTTCATTTATCGGAGTAACGTTTCTTTTATTGTCTTCAATCGGGTTCTTATGGCAAACCAAACAAACCATTAATCAAATAGGTTGGTCATATGAACAAACGATCATAATTGGCGACAATCAACAAGTTCAAACAATCCGCATGATCGACCACCTTGTTTTTGGGGCTTGGTTGCTTTTCTTATCATTCACGCAAGCGATTCAATTTGTTTATCTTCGATACTTGGTGAATCAAACCAAAGATTAATTGCCTTAAATCGTTACCCTATTATTCAAGGGTTTAAAATGAAATTGTCAAAAAAATTTGCGATAATCGCTTTATTTGCGGTTATGGTTCAAAGCGTCGGGTTTTCATATGGTTTGAATTATCCTGAACTTGAAGTTCAGCTTGAACTTGTCAATAATTCAGATGATTATTTAGGAATGGTTTATCAAGATCATGCGGTTTTCTCAAATAGAACAAATCTACATTACGAAGTTTATCCCGAAGGCACAAACCTAGTTTATGACGCGGTTGATCGTTTTGGAAATCGAATAATTGAAGGCGCGACAATAATTCTTGATGCGGGCGGAACTTGGGGCGTTAAACATGATTATTCGCTTGATATACACCCCCAAGGTGATAAAGTCTATATGGTTATCGGGCTTCAATCGGGCGATTCAGGTTTAAACACATGGAAAGACAATGCTTATGTTTATTATATGGCAATAAATGAAAATACAAATGCTCTTGACGTTTTATCAAGCGATGAAATTGACACGGTTTGGAACAATGACGAACGATGGTTTGATATTGCCGTAACGGGCGAAGGATATCAAGCCGTTACTTATTCATATGACGGTCATCACGGGGCAATTTCAACAAGCGACGGTTTAACAAATTGGAACGATGCGCAAAAAGACTTTATTGATGATCTATATATTAGCGAAACGGGATATAACCCCGCAAACACAAACCCGCATTACGTTTGTATATCAAATTATGACACAAACGGAATTTCATTTTATTGGGCTAATAGGCAAGACGCAAATAATTGGTGGGAACGGCAAGCCCTATTTACTCTTTATAATCTTACAACATGGAACTTAAACGGTTATCAAAGCGCAAATCTTGACATTCAACAAGGGTTCACTCAATGGATTTACCCCGCGTTTGGATATACGCCAACTTATGACACTTTTGATATTGTCGGCGATTATGGCGGTAAAATGGTTTATTGGATTAATAGCCGTGACGCGGGGGCAAATAACGAATTTTATGTTCGTTGGTATAATGGAACAAGCGACACAACGGGATCAAAAACCATTGAATCAACGGGAACCGCTTCGACTACATGGCGCGGTTATCTTTGGGATAATGCGCGGGGTTCGGCAAATCTTGTTTGGACTAATAGCACAAATATTCAAAACTGGAATATATCAAAATGGAATCATACAAGCGGAACATTTGACGATTCAATTTATTTTATGACCACAAAAAACAGTAATACAGATACACCGATAACCCTTGATGTTTGGAACGAATTTCAAACGGGTTCAAATTTTGTTTTAGATTGGACAACGGAAAAAGCAAACCCCGCAACAATATCATATGAAAACAGTCTTGAATGGGGTTGGTTCTATCTTGACAATTACACGGGCTATTTCCCATATGATCCAATACTTGAAAATCAAACAATCGTTGGACTTGAAGCGGGCAATTGGTTATTTGAAGGCGAAATATATGTTTTCAGTTTTGATGTCAACAACCAAACCGAAGCGGGATATATCCGATTCGACGACGACGACACAACGATCCAAATCAATTTTAATGAAACAACAAACCGCGTCACGGTTGATCTAAGCGAAGACGAAGAAAACAAGATTTCAATAATTGATTATAGCAACATAAATGATCATTGGAACATAACGTTTACACTTGGCGAAGGAATTGACGATTGCCTTGACGTTGATATTGATTATTGGGTTGAAAACTTTTATCACAACGTAACGTTGACGGGCGCATATTTGCATGATCTTAAAATCTATAATCTGGGCGGTTTCACCTTTGATCGAACCGTTTCAAACACGGGCGGGTTTTATTCATATGGTCACCCCCTTGAAGCTTGGTCACAATATAACGGTTCAAGTTCATATGTGAATACAAGTCAAGTTTATCGAAAACTGCAATGGTGGCATTCCCAATTTGCGCTTGACGTATCCGACAACGATGTTTTTGACACCTTGGAAAACACGGGCGACGTTGAAATTCACCTTCAATACCTTGAAGATGGCGTTTGGCAAGATGTGATCTATGTTTCGTTTGATATTGTCAATGGCGCGGTTGATCCAAGCGGGGCGGGCGCGGGCAAAGCTTGGGTAAATATCGCATGGAATTGGTACGGGCGAAACGACGCGGGAAATATGGCAAGTGTTCGCAATGGTTATTTTGTTGCATATCCTGATTGCGGTGACGACGTATCAAGCGACGCGACAACGCTTCAATTGTGGGCGGACTTATGGCTTGACCGCGCCAATAATTCAAAAGCAGTTGGCGGAAATCTAAGCCCTTATTATTACGGAATGGATGAAACGGGTTGGCTTTTATTCAACAGTTGGCGACCAATAATGACAAACACCACGTTTGGAACCGTCACGATTCCTTTAAGGAATTCAACGGGTTCAATCATTCAAGCCGATCAAATGGATTTAATGCGGGTTTCGACTTGGGTAATAACGGGTTCAAATCTTGACACAAACCCTTGGGCGGTTCGTGATTTCAAGAACCAAGATTATCTTCTTGCGCAAGGGCGACTTAGGGGCATTGACAAACCGCCCCTTGTTGAAACCTTGGTGATCGATATGCCTTCAAGCGGATTCTTATCTGGGCTTCGCAAAGCGATTAACGCGCTTGGTCAAACAATCATAAACGCCTTGGCGGGCGCATGGAAAACAAGCATAGGTTTAATCGATACAATTCTTGAATTCTTAGGATTAGGAGAAGGGATTTTTTCAAGCCTTGTTTATGCCGTTGGTGAAATGCTTCAATTGTTTGAAGTGATTATTGCAAATTTCGGCGCATTGGTGCAATATGCCGTTGATAATATAATAAGTGTGATAACCCTAGTCATTGCCGTTGCGGGAAAACTTGTTTTCATGGTTGTTGAATTCGTTGAAATTATTCTTGTTTTCTATAATGCGGTTGTGCAATTATTCACGGGCGGTTGGAATAATGTTGGGAATTTATGGAACGATCTTGATATTTTGTCTTGGCTTCAACTGTTTTTTGTGTGCATTTTCCCGTTCTATGAATATAATCGGATCGCGGAGAGTGATCACCCTTTAGAAACGATGAAAGATGACGCAAATACGCTTTGGAATATATTGACCGCCATTCTTCGCGTGACTTATTTCTTATGGGAAATCATGCAAAGCATATGGTCATTAATCATAAACATTGTGAGGGGTTAAGAAAATGACAAACAATTTTGATCTTAAACAAAGCCCGAAATTTGAACGCAATTATTGGTTAATTTCATGCGCTTTGTTTTCAATTATCCTAAGTATGGTTTTGTTTGGGGGCGTTTCAGGGCAATTAGAAATATCATATGATTTCACGCCCCAATATGAGGTTCTGGGGTTGCAATACCGCTTTGAAAATGGTTGGGCGGATCAATTTTCAGGTAAAATATACACACACAATGAAACCGCTTTAACCGTTGAATGGTACAAGTACGATGACACAACCCCATTAAAGAACATAACATTTCACAACCCAAACGCGGATCACTATGATCTTGAATTGTTTTTATCAATTTCAAACGACACAACGAAAACATTTGGGGTTTTTTATGTGACTTGGCTTGATAATCGCGATAAAATACTTGGTTCAGAACAAGACGAAGGTGCTTTAATAATCCGCGATAATTTAAGAATCAAACGGTTTGCGTCGGAAATCATTAAGATTCGTAAATATCAATATCAGGTTGGGGAACTAGATTGAAAAAAACCTATTCAGTTTTAATTTTAATATCTATTTTGGCGGGGTTCAAAATAGGTTTTGCAAAAGCGGATTACTACCAAGATATTTTTGACGATTTCAACAACGACACAAACATTCAAGTTTTAACAAATTTAATTGTCAATTCAACGATCAACGCAATAGGGTTTAATCAAACGGATATAACAAACCCAAACACCGAAGATTTAACGACATACACGGAATATGAAGAAAATGAAGGGGCGATTAATCAAGTTCGGGTTCAAAACGCAACGACATTATATTATTATTCTGATTTATTTTATGGGGCGTATCTTGCATATGATTTCGGGGCGGATTTCTTTGACGATTTCGTTTGTGATTTTGATCTATATGTTGACGGGGCGATCTCGTTTGGAATAAATCATCACGTTAAATTTGGTTTTTATAATCAATTAGGTGATCGCCATGATATGACGGGAAATTTTACCGAATTAGGAATGAATAGGGCTACGTCAAACGATTATAGATATGTAATTAATACCAATGATAACGGGGCGGGTTTTACTTCGGGTTTTGTCACGGATAATACGTTATTAAAAAATTGGCAATATGTCCGCGTGATTAAATCAGGTACAAGCATAAAATGGCTTGTTTATAGTGACGAAGCAAGAACAACCCTTTGGTATAGCTATAATGCAACAACGACAAATGACATGACTTTTCGATATTTTTACGCAATGGTTACTTATGACTTTAACAATTACGCGAATACAATAATTTACGGTTGGGTAAAAAACATTAATGGTTTAACTTATACGGGCGCATATGAAGGGCAGTTTTTTAGCGTCAACTATATGAACGCAATCACCGACGATGCAACCGCGTTATTGTATGAAACCGATCTTGAAGGATTTAATACGATTTACTTAGAGGTTAGCGACGACAATTCAACGTGGATAAAACCAACAAATTGCAATAATGGAACGGGGGCAATGAACCTTGAAGGGTTAAACCTTGATGATCTTTATGTTCGCGGTAATTTCACGCGCCCTTTGGGTTCAGGAAAATGTGATCTTGATTCTTTAAAAATAATTTACGAATCAACGTGTTCAGGTTCGGGAACACCGACAACGCCTTTATTCCTTCATTGGATTGTTTGGGTTCTTTTAGTCTTGGGGATAACAATTATTATTGCGACACGACGCAAGTTTATTTGATCAAGATGTCAAGAAAAAGAACACAAAGGCTTGCATATGTCTTTATCATATTTGGCGCGTTTGCCGTGATCTTGAATGCAATCGCAACGGGTTCAAACCTTGGGGGCGATTGGTCAACGGTCACAAACGCATATGTCGGCACGTTGCCTTATTTGGCGGTTATGGGGCTTGGGCTTTATTTTGGGGTTACGGGAAAAAGTAAGTTCTTGGGAACCGCTTTATTGTTTGGAATGACGGGAATCGTGAACGCGGGTTTATTCAACTATTTGAATGATCAAAACATTTGGATCGATGCTTATGTTAATGCGACAACCACGATCACCGATATTATGCTTGTTGTCATTATTCTTTGGTTGATCTTCGGGTTTATCCTTGGGGCGATCAAACGATGAGTGACAACGATCTTAAAAACATACAAGCCCGCCAAGATCGCAAAGCACGACACAATGAACGCGCCAATCAAGAACTTGAAGAATTCTTTGATCTATACAAGAACAAGGTTGAAGTCATTTCACTCAACCCGCTTGACATGAAAAAAGAATATCCTGAATTCTTGGTTTTTTTCAGATTAACGAAACCATTGAACCCCAAACAGTTTTTAAAACTAATAATCGAAAAAATAGGTGACGAAATATAATGTTCAAAAAGAAAAAGGAAAACGAAAAACACGTTCAACTTTATTTCTATTATAGGAAAATTCAAAGAATAATTTTGGCGGTGTCGATCTTTGTCAATATTGTCTTTGTTTCTTTTGTTATGAGCGAAGGGAATCTTGGCGTGTTCTTGATATTTGGCTTGAATCTTTATGTTGCGGGTTGGGCTTATTGGGAATTTATGCGTAAACAGAAAAAGGAAAAGGAGAAAAACCCTATTGTCAAATGAAATCTTCGGGTTCATATTCCGCGCCCTTGTTTATGGTCAACTGTTTTTTTGGTGGTGGCTATATGATCAAGATTGGTTAAATCAAAAAGTGTCGGAACACGGAATTGTACTATTGCTTGAAGTCGGTCTTGGGGGTTTCGCGTTCTTCGTCGCTTGGAATCATTGGGGCGTTTCACAATATACGCCCGTTATCTTGATTCAATATTGTCTTTTTTATTATCTTGCTTGGTCAATCTACAAGAATAAGTTCGCTTGGGTTCAAGCTTTATCGGTTATGGGTTTGACGGTCTTCTTGAATTCCTATTATTGGGAATCGGTTCTTCATATCCACGAATTCAAAATGATTTGGGGGTTCACGCCAAACATGATCTTGCAAATGGTTCACTTGTTGCCCGCATTATTTTTTATCAAGCGGTTCAAGTTCAACAAGAACCAAGCCTTGAATGATCTTACTTGGGGGTTCTTTATTTCCTTCATTGTTGCCTTCGTTACGCTTAGATATTTGTCTTGGCGGGCATTTAGCCCGATCATTCCCTTGGTTTATCGCGGAACAATCAAAGCCGTTCTTTATGCAATCAATCGTTTGGCTTGTCTTGCCGTATTAATCAAGGTGATCTTTGAAGCGGAACAACGATGAAACCCTTTATTTTTGAATGTTGGCTTTGTTGCCCGCGTCAATACTGCAAAGAATTAAGACGATCTTGCGAATCAGAATGTGAAAAAAGGGTTCTTTGTTTAGCACATTACCGCCCCAAGTTAAAGGGTTTGAAGCAAACAACGCTTTTCCCTTACAAATGTGAAGACACGGATCTAAAAAATTAAACAAATGATCATATTGACAAAGACAAATAAAAGCTTCATTTAATCCCGAAACCTTATATGCAACAAAACCAAGATACGCCCGTTTAAAATGAACGGCAAAAAACAAACGGCAAGCGAAACCGACTTTTCGCAATTATATAATGAATACGAGTCAAGCAAGAAAATAACCCATGATTATTTTTTTGGGGAATCTTGTTTTGATCGTACGTGTTCGGGCAAATACGGTTTGCCCCAAGAAGAAAACCATATTTTCACTTGTTCGGTTTGTGGATATGGAATAAGGGTTTCAAGCTTTGATCAATGGCTTCATTCAATGCGTATTAAGGCATTTAATGACGAAGAACGAGCAGAAAAAACAATTGAATTTAACAAAGATCAGATCAAAGAACTAAAAGCCAAGATTCGTGAAATCCAAGAAAACAACAAGGAACAAACCATAATCATTAAAGTACAAGTATCAAGGCGCAAGGCAATCAAAAATGTATTGGAGGCGATCTAAAATGAAAAATCTTAGTTTTGAAACCCTTGACGGTGTTTCTTTAAAGGTTTTGATTGAAAAAGAAAAAGAACTTGTCAAGTTCTTAGACGATAACCCCGAAGCAAAGAATACACCAATTGGGCGCAATGCACAACAAATGATCTTGAATGTCGCTTATATCGTCAAGGCGCATTTGAATTACGCGCTTGCGGGAATCACGGGGGTTGAATCATAATGGGTTTTGAAAACAAGTTTAGTGAAAAAGATTTTCTTCTTGCAGTAAGACGGGCAAGATCATTAAGCGACGCAAAGATCGCGGAACGCTTAGGGGTGAATAGATCAACAATTTGGCGATACAAGCGCGACAACCCCAAGATCGTTAAAGAAGCGGAAAAGCTTCTTGAAGCAAACACAAACACCGCTTATCTATCAAAGACCAAGCCCACAACCGAAGAATTCATTGAACGTTACCCGATTATCCAAGAATGGATCGAAATGCAACAAAAGAACGATGTCGGCAATGAAACGATGATTTCAAGGGTTCGCATTATCAACAATGTGTGTCACCATTTGAAGACCACGCCCGAAGCGTTAAGCCTTGAACAAGCAAGTGATCTTGTCTATGAAATGAAGGAACGCAAAGAAGCGGGCGAACCCGTACCCAAGGGTTTATCGTTTTATTATATCCGCGACGGTGTTCGATCTTGGTTTATGTTAATGCACCAAATGAGTGCGCAAATCCTAAGCACGAAGGGCGTTCACGCAAAAGCAAGCGAAGGAACGGGAACAATGGCAAGGGAACGAATCACCAAGGAACAACGCGCGTTGTTTGAACAAATCGTTGGGCAAGCCGTAAGAATCGCTTTAAAAGAAATGTCAATGGATCATTGGGGATATGAAGACATAAAGAACGCAGAACTTGAATTGAAGGCAATCGCGGAATTCATGTATTACACCGCGAACCGAATCGAGTCAACACACAATATCAAGTTAAATGATCCCGATCATATTCTTGCGGGTGACCATTGGGAAATTCACACACTTGACAAAGGCAAAGGGGGCGGGCTTCATTGGCAAAAACCCTTGATCGGCGACGGCAAAGATCGACTTGAAGACTATATTTCAAAGCGGTTCAACATTGAAAAAGACATGATCCCAATCAAAGCCCGCGACATAGATTCATATCTATTCCCGACACTAAGCGAAGACGCGAAGGCAAGACGGTTTGAAGACTTGGCAATGAAGACCGCGCACCAATTAACGGGCGCAAAAGTCACAATGCAAAACCACGCTTGGCGACACACATTCGCCCAAGATTGGCTTCATGCGTCGGATTGGAACTATGAATTAGGCGCGGAAATAGGCGGGTGGTCTTCGACTGAAACAATGAAAAAATGTTACGGCAAGATAAGCAAAGATGCAATCAATCGCGGTCTTCGTCGCGCAATGGGGCAAACCGTCGAAGATGTCACATATGAACTTAAATGGTGATCTTGAATGACGGTTGAACAAGTTTATGAATCGCCCTTTTATTGGGCGGGTTATATCGATTCAATTTTTAAAGAACAATTAGGTCTTGAAAATGATTCAATGATTCTTAACGACGAACATATTGAAGAATTAGTTCAAGCTTTGATTGATGCGAAGTATTTGATTTCTTGGAACGAAATTGTTGCATTCTTCAAGAATCGAAACAAACCGATCACAATAGGAAAAACGGTGATTTAAAAGAATGAATTGCAACCACGAAGAAAACGAAACCAAGCGAAGGGGGCTTTTCCTTTGACGGTTCATGTTTACCCTTTGACAAAGACAATAATCGGTTGGTTTAAGAAAAGAGATCAAGAAACCCCCAAGTGTCGCCATTGTGAACGGGTTTTAATCACGGGTGAAACCGTCGCTTCTAGGCAATCAAGAAACCCAAACAACAAGGCGAAGGCGTGCGTCAATATCCAATATAGGCGGGTTCTTTATTGCGAAGAATGCGCAAAGGTGTTGAATATAATATGATTGTTGAAATCTTTGATCATTGGGAATATGACAAGAAAGATGAATTAATTATTCGATACAAACCAACAACCGCGAACTTTAAGGTTCTTGACGTTGGAAATTACTTGATAATTGAAAATAAGCGTTATCAAATTGACTTGATTGAATACAGTTACGACGAAGACACGCTTCGGGTTTATTGTGAAAAGGCGGTGAAAATATGAGCAAAAAAAATCATAAAGAAGAAATGCGGGAAATTCACAAAATAATGTGTGAAAAATGGGTTTTAGATGTACCCTTTGAAAATTGGTATTCTGAAACCGAAGAATTACAAGAAGAATCTTGGCAAGATTTCAAGGATTTTTGGTTTAGCGTTCTTATGCTTGCCTTGGTTACTTGCGGGTTGTCGCAAGGTCTTCTTAGCGATTGGGTTCACGGACTTATGCCCGTTGCAATCTACATTCTTGAAAAGGTGATCATTGAATGATTGAAGACCCTTGGGAACCCTTGAAGCCAAGCAAAGAAGTCAATGAAGGACTTGAAAAGATTCTTGAACGTGTAAAATCTGAGATCGCGCTTTATGAAGATATGAAAACAGATTTTCCCGAATCAAGCAAGAAATGGAATGCAAAGATTCGGGAATTGAATAAGCGCAAGATACGGATTGAACACATGATCAACGATGTTGAAAAAATACAAAGGGGGTGAAATAATGAAAAATCAATTAAACAAAAAAGCGGAATTAACCCAAGCGGGAAAAATAACTTTAAAACATCTTGAAAATGCGCGGGTTGTCGTTGATGTTTTTTGTAACCGTGATACAAGACATTATTCAACAAGCGATAAAGTTGTTTTAATGCAAAACCGTCGTTTCAATAACTCAAATAAGTGAATTTGGCAAGTTATTAAAACAGATAAAGGAGAATCTGATTAATGACTAAATGCCCGAAATGCGGATCACCTTGGCGACGGGTTCACCCCAAC
>Ga0180438_10004972_pt1 | contig 18798 bp, 15 predicted proteins | sample SS_ome_12_FD_132455 | JGI IMG/M metagenome (GOLD analysis project Ga0180438, IMG submission 132455) | Hypersaline lake sediment archaeal communities from the Salton Sea, California, USA - SS_3_D_2 metaG | ecosystem: Environmental > Aquatic > Non-marine Saline and Alkaline > Hypersaline >...
ATATTTAGAAAGCAAAAGTTCATTTGGACGCATCGAGATCCACTGGAAGCCGCAAAGTCGGCGGTGAGGCTAAAGCAACTCAAAAACGTTCCGGAGGGTCCGCTAACCGAATACACGGTTCAGGCAAGGCTAAAGAAAATAGATGGATATAATCAGGTCCACGAACATTATTTTCCCAAGTGTGATGGAATAAACGTGCATTTTGAACAGCTTTTAAGCGATCCTGATAAAATCGGTTTGGAGTTGTCTGACTTTCTTGGGCGCGAAATTGATATGAGCGAGGTTAATCCGAAAGAAACCTATAAAGTAGCAAAGACACCGCAATGAAGTTAATAAATCCAGAAGTGCGAATTGAAAATTGCAGTTTATGCAACAGCAAATGCACTATTTGTCCACGGGAGAAAATGACCCGCAGAAAGATGATCATGGACAATGATCATTTTAAATACCTTGTGGATCAGGCGCGGTCACTTGGGGCAAAGACAATATCAGTTTTCGGGTACGGGGAGCCGTTAATTGACTTAGGAATTGTCGAAAAGGTTCGCTATTGCAACGAGCTTGATTTAAAGACGTTTATAACCACCAACGCATCCTTGTTGGATGTGAACATGACAAGTGCGTTGATTAAGGCGGGATTGCATCATGTTCGATTTTCAGTACACGGAACGGGCAAGCAGTATGAAAAGGTTCATCGGGGTCTGAATTACGACAAGGTAATGCGTAATATAATGAATTTTAAGTCTATTGCCCGTGGACGGTGCAAACTATCGGTTTCGGTAATTCCGATGGGCGGCGAGGATATCCAAACGCTAAAGAAACTTTACAAAGGATTTGACCTTGAAGTGTGGTCGCCGCACAACTGGACTGACGGTAGGCAGTATCGGAAATTGACTAAAAACAGAAAAAAAACGTGCGGCAGACCAATGAACGGACCAATTCAGATATTGGCCGATGGTCAGATGGTTGTCTGTTGTTTTGATTTCGACGGGAAACTGGTGGTCGGTGATACCCGTAAAAGCACCATTGAGGAAATATTAAAGTGTGGCGTATACAATAAGATACGTCATTTGCATGAAATTGGTGATCTTGGGGGGTTGTTGTGCAATACGTGTGATCAATTAAACATCGGAGACAACCCCCTGTTATATTCAACCATAGACCCTTCCTGTCAAGCGGGAAGGACCAGTTCAACTAAATTTAACTTGGAGGAAAAAAATGACGTACACGCCGGTAAGAAAAGAGACAATGCCGATTCCTGTGGAGCCGGGAGTTCTGAGTGTTTATGTTAAAAACGCTGCGACCGCCACGGACACGCCAGTATATGTGCCGTGGAAAAACTGTCAGTTAAGCTATGCCTATTCGATTTGTGTGGATGCTTGTTCGGCAACTAGCGCGGCAACCACAATCAACCTTGAGCTAAACGCTGCGAGTGGCACCGTAATGCAGGGAATAACCGTGGCGGCTGGTGCAACTTCCGTTGGAACGGTTGACGAAGCAACTGTGTCAAATCAGGCTGCATGCGAAAACCTGTCAAGCGACGATGCTGCCAGGGATGTGGTAAATGTGACAATTGACGGGCCGACAGATGCCGATGGGGCTTTTATGGTTTATATGTATTTTGAGTCCTATTATGGTGAATAATTGACCTTAAAAAAAGGAAGGGGAAAACCTATGAAACTTGCATTGATCGGAAAAGGCAAGGGCAAAGAGGATGCGCCATTTAAGGGAAACGGTGTTGTGACCTGGGGTGTTAATGATATTGTCGGGCATCGAGATGTTGATGTATGCTTTTTTATGGATCGGCACCTAATGAGCGGCACTCAAATGGAAGAACTGGTGGTAAGGTCGGTCGAAAAGACCGGAACGCCAGTATATTGCATTGAGCATTATGATGACATTCCGTCAAGTATATCTTATCCCAGAGATGAGATATTTCAGGTTTTCGGTACTGATTATTTTGCAGATTCTTTTTGTTACATGCTTGCGCTGGCAATTTACAAAGGTTTCAAGGAATTGGACATATATGGGTTTAATTACGCTTTCGGTGAAAAGTATATCGAAGAAAAGCCAGCGGTGTCCATGTGGCTTGGTATGGCATTGGGATCAGGATGCACACTGAGTTTTTGGGGAGAATATTGTGATTTATTTAAAACCAAAGACAACAAGGTGTATTCATATCTTGATATCCAGAGTTTTCCAAGACAAGGTATTAAAATAAAAGGATTTAAACCGAGCAAAAAAACCTATAAGTTTAGTGTTAATGACCGCTTTACGATTCTTGGTATGTTGCCTTTATCCGGCAACTATAATGAAATGAAGTTCACACAAAAGTTTCACGAATTTTTGTCGTTTACAATGGAAGAAAATAAAAAGCTGAATATTCGTGGGATTGAGGATAAAAAAGATTCTGCTCCGAAAATAATCTGGGATGAAACAGATATACCGGATAGAGAGATTGATCTTGATTCATCCGAAGTGGCGATGCTTTCAACGTGGTTTTATGGATTAGAGCAACGGGGTGGTTTAACACTAAAAAACTTAAAACTATTTGAGAGGTTTTGCAGTGGCAGAGATATCAACAACCTGGGCGCAGCGTGATTATGTTGCGTTTCTAACCGGAACGCTGTCAACAATATCGTCGTGCATAGATTTTGTGCAGGGCGATATCCATCGGGGAACTTTAAGTTCTTCAACAAATCCCACCCTAACAAGGGTAACTGAATTTCTGACCCATGCAAAACAAAAGTTAGCGGCTAAGTATGGGTTTTCCTGGCGGCGAAAGTACGTGTATGCCACGACATCGGCCGGTAACTGGCAGCTTGCATTACCGGCCGATTATGGTGGTGGTGTCGTAACGGTAAGAGATGTCACGGATAACTCAGGCGACAAACTTGGTTATATCCCAAACGCCACGTTTGATTCAATGCACCCGAACCCATCCGGCGCAAGCAGCGGAGAGCCAGAGGAATATACAATAAAAGACCGCGAGTTGTGGCTTTCCAGACCTGCGGACGGTTCATACACACTGGAACTTGAATACCCGCGAGTGGGGGATGACTCCACCACAACCGATGTTTCGTGGTTGCCGCAGATAGCAAGGTTTCAAATTTGCAATTATGCGATTTATCGTTCATTTCTGTTGCTTCAACAGTGGGACGCCGCGCAAGCGTACAAGGCTGAATGGATGGAAGACATCTATGACGCGAAAAAGACTGGCGGCCGTCAGAAATGGGCAGAAATGGGATATCGCGCAGTAAACTGGCAGTATAAAAGAATATGAGAGACTTTACTATATTTCCGGTTTTAGGACTGAGAACAAACGTTCCCTATACCGATCCCTCTTTATTTGTTTCGGTTGGTGATTCAGCGGCAATGACACATTGTGTTGATTGTAGGAATATAGATTTTACCAGAATAAGAAATGCGTGTTCAAAAAGCGAGGGTCGGGCAGAGTGGTCGAATTCAGCTGTTGGAACTCCTTCCTATTGTCTTGGAATATTTGAATTATACGACGGCACAAACCGTGTTGTCTGGATGGCATATGACGGAGATATGTATCGGTTTGATTCCGCAAGAGACCCAGGGGAGATAGCGGATGCCGGGGCGACTGCGTTTGCATCAGACCAGGGGGATTTGTATTCGTTTATTCGATATGGAAACCACATGGTGTTTTCAGACTACGGGGAACACACACCGTATTGTTCGGATTTTAATGATGCTAACCTTGTTAAATTAATTTCAGGAGGAACGGAGTTCAAGTTTCGTTATCTTGGAAGTTTTGCAAGGCGCATAATCGGTATGTATTCGGATCAGTCAAACGGAAATATCGAAATAAGATGGTCCAACGCAAACCCAACACCAAACACGGATTGTGAATTTGCCGCAGCAAATCAACTTTATGTTCCCAATGATGACCCGATAACGGGCGGCAGCAAGATGGGAACGAACGCCTTTTTTGTATATTGCGAAAATTCAATCAATAGGCTGGATTACTATACGAATTATGCAACGCCGTTTGGGTTTACAACCACAGTTGACGGCCAGGGGTTTGTAAACCACCACAGCATAATTAATGAAAACGGTCTTAATTATGGGTATAACACAAACTACGGATTTTGTGCCTATGATGGCGGCAGGGCGTTAATTCCAATAGGAACAGAGATTGAAAACTGGACAAAAAGTATTCGCTATCAGTATGCTAATTTAATCGTGGGAGCCTCGCTACCGTATGCCAATTCCCTGATTTGGACAGTCCCTTTAGAGGGATCGTCCATACCAAATGCCCTGTTGATATATGATTATGTAGAAAGAAAGTGGACAAGAAGGGATTTTGAGGCGACATATATTTCCCGATTTATAAATGCAACCAATGTAACGTGGACGAAGTTGACCACCGAAATGGGATATACGACTTGGGAAAGTCTGGGAGCATTAAGGTGGGCTGATTTAATTGATGAAACGCCGACTATTGGGTGTTCTTCTACTGATGGAAAGTTATATTCTTTAACCTCTGAATCTGATGCTGGAAGCGATTATGACGGGTACAGGGTTGAACCTGCGTTGAGTTTTGGGGGATTTAACACGTATTCGATTTTATCCGAGATATGGTTTTCAATTGTTTATGGGTCGTCATTTAATCTGTATGTTTATTATCGTGGTGCAGACACGGAAATAGAACTGCGAACGGCAAAATGGATAGCATTGGAAGAAGTTTCCTTTAATTCCCCTAAAGACGCTGTGTGCAGACTAAACAATAGCGATTTAACGGCAAAAAGGCTGCATCAGATAAAATGGGGAACTGATGCGGAAAATGAACAGTTTGTTGTAAATCAAATTAAGTTTTATTATGATTTTGCAGGTCGGTATTAATGTTTATTCATCCACCCGAAAACACTGATGACATAAACGTATTATTGAATTGGTGCAATCAACTTCAAAGAAAGTTGATTGAAGATGATTTAAAGGGGTCGGCAACCTGGGATGCTGGCAGCATTGCAGATGGCGCAGAAGAAGCATCCACAGTAACGGTAACGGGGGCCGAGGTTGGAGATTATGCGATAGCATCACTTAGTATAGATATCAGTGACTTGGTATTGGACGCACAGGTAACGGCGGCGAATACCGTGACTTGTGTTTTAGCGAACAATACGGGCGGTGCCGTAGATTTAGCATCGGCAACCGTATATGTGAGAGTATTTAGGAGAACAACTTAATGGCAGACCAACACAATGATAACATCCCGGCAGTTGGTAATCTGATAGCAAACGACATACCGGACATCAAGGAAAACTTGGAGTGGCACAAGGATCTTTTGCAAATGCTTGTTGGCTGGAAAGCTTCTAGTATCGCAACGGTTGGGCCGGTTCCGCGCCGGTCGGCATTTGCATATTCAGATGCCGACACGCTTAACATAGGTGGCGGTTCATATTTTCACGATGGAACAACAAGGCAGGTTGTGTTTTGGGACACGACACTGACATTTGATCTTGGGTCCGGTGGAGACAACGCCGACAGTGATGATCTGGGGGCAGATGAATGGCATTATATTTATATAGACGATTCTGCCGTTGTTACAAACGATGACAGTGAGCTTGATGCCACATGCTTTTTAAATGATACAACGGCACCTCAATATACTCAAGCAAAGCACGGTTGGTATAATGGGTCAGACAGGTGTATATTTGCGGTATTAACCAATGACTCGAATGAAATAAAAGAGTTTATATATGAAGACCGGCTTGTTTTATTCGCAGATCAAGTTTCGGATCGTGCGGTTGCAGATTTAGATGATACCTTTACCACCTGCCAGCTTACAATTCCAGGCTTTGCAACTAGGGCTATGGTGACGTTTTTATTTAGGTACGTTGACGGGAACTCTGATTTTTATTGGAGAACGAACGGACAGACCGGATCAACTGGTCATTTGGTCGGTCAAAATACATCAACAGAGGTAAATATGGTTCAGACACAAACCGTTATTACTGATGCAACTCAATACATACAAATAAAAAATAGTGCGTCAAACGGAAATACTGTGGGAGTTTTGACAGACGGTTGGTATCTCCCGGTAGGAATGTAAAATGAGTCAAGCATATAAGTGTGATTTATGTGGCGATTGCGTTGACAGTTCAGACAACGCACAACAAGAGCGTGAGGTTTCAAGGCATCCGAAAAAAATAAGTGGAACAATGACAGACATTTATATCAAGATGGGTGCCGATGTCGCACATGTTTGCGACAACTGTTTTGAGCTTGTAAAGGAAGCAGCAAAAGAATGGGTAAATCAACACCTTTAGAAAGGAAGGGAAATGGAAGCGTTAAGAATAACAAATCCAAATTGGTTGGGGGTTTTAGGTCCACAGATTAAGACGTTTGAGGAGAAAATAAGTTTACCGACAATAACATATGAAACGCTTTTTACGTATTTTTCAAGAACAATTCAATTTGGTGGTGACAGCACGGAGTTTTGGGTTGTCATGGATGGGGATGAAAACCTGGCTTTCGCGCATTGGTTTGTGTGTGGGCTACCACACAGGGGGGTGGTGTTTTGTGATTTTATATATTCTTGGAATCGAATGCGAGAGCCGGTTGAAATGTTGTTAGACGGGTTTATTGAGTTTGGAAAAAAGCATCGTGCGCCGATTTACAAGGGAACGGCGCTTAATGAATCGGTCTTCAGGGTTTTTAGAAAGGCGGCATCTAAAAGGGGCATTGAGTTAAATAAAACCAAATTAATTGATTTTATAGGGAGAAAAAAATGAGCAGTGGCGGCATGGATCGCGCACCGGGGCAACAGTTGTTAAAGCAAAAACTTGGTCCTGTTATAAGGCGTGTTGGGTTGTATGGTGAAGATTTGGGACAACAGCCGTATCTTGGTGTTCCACAAATGGGCGGTCAACTTAGCGGCATCCCGATGTACGATGTTCCACAGTTTAACATACCACAACCTACAAGCGGATGGTTTGATTCTATGTCGCCCGAGATAAAGCAAGGACTTTATGAGCCGTACAATGAGTCTGGGCGTCAAATGCTTGAGCTTATGGGGTCCAGGGGCCAGGTTGGTTCGGGATCGAGCGGGTACACGGGCGCGGCAGGAGTTGCGCTTGGTGAGCTTGGAAGTCGTGCCGGCAGGGATGTCGGTATGAACGCATGGAATATGATGGCACCAAATGAAATGATGGCAAATCAAGCGATGTGGGGGGCTGAGTTGGCAAGAAATCAAACGGGATACAATGCCGCGACACAAGAAGCCATGATGGATTATGGCGGTCAAATGGAGGCGTGGAGGATGCCGTTTAGTATGGCAAGCCAATTGTATCCAGCCAGCATTCCGGGTGGTCAAGCATCAACAGGATCACCGATAGGAAACGCTTTGTCTGGCGGTTTGATGGGTGGCGTCGCTGGGTCTATGATACCCGCATCAATGGGGTTGGGTGGTTGGGGATTGGTTGGTGGTGCCGCTTTGGGAGCATTGGGGGGGGTATTTTAGGAGGATCATATGCAATTTAATCGTGGTGATTTAAGACCCCAGATGTTTAGTCTTTTAAACAATCTTGTTCTGATGAAAATCGGTCAGAATTTTCAGGCAAAGCAAGCTGAGATTGAGCGAGAAGAACGCGAACAAAGAGAGGTTCGTGGGTATAAGGCCGCTGGGTATCGGGAGTCAGAGGCTCATAAGCCAGATATTGATGTCGGTGGCAAAGGGTTAATGGCCCCTAAAACCGTTATTGATTATAAGGATTTTGGAAACGGTAATATTGTTCCGATTATTTCACAACAGCGGTATGGGGAACAAGAAACAATTCCACAGAAGTTGGGGTCTGCAATAAAAGGGCCATCATTACAGAAAAAAACAAATTACTTTATTGGTCGAGATGAAAAAACATACGGGCAAGACTATAATTATAATCCAAGCACCGGCAAGTTGGAACCACTTGGGAAGCCATATCTTTCTAAAGCCCCTGGATCAACAACGGTAAATATTCATAACAACCCGACACAAGTACTGCAAAAGAAAGCTGCCGAATATATTGGAAAGGGACTTGGAGAATCAATAAACAAAAGGTATTCGGCAGGAGAAGAAGCCAGAAACCAAAACTATCAACTTGGCATGGTAAAGGTTGCTTTATCTGAGGGGGCAAGAACTGGTTTAGGCGAAGAAAGTTTATTAAATTTAAGAAGTTTTGGTCAAACGCTTGGGATTGGGGATGCTGATTTGAGTGGTCAGGAATTGATTAGAAAGATTTCTAACGAGATGGCCCTTCGACTTAGAAACCCTGAAAGCGGTCTTGGTTTAACTGGAAATACCTCAAACAAGGATTTGCAGTTTTTAAAGGACTCTGTTGTTGGGTTGGCGCGAACGGAGCGCGGTAATTTGAAAATAATTGATTCAATGGAAAAGATGAACAATTTAAAAATCGCCATTGCCAAAGAACAAAACAGAATTTTGATGAAAAACAAAGGCATCCCACCAATTGATTTGAATGATAAGTTAATGAAATTTGTTGATAATTACAAGTTTTTTACACCAAAAGAAAGGATGATGTTAAAAAATCTTTCAAAACCAATAAAAAGAATAAGAACGCATAAAAACGGCAGACAAGTCATAGAATTTGAAGACGGGACATTTGAATATGCAAGTGACAATTAAAGAAAGTGACTTACTTCCTGCGGGTGGGAAAATAAAAGAATCTGACTTGGTTTCCACAAAAAAGTGGGAGTCTGATTATACATCAATGTATAAAACGTTTAGGAATGTTGGTAAGGTTTATCCTGCATTTGAAACAGTGGCAAATTTAGCGACCTCATCTTTCGCAACACCCATATCTGGATTAATAGGATTGGCATCTATGGCCCCACGACAGCCATATCAACTTGAAATGATGCCTAATATACAAAAAGAACGTGGTGAAGGAAGGACTTTTGACGAGTCTATACATCAAGCCGGTAAGATAATCGAGGCAGTTCAAAAATTCTTGATTTATGATCCCAAAACACCTGAAGGTCAGGAGTTAACTCAGACAACAACCTATCCGTTACAAAAACTAGCTGGTGCTGCCGACAGTGTCGCCAATAAATTTGACAGTCCAGTAGCCGGGACGATTGCCGGAACGGCCGTAGAAGCAGCACCTATGTTATTTGGAATAAGAAAGGGTAGGAATATTCCTAAAAAACACAAACTTGCCGTTGAGCGAGGTATAAACAAAGGCGTTAGGCCAAGTGTTGTAAAAAAAGAAATGTGGCAGCAGAGAGAAAAGTATATGAAAAATGCGAGGTCTGCTGTTGATGATATTGTTAAAAATAAGGGGAATTTAGAACTTGTTGACCGAGAAGGAAATATCCGAAGGGGCAAGCTCCCGCAAACGCTTGAAGAGTTTTCACAAGCAATTGAACAAACAAAAAGAGACATATTTGAACAATACGATTCTTTGGCGAAGCAGACACAAAAGCCGATTAATTTGGGTCCGATAATAGAAGATTTAAAATTAATTACAAATGATAGGGTTTTACAGTCAATATCTCCCGAAACAGTTAAGTATGCACAATCCAGAATTAAAGCTCTTTCTGACCCGATTATTGGACCGGATGGCAAGCCAACTGGATCTCTAAAAGCAAAAGAATTTTCAGCAACCGACATGCAAAAAATGATACAGCTTTTAAACCAATCTGAAAAGGCTGCATATATGAACCCGGTTCCTGAAATGCTTGGCAGGGCGAGTGTTGATGTTCCAATCGCAAATAACCTAAGAGCGGCATTAGATGCCGCAATAGAAAAGGCAACTGGCGTTGAGTATCAACCGCTTAAAAATCGTTATGGCGCATTAAGGATGTTGGAAACCGATGTAACAAAAAGGGCAATCGTTGACGCGAGAAAAAACATAAAGGGATTAATAGATTTCTCTGATATGTTTTCTTCCCATCAACTTGTCTATGGTGTTTTTGCCGGACAATTACCATCTGCTGCGGCCGGAACATTTGTTAAAGGATTGTCAAGCACTTATAAATGGATAAATGACCCGAATAGAATTGTAAAAAAAATGTTTAAAAAAACCGAAAAAATAAATAAAAAGTACAGAAGCGGTGTTCCGGTAAGACTAAAAATAGGCACGGGTGCATCAGCTATAACTGCAACTTTACCCGACAAGGAGCAATAAAAATGGCAAACAACTTAACCGGAAATCCACTAGTGATAGACACGGCGGCAACAATTACGACCTATCCCACAAAGGTCAAATTTATGAGATGGACCCCAACAACTACAGGTGATGATTTACTCGTTGTGGACAATGCCGGAAATACAATCTGGACATATAAGGCGTTGGCGGCAGATGCGAATCAGGGGATTACATTTGACCTCACACTGGATGGCGCAGTGTGTAATGGTATCGTTGTGTCAACAATAGATAACGGCACCTTATATATTTATCTTTAATCAAAAAAACAGACTGACAGGATTCATGATGAAACGACTATTTTTAGTATTTTTAATTATTCTTTTCGCGGTGACAAATGTTTATAGTCACGGGATTGGACCCGGCCTTGTAAACGTGACGGAAGCAGATGGTTCACCGGATGAATGGGTAAAGGCTATTAAATTCACAAATGGCACCGTATCTGTGTCAAACAGTGTGGCAACGGTGACAATTGCCGGTGTTTCCCCTGGGTCCGGGTCGATGACAACGGTTAAGGAGGGAGATACGGGTGTTGGCGATAGCGATATTGTTACCCTTGATTTTCAGACCGGGTTTTCACTTGTTGAAAGCCCTGATACGGAAGTCAACATCAGCCTTGATGTCACACCCAACGCTGGAAACGCAACACTTGTGGTTGAGGAAGATTCCATACAAGTCAAGTATGACACCACCCTTACAGAAGGGGCCAGCGGGTTGGGGGTCAAGGATGATGGACTGACGGTATCTAAGTTTGGTGATGAGGATTGGGGTGATGTCAGCGTGTCTTCAAACTCAGTCACATTAGATGCTGATGTGGTAGCCGCTGCGGAAATGGCCGATGCGGATCATGGCATGGTAAGTTGGTCAAGTGGGGCCGCAACCGTTGAGGATTTTGCTTTAAATGCTGCCGCCGATGCCGGGGATCAGGACATTACATCGGTTGACAAGTTGGAAGGATACGATACGGCGGTTTACATCGATCTTGGGGGAGACACACTCGCTGAGATTGTTGCCGATGGCAGGGTTGACGTTACTGCTCCGAATATCAGGATAGAAGTTGATGCGGATGCTTACTTAAACATTGCCACGGCAGACGGTGGGGCTACAACGATCAGCCAGACATCAGATGGAACCGATCAGATTATATTGGGAGATGGCTCTGACCGTGTGGATGTGGCGTCTGACACATGGGATGTTACAAACGGCGCGATTTCAAATGTCGCAGGGCTGACATTAACCACTGGGAATAATTTTACTATCGGGTCAACCCAATGGAATAGCGGTGACGATATAGACGGAACAAAGGTTGCCGATGCCGACTTGGGAGATATTAGCGCAGCCTCCGGTTCGTTTACGCTTGATGACGATGTGGTTGCGGCGGCTGAAATGGCTGACGCAGATCACGGGATGATTTCGTGGACAACGGGTGTTGCCACTGTTGAAGACTTTGCATTAAACACCGTTGCTGACGCCGGGGATGAAGACATAACCAGCATTGATAAGTTAGAAGGAATTGACACGGCGGTTTATATTGACATGGGTACGGATGGGTATGTTGACTTGGAGGCCGATACCGGGATTCGGTTCAATGGTCCGCTTATCTTTGCCAATGAGGGTGAGCTTGATTTACCTTCATCAGATGCCGATCCTGACACAACGGGAGAGCTCCGACACGATTCGACTGTTGCGGGGTTGGAGACCGGCGCACTTGCTTGGTATGACGGCGATGAAATAAGGTATATAGTCGATTTGGATGCGTTGCCATCAGATGACGATTATGTTGTAACTTATGATGCTGATGCTGATAAATTTTATATGAACTCAGCCGGTGCCGGTGATGTGACTGGTGTTGGTGATTGTGCTACTGGGGCTTGCCTTGATGGGTCTTCGGACGGTGGGCAAACTATTAGCCTGTATGACGGAGATAGTCACAAGTTAACGATAGACGCTGCCGACTTAACCGCAGACGCCACTTTGGTCTTAGGGTCCGATACAAACAACATTACCGTAGTAAACGGTACGGCATCAATCGATATCGCGGCGGGTGCTACGTTAAATATAGATACCGGGCTTCAAACCACAACCAATGCCGGTACGCTCGCGTTTTCGGCAGCTTCAAAAACTCTTACCATAGAAGACGATTCAAATATAGATCAAGATTTATCTTCCGATGCCTCCCCGACTTTTGCGGGGCTGGATCTGACAGAAGGAAATATCACGAATGGCGGCAGTATCGCAATTGACGCGATTACCGCTGATGGCACCAACGTTCTTTTTGGAACGGGCGCGGCTACTCAGTTGCAGTTCAGGGATACGGCGCTTTATATCGCATCTATTGCAGACGGATATTTAGACTTAGAGGCCGATACGGGTATCAGGTTTAATGGTCCGGTTGTGTTTGCCAACGAGGGTGAAATTAATCTCCCATCTAGTGATGCAACGCCCGATACTACCGGAGAGTTGAGGCATGATTCCACAGTTACCGGGTTAGCCACGGGTGCCTTGGTCTGGTATGATGGCGATGAAGCAAGGTATCTGGTTGATTTGGACGTGTTACCGTCCGATGATGATTACGTTGTTACCTATGACGCCGACAATGACGTGTTTTATATGTCCGGTGCTGGCACAGGTGACGTAACTGGTGTTGGTAACTGTGCCGATGGCGCTTGCCTTGACGGATCATCTGATGGTGGAACGACTATCAGCCTATACGATGGCGATTCTCACAAGCTCACCATAGACGCTGCCGACCTGACGGCTGATGCGACAATAGTACTTGGATCAGACACCAACAACTTAACGATGACAAACGGCACAGCAACGGTGGATCTTGCCGCCGGGGTTGACCTGAATCTTGATGTGGACTTCACGGCTGATGGACAAAAAACCACCATTACCGGAGCAGGTCAGGCAAACACGATAACCTTAAATGAAAGCTTTACCATTGGCAACGGAACGGACATCACCATTACCGGGGCGGGTCAGGCGAACACCATTACCCTGAACGAAGGCTTGACTATCGGTGACGGAAATACCGGGACGATAACATTTTCAGCGGCATCAAAAACACTGACGGTTGGAAATGACGTTACGCTTAATCAGGACTTGCAAACAACAGACTCCCCGACCTTTGCCGCCATCGATACAGGGGAGGGGTCAACCGAAGTCTTTGCAATGGATCAGGACGTACAGACAACGGATTCCCCGACATTCGCCACGGTAACGGCCAGTACGGGGTTTGCTCTTGGGGATGGTAATTATATCGGTGTAACCTCAAATGAAAGAATCACCTTCGCCACGGCCGGGACGATTGCGTTGCTTGGTGGTAATGTCGAGGTCGGCGCAACCTCTGCCGATGACACACAACCCCATCTTGCGATTATAGGCGATGCTGACTCTGATGCCGCAGGGGATACCGATGAAACCTTTAAGATAGATTTAACGGCCAATGCCACCCCCACTTCTGCATTATGGGAAATAACCTCAACCCAGAGTGCGGGATACACGTTTGATAAAGAAGTAACCTTTAAAAACAACGCTGCCGCCGCCACCTTTGGCGCTGTAGCCACAAACGCCGATGTAGTGCTGGCGTTTGACGCGGTAACTGCACAGGGATCTCTGACGTACATGGAAGACGAGGATAGGTTCGATTTTGACAATGACGTTGCCTTGTTATCTGATTCTGCCGTGTTGAAATTCGGGGCTGATGCTGATGTCACATTGACTCACGTTGCGGATACCGCATTGTCTTTGAACCTTGATTTAAGAATGCCCGACGAACAAGGCACGGTGTTCGGGTCGAGCCAAGATGTCACGATTGAATGGGGCGACCTTGCTTCTGTTGACGATGTTGATAATTCATTGACCGGCGATGGGTTGTTGATATCGGGTGCTTTAGACGGATCGGATATCAAGATTGTATTTGAAAATACCGATTCCGGGGATGGTGTGGATCTATATGTAAAAGATATTCATTACAGCGGCACAATCACCGATCACGGCACAGGTGATGCCTATATAGAGTTAAGAAATAACACCGGCGGGTATACCGCTACAAGTGGATACGCGATGTATGTGGATGCCGGAACTTGGAAAATGTATGATGGAACTGAGCAGGAGGTCGTGTTTGAGGGAACATCACCCACTTGGACAGGGGCAACCCACGATTTTACAGGGATTACCGGAAATTTGGTCCTGCCAGATAATGCACCGTCTGCATCTGGTGGGATTGCTTTAGTCACGGGAAATGAGCTTCAATGGCATGATGGAACAAAGGTTGTTACTATCGACACCACCGACACCACCGACAATTATGTGTTAAAGTACGACAACGCAACGGCGACATTCAGCCTTGAAGCCGATGCAACTGGTGGGACGCCGGCGTGGGATGATATCACCGATTCAACGGGCGCGATGGCAGTTGAAAGCGCAAGTGGTGGGGAAATCACAACCTTTACCCAAAGTGCCGACAATACCGAATGGCTGTTTGATTTCACAGGAGCTTTTACCACAGCGGCATCACCGGATTTGTTTAAAATAATTCAGCAAACCGGCAACACTGAAGCTGTTGATCTGGTGGTTATCCAGGCGGCAGACACCGATGTAACCCCACTGAGAATCAGCCATAACGGTGAGGATATAACCTTTAAGTACTCTGCCGGTAATGAAATGACAATCGGATCGGGAACCAGTGTTGATACGATTGTGTTTTCTTCGATTGGGATTGAAGTGGTTGGATTAACAGCTACCGGCGCAACTGCTCTTTCGGAAGATGTCAGTATCAGTTTGGACGCTGCCGATGAAGAAATTTCAATTGCCCAATCAAATGCCGCTGGAACTGAGGATGTCGGTTTAATTAAAATAAACGATGATAGGACAGGGGCTACGGCGACCGAACAAAGCGAAGCAACCATTTGGATTGATGCCGAAGGGGTTTACGCAATTTCAATTGTAGATGGGTCGTTATCTGTTGAGGGTGATATCGTTCCTGCCGCAACCGATGGGGCATCACTGGGAACAGATGCGCTTGATTTTTCAGACTTGTTTTTGGCTTCCGGTGGGGTGATTAACCTTGCAAGTGGTGATGTGACAATAACCCATGCAGCAAACACACTGGCTTTTGCCGGAGCCACATCTTCATACACATTTGATGATGCGGTTGATATAACCGGCAGTGATGGGTTGATACTTGAAAATGATGAAACCATAACCAACTCCGTTGACGGAACTGTTTTGATAAACGGCAATTTAAAAATTGGTGCAGGTGGCGCGGTTGACCATACCATAGTGGTAGACGCCTCAGCCAATGACGGCACGATCACATGGGACGAAGACCCCGGCGAGTGGGATTTTGCGGCGGCGATTAATTCAAGTGCGGCGATAACCGGAACCGCAATTACAGGCTCAAGTGTAACCGATGGCACCGTGACACTGGTTGGTGATGGAACCATAACGGGTGTTAGCGTTGGTGGGTTGCCGGATAATATCGTGGATAATGGCATGATGGCAGATAATGCGATTGACTCTGCTGAAATTACTGCTGGTGCCATAGATCTGGCACACTTGGCGGCTGGCATTAAGTCGGGCGATGACGCCACGGTAATAACCGGAACGGCTGGAACAAGCGGTTACGCTGCCGCGTGGAATGCGGATGGCGATCTTGTTGATGGCATCAATCCGGCGACTAAACTGGATACCGCGAGTCCAAGTATGACAGGGGAAATGACTATTGGCGATCCGGGTGGGATAAAGTTAACCGACGATAACTATATTGAACTTGATGCAACTGCTGATGGAATGGACGATGACGAGTATAACGGCATTGTAATTGGTGGTAAAAACTGCGGCGAAGGTCTAACACAGTGGGATACCGTTAGGATTGCCGATGACGCCGATCCGTGGCATCAAGCTGATGCGAATGCCGCTGGTGAGTTTCCTGCACATGGGTTGTCGGTTGCAGCTTGTACCGATACCAATGAGGCGATTATTTTGGTTCGTGGGATTGTCCGCAACGAAGGTTGGACCGGCCTTACTATTGGCGGTGCGGTGTATTTGTCGGAAACTGCCGGAGGTATAACCCAAACCGCACCCTCTGATTCTGGTGATGCGGTTCAGATAGTCGGATGGGCATTGTCCGATTCAGAAATATACTTTGACTTTTCCAGACCGTATCTTGAGGTTGAATAATGAAAAAACTTTTACTTCTATTATTAATATTGCCGAGCCTTGCCTTTGGTGCAATGGATACGTTTGAGGGTTCGGCTGTTACGACATCAACAACTATCGAGGGTTCATCAGGAATAGACACAGTTGATGGAGGTACGGTAACTGGTGGTGTCGCATGTTCCGATCCAGAGGGAGATCAGGTAACGGAAGGTTTTGAAACGCCTGGTTATGAATTGACATCTCCATGTGGTGCTAGTCCATGCTGGGATGAAACTGGAAGCCCGACAGCAAACTACACATTATCTTCATTAAGTGGCGGCTCTGGTGCTGATGAGAATTGTGATTATGGCCTTCAAGCGGTTGGTACTGGAGCCGATACGCATACCACCGTTACGATAGGATCTGGATTAAGTGAGTTCTGGATAAAATTCTCATATTATTTAGACAGTTTTTCATTTACCAGTGGCACGACTATCACTATTTATAATAGCGGGATTGCGAGTATAAGACTATATAATGATGGAGGCACTCCACAGCTTTATGCGAGAGCGGCAGGAGATGGAAGCAAGTATACCATTGCCCTTGATACATGGTATTATATAGAATTTCATGTGGTTAATAATGACACCGGAGATATTACTATTGGAACATCTTATGGTGGAACTGAAATTGCAAACGCAGGAACATTCACAGGTTATGACAATGGCGCACAAACCACATTCTCTATCGGAAATCTGAGTATAAAAACCGCAACTATGGTATTTGGATACTTTACGCTTGATGATGACTCTTTTTAAAATATTAAAAATATATCTTTTAATTATTATTTTTATAATGCCGCTTTCTGCGTTTGCCGAAACTTACTACGTTAAAAATGACGGTAACGATAATTTAGCTGGAACTACGGACGCAACTGCGTGGGCAACGATAGGCAAGGTCAATAGTTCGGTTTCCGCTACCGGCGATGACGTTTATTTTAAGTGCGGTGATACGTGGACAGGAACAAGGCTGTATGTCGATTGGTATGGGACCTCAGGAAATCGGGCAATCATCGGCGCATATTATGGTGACGGCACAATCGGCGTCAGTGGTAATAAACCAATAATCGATGGTGATAATTCCGCACCGAGTACTTACACAGATGGATTGATATATGTCGTTGGTGGTCCATATGTAACGGTTGAGAACATAAAAATAATTAATTCTGCCGGTCATGGCTTGAGGTTTCACACGAATACGGACTATGGCTATGCCGACAATGTTGACGCACAGGATATAGACAATGCCGGTATTATGTGGTGGTACTCAGACAATGGAAAGGCAACAGACTGCACTATCACGCTGGCGGCAATGGCATATCATAGGGGTGAGATAGGCGATTGGCCTGCATGTTTGATGGCCGCTTATTCCCAGAACGCCGAGTTTCAAAACTGCAAGGTTTATAATGTTCACGGTGAGGGTATCGGGTTGTATAAAAATTCTCATGGCGGGTTGGTGGAAAAATGCCTTGTCTACAATGCCGAAAAGGTAGGCATATACATAGAGGGTTCTCACGACTGCATTATTCGGCATAATCTAGTTTATGGCACTACCGACACGACCTATCACCGATATACAAACCCTCCACAATCCGGTGCTGCGATATGGCAGGGTGACGAGGGTTGGGTGCCGTATACGTCTTATAATAATAAAATTTATGGAAATCTGGTTGCCTACACTGCCTATGGGTTTGTCGGTGCTTCTGAGGGGTACGGCCTGACAAACGTGGAGGTTTATAATAACACCTTCATAGGCTGTGACGCTACGTTTTGGATCAGCGCGAGTATCTTTTCAAACTCTGCTTATAGAAATAATATATCATGGCCCAGAAGTGGCGCAAACTACGGACACTATCGAGGTACAAGCGATACACTGTCTTTAGTGTGGAGTAATAACAACTGGTCAACTTCTGTCAGTGGAGACAGATCCGGTACGGGAGATGTTATCGGCGTTCCGAGCCTTTCAAAGACAACCGGATGGGATACGCTGACCGCAGGGAGTTTAGACGGTACACAGTTTGCGCTGCAAGGTGGTGCGGATAATATCGACGCTGGCTATAATGTCGGGTCGAGCAGCATTTACGATCAGACACCAAATGTCGATGAATCAGATTGGACTGCAACGCCAATATCGGTTGCCTTGGAGGATCAGGACGGACATGGCGATAGTTGGGAAATAGGTGGAGATGTTTATACAACAACCGGCAACCCACCGCCAGAAGTCGAAAGCGTCACAATATCATCCAGCGGAACAGAGGTTGTTGTGGATTTTGATCAGACAGTTCTTGCCCCTGGGGGTGACGGCTCAACATGGGCGCTGGTGATGGACATGGATGGTGCAGTGTCGTTCTCATCTCCGTCAATTGATGGCGATGAAATAACCTATACCCTTTCCAGAACGGTTTGGCGGCAGGAAACATTTG
>Ga0180438_10004973_pt1 | contig 18798 bp, 13 predicted proteins | sample SS_ome_12_FD_132455 | JGI IMG/M metagenome (GOLD analysis project Ga0180438, IMG submission 132455) | Hypersaline lake sediment archaeal communities from the Salton Sea, California, USA - SS_3_D_2 metaG | ecosystem: Environmental > Aquatic > Non-marine Saline and Alkaline > Hypersaline >...
CTCTCACATTTCAATGCAACACCATTATCCGCATAATACATGACTACATTCTGACGCCCATTTTCGCCGGAACTTCCACCGGGATAACCAGTTACGTAGAAGTAAGCGTAGGAAGTTCGGTTTTACCCCGAGCCGCAGGCGACGGCGGTAATCCCAAGCCGGCCGAGGCCCAGGCGGAAAGACCTCGGCCGACTCATTGGGATCAACACCGAATCCTTACGCGCCCGCCATTTCGTGCGAGCGGGGCCCGCGGGTGTAGTTTTCCGCAACCCACGAGGCCGGATAGGCGTGCATGCCGTGCTCGCTGTAGTCGAGGCCTTCCTGCTCGTCTTCCGGCGGCACACGCAGGATGCCGGCGGTCTTCAGCGCGTAGAACAGACCGAACATCGTTCCAAAGGCCCAGATCGGAATCAGCAGGCAGCCGACGACCTGCGGGACCAGCGAACCGTACGTGAATGCGGACGAGGCCATCGTCTCGGCGTCAAACACGCCGAACAAGGGCACCGCCAGGCATCCCCACACGCCGCACAGCCCATGCACCGGCCACGCGCCAACGGGGTCGTCGATCCGCAGCTTGTCGAGCACTACGATACCGATCACTACCAACACACCGGCCACGGCGCCGATGACCAATGCGAATTCGTTTATGACGCAGTCGCAGTTCGCGGTGATGCCCACCAGGCCCGCCAGGGCGCCGTTCAGAGCCATGGTCAGGTCGGGCTTCTTAAATGCCAGCCAGGAGACGAACATCGCCACCACGGCGCCGGCGGCCGCCGCCAACGTCGTGTTGACGGCGATCTTCATCACCAGTTCCGTGTTTAGCTTGCCGTGAATCGCCAGTTGCGAGCCCGGGTTGAAGCCATACCAACCCACCCACAGCAAGAAGACGCCGAGCGTGGCGAAGCCCAGGTTGTGGCCCGGCATGGGATACGACTTGCCCTTGGCGAAGCGGCCGATTCGCGGGCCGAGCACAATGGCGCCCGCCAGGCCGGCGAATCCGCCCACGGCATGCACCACGCAGGAACCGGCGAAATCGTGGAAGCCCAGGTCCTGCAGGAATCCGCCGCCCCATTTCCACGAACCGCTGATCGGATAGATCAACCCGGTGAGCACGGCAGAGTAAATCAAGTACGAGAGAAATCGCATCCGCCCGGCGACGGCGCCGGAAACAATGGTTGCGGCGGTCGCGGCGAAGGCCACCTGAAACAGGAAATCGACCTGCGGTGTAAGGGCGCCCGCCGCCGGTTCTTTCTCATAGCCACCGATACCGACCTGGCCGAATCCGAGCACGCCGTAGTTGTAGTCGGCGCCCTCCGCGGCCGCCGGAAAGAAAAACCCGCCGGGGTACATCAGCCCGTATCCGATCAAGAAGAACAGGAGCACGCCGACCGCGAGGTCCATGATGTTCTTGAACAGGATATTGACCGTGTTCTTGGCGGCGTTCAAACCCGCTTCCAGCAGGGCGAAGCCGGGCTGCATGAGGATGACCAGCACCGCCGCGAGAAACAGCAGCAGGTTGTCGATTGCGAAGGCGGAGAGCTGGTTGCTTTCACCGTAACCCGGGACGTCGTTTTCAATAAAGTAGTCCTTTTGTTCGGACGTCAGCATCGAGTACGGCACGAGCTTGACGGCGTCGGTGACGTGATGGATCGCGTCGGCCGCCGGCTTTTCCGTCTCGCCGGCCGTCAGCGTCGCGGGGTCGGGACCGACGTACAGCGTGTCCCATTTCTCCGCCGTCTCCGCTTCCCATTGGTCGGCGGTGATCGGCGAATCTTCGTTCGCCGCCATCTCCGTCCAACGTTCGAGCGTTTCCGTTGAAGCCTCGAAATCTTTTTTCAGGGCTTCGATTTCTTCCTTCGAGTAGGTCTTTGCCTCGGCGGCGCCGGCCCGCGGCGCCGTCAACGCCGAAATCGCGACGGCCATCGCCGCCATCGCAATCATCGCGGGGATGCGTGGTAACCAGTGGATGCTCATCTTTTGCCTACCCTTGCTGTAGCAGGGAAACGTGGGTTCCAGAACGGACATACGCATAGCGCGTCTCGACGGGGGCTGCGCCTGCCTAGAAAACGCCGAGGCATGTAAATAAGCAAGGCTCATGCCAGAATGCGGCGGTGTTAGGCAGTCTGTTTTCAAGTCAGTCGTAAAGCAACACTATTTAGACAGTTACGACATTTATTGTAGGTTGCGTTTTCCACGACATCCCACAAATAGCTGTCTTTGCCGCCCAAAGACCAAGCATCTACTGCCTGCATTTTGGGCGCCAAGAGAGAGCCAGTTCCTGAAATGTTGGCGATATACCGTGGCCTGTGGCTCGGCATTGGGCGCTATGAATCGTTTTCCGGCGGAATCGCCGAGCCGTGGGGATCGACGGTCGGGGCCGCCGCTTCGCGGTCGAGCCGCGCACGCAAGTCCTGGGTCGTGTAGTGCTCGAGAGCCTCGGCGGTGGGATGGATCGCATCCGGCGTCGCCCCGCCCTCCCGCACCAGGTAGGTTTCCCACAGCCGGTGCGAGCGAACGATGCCTCGCGCCTTTTCCCGGCCGCGGTCGGTCAGCAGATAGCCGGTCGGGCAGGCCGCGAGCAGGCCTCGGCGGGCCAGCGCCCAGGCGGCGGCACAGGTGGCGAGGCGGCCGGCCATGATGGCGTCCGCAATGCGCTGCGAAGAGGCGGCGGCTGGCGACCGCGGGCGCCGCTCTTCCCACCGATACAGAAACGCCACCACGTCTTCCGTCAGAATCTGCCACGAAAGGGCCCGCAGGCGGATGAGCCGGCTGATCACGCCGTAGCGGGGGGCCAGCAGCATGACCACCAGAAAGATCAGGCCGCTTACCGTCGCCATCATGCCCGCCATGCTCGCCCCGGCGAAGCCGAACCAGCGGGGAACGGTGTCGGCGGCGAAGTGTCCCCCCACGGCGGCGAGCGCGGCGATCAAGACGCTCAGGCCGACCATTCGCCCAAGCCGGTCCGTCAAAAGGGCCGCGGTGGCTGGCGGAACGACCAACATCGCGACGACCAGGATATTCCCCACGCTTTCAAAACAGGCGACCGCCGTCACCGCCACCAGCGTGACCAGCGCGTAATGTATGACGCGGGCGCTAAGCCCGGACGTGGTGGCCAAGGCGGGGTCGAAGCTGGCGATCTTCAGTTCTTTATAGAAGGCGATGACGAAGGCGAGGTTGAGAAGCAACGTCGCCGCCAGCACCACGACGACTCGCGGCGCCCCCGCCGGCGCAATCGCCGAACCGACAAACCAGCGGTCGAGATCGATGTACTCGATTTCGCCGTAGAGCACGCAATCGGGGTCGAGGTCGACGCGGTCCGCCGCCTGCACGACCATCACCAGCCCCAAGGCGAACAGCGAGGTAAAGACCACGCCCATCGACGCCCCCTCGTCCACTCTGCCGAAACCGCGGACCCACTCGGTAAACACGGCAGTCAGCACCCCGACAACCACCGCCCCGACAAACATCGGCAGGCTGCTCCGCTGGCCGGTGAGAAAGAAGGCGGCGGCCAGCCCCGGCAGCACGGCGTGGCTGATGGCGTCGCCGAGCATGCTCATTCGCCGCAAGACGACGAAGACACCCACCAGCGACGCGCTGACCGCGCAGAGGACCCCGGCAAGGAGGACCCAGCCGTCGGAGGCCCAGCTCCAGGTGGTGAGGTCGGCGAACAATGGACAAATCCTAGCGGGGCCTACGGCCGCAGCCAAAAGCGTTTTCAGCTTTCAGCCGTGGGGTTTGGCCGCAATCGAAGGGCCGCAATCAAATCCGAAGCACGAATATCGAAATCCGAAACCTCCACCCCAGCGCGGGAGGGCGTGGGGGGCGTTTCGAACCTTCGAATTTCGAATTTCGAATTTGTTTCGGATTTCGGATTTCGGATTTCGGATTTCACCTCGTATGCCTGCTATGTCGCGACCGGGTGCGGACTGGCCGCGATGCCTTCGACCGCTTGCCTCTGCCGCAGCAGTCGTTCCAGTTCTTCGATCATCTCCCGCTCGAGCACGTGCTCGATCGCGTCGGCGTCGCGATCGACGGCGCCGGGGGCGATGTCGGCGTGAGTAATCAGGTAGAGCTCCCAGAGCCGGTGTTCATGGACGAGGCGGGCAGCCGCCTTGTAGCCCCGCTCGGTGAGCGTCACGCGATCTTCGTCTGTTGTGCACAATCCCTCGCGGGCGACGCGGCGAATCACCGCGCCCAGCCGCCGCGGCGCCCAACTGCGCAGGCGAAGGAGGCGCCGCCGCGTGGCGGCGGGCCAGGGCCTTTCGGCCTGGCTGGTCGCGCGCCGCGGGGCAGACGCCTCGCCCAGTTCGTACAATCCGCGAAGCAAATGACGGCGGTCGATGCGGCGCGACAGCCGCCGCCGCCGCAGGGCCCGCCACGCCACGCCGCGAGCCGTCCCGAACACCATGCTGACGACGAAGCACACCGTCGCCACCAGCACGATCATCGGGCCCGAGGGCGCGTCGGGCGCCACCGCGCTGATCGCGCTGCCGACGGCGCCGGCCAGCCCGCCCAGCGCCGCCGCGATGACCGTCATCCGGGTCATTCGTTCCGTCCAGAATCGGGCAGCGGCCGCCGGAATGACGAGCAGCGCGATCATCAGAATCAATCCCACCGCCTGCAAGCCCACAATGGTAATGACGACCACCAGGGCCATCAGAATGACGTCGAGTGCGAGCGTGGGCATGCCGCGGGCGCCGGCGTAGGCTTCGTCGAAGCAGAGGAGTTTGAACTCCTTAAAAAGGGCGGCGAGGCCCAGGAGCGTCGCGGCCGCGGCGGCGCCGATCAGCCAGGCGTCGCCGACGAGCATCGCGGCCGTCTTGCCGTAAATGAACGACTTGAGCCCGGCTGCGTGGCCGCTTTCCATCTGCTGCACCATTGTCAGCAGCACAATTCCCAAGCCGAAGAAGACACTCAGCACGATACCGAGCGCGGCGTCTTCCTTGATTCGCGTGAGATTGTGAATAGCCAGAATCGCCGCCACGCCCAGCAGCCCCGTGACGGACGCCCCCAGCAGCAACAGTGGCAGCGACTTGCCGGACCCACCCAGCGATATGCCCACCATGAACGCCAGCGCGATGCCGGGAAGCGTCGCGTGGCTCAGGGCGTCCCCCATCAGCGAGCGCCGCCGAAGAAGCGTGAGACTTCCGACCGCCCCCGCGGCGACGCCCAGCAGCGTCGCCCCCAGCAAAACCACGCGGGTGTTATAGTCCTGCAGCGTCGCCAACCGCCAAAGCGCGTCGATAGGCGCCGCGTAAGCCAGGAACGCGGAACCCGCCGCGCAAACAAGGGACTCGGCAAAGCCCGCCGCGTAAGCAAGGACGGTGGAGCACGAAGCGTCAGCGAGTGTCATAACGCCTGCTCCCGTCGCCGCATCGCCTCGGTCGCCTCATCCAAGAGTGTCAGCCGTCCGCCGTAGGTCCGATGCAGGTTTTCGGACGTGAACACCTCGGCGGTCGGGCCGAAGGCGACGACCCGCATGTTCAACAGCAGCACATAGTCGAAGTAATCGGCGACGGTCTGCAAGTCATGGTGGACCACCAGGGCGGTCTTCCCGTTGGCCCTCATTTCGTGCAGTAGTTCGACAATGGCCCGTTCGGTGGCGGCGTCCACGGCGGCGAACGGCTCGTCCATCAAGTACAAATCGGCGTCTTGAACGAGGGCCCGGGCCAGGAAGGTCCGCTGCTGCTGGCCACCAGAAAGCTGGCTGATCTGCCGCCGGGCCAGCTCGCCAATGCCGACCCGGTCGAGCGCCTCCTGAGCGAGGGCCAGGTGCCTCCGCCGCACCGGCCGCATCCAGCCGATATCGCCGTAAAGTCCCATCGCCACCACGTCGAGGGCGTCGACGGGAAAGTCCCAATCCACGCTTTCCCGCTGCGGCACGTAGCCGACCCGCCGCCGCTGTCGCCGGTACGGCTTGCCGAAGACCCGGACCCGCCCGGACGCCCGCGGCACGAGGTCCATCACGGCCTTCAGCAGCGTGCTCTTGCCGGCGCCGTTGGGCCCGACGACCCCCACCAGCGCCCCAGGCGGCGTACGAAAACCGACGTCCCAGATGACCGGCTTGCGGTGATACGCGACGGTAAGGTCGTGAACGTCGAGCGGGACGTCGGCGTCGTTTTCCAGCGGTGCGGCACGGGCCGCTCCTGCGCGGATGGGGGCAGACGCGGCTTCAACCGCCGTGTCGCCGTTCCAATGGCTCTCATCCGCCAAAGACTCGAGGGAATCGGTAACCACGCTGTCCGCCGACGTCGAAAACAAGGAAGCCATCTTCTATTCGTCCTCCCGGCCCGCCGCGCCCAGTTTGCCGCCGAACCCGCCCGGCGGGACGACGCCGCCCAGGGCTCGGGCGACGGTCGTGATATTGTGATCGAGCATGCCGACGTAGGTTCCCTCGTAGGTCCCTTCCGCGCCCATCGCGTCGGAGAAGAGTTCCCCGCCGATGCGGACCGTTTGCCCGCGGGAAGCCGCGCCGTCCATCAGCGCCTGGATGTTCTTGCGCGGCACGCTCGTTTCGACGAACACGGCCTCGACCTTGTTTTCCACCAAGAGATCGACCAGTTCGTTCACGCGGGCCAAGCCCGCTTCCGATTCGGTCGAGAGTCCCTGCACGCCTTCCACCCGCAGACCGTAGGCCTTGCCAAAGTAGTTGAAGGCGTCGTGCGAGGTAATCAGCACGCGGCTTTGATCGGGAATGGTCGCGAGAACCCGCTGACCGTAGCCGTGCAGGTCCGCCAACCGCCGCTGGTAGACCGCGGCGTTGCGCTGGTACTGCTCGGCGCAGGCGGGGTCGAACGCGGCCAGGGCATCGGCCACTGCGGCCACGCACTGCGACCACGCCGAGACGTCCATCCAGACGTGCGGGTCGGCGTGTCCCGCCGCTCCTTCGGGGTGAATCAAGTACGACGGGTCGATCCGCTCGGTCACCGCGAAGACGGGTTTCTGATTGGCCACTTTCACCAGGGCGTCGGACATCTTCCCTTCCAGCATCAGCCCGGCGTAGAAGACACAGTCGGCGGCCAGGATGGCCCGGACGTCGTCCCGGGTGGCCTTGTAGAGGTGCGGATCGACGCCGGCGCCCATGAGCTGCGTCACCGCGATGCGGTCGCCGCCGACGTTGCGGACAATATCCGCGACCATTCCCACCGTCGCGATGACTTGGACGGGGGGCTGACCCTGAAAGGTCCGGTTCGCCGACGCGTTGGCCGGTCCTTCGCAACCGGCCAGCATCAAGCCGCCGGCAATCGCGAAGGCGGCAAGCGTTACGGCAGCCGCACCCAACGGTTCGACCGCCTTCGTAGCAGACGGATTCACATGCTTGTCCTGGATGGGGCGGCCCGTTGCGGTCTGACCCGTTCCTGACGCGGGGCCGGGCTTCCCGGAAGATCGACCGCAATTGTTTGGCTAATCAAACAATTATTTGAGTCTATCCGCAATCGTGGCGATGTCAAGGGAGTCTCTTCCCCCGCAGGCGGGGGCACGGGTTGCGATCATGCCGCTGGCGGACTATGGTTGCAGCATTGTGGGGCATTCCACCGAGGATCGACGGACGCGGGCAATGCGTTGGCGGCTTGCGCCCCTCCCCGAGAGGGCCGGGAGCCCGCCGGCTTGCAGTTTTGTTCAAGGAGGACGCGTTGAAGACCGAGGTTTCTCTCGCGGAAGTGGCCGCGCTGGTGGAAGGGCGGCACGCCAATCCGTTTAACGTGCTGGGACCGCATCGGTTGAGTAACGGCGACCAGATCGCCGTTCGTGCCTTTCTGCCGGAAATCAGTCAGGCCTGGGTGGTGGAAGGGCCAGCCAACGGCTCGAGCCGGGCATCCACCGAGCAAGACCGAACGCGACGGGTGATGCGGCGGATTCATCCCGCCGGCCTGTACGAAGCGGTTTGCTCTTTTCCCCATGGCGGCGGGGCCGGCGGCGTCAGCCCAGCCCGGTCCGTCGCGAACTACCAAATCGAATACGTCGATTCCCACGGCGAAACGAAAACCATGAACGATCCCTACGCGTTTCCTCCCCTTTTGACCGACTACGACCTCTACCTTATCGGCGAAGGCAACCACTGGCGGTTGTACGAGCGCCTGGGGGCCCAACTCCGCACGGTGGACGGCGTGAAGGGCGTGAACTTTGCCGTGTGGGCGCCAAACGCCACCGGGGTCTCCGTGGTTGGCGACTTCAACGGTTGGGACGGCCGGCGGCACCCGATGCGGAAGCACATCCCCAGTGGCATATGGGAGCTGTTCGTCCCTAGCGTCGGCGTCGGTGAGAACTACAAGTACCGGGTCAAATCGGGCGGCCATGTATCCGACCGGTCCGACCCGCTTGGCTTCTCCGCGGAACGGCCTCCGATGACGGCCTCCGTCGTCGCGGACCTCACGAAATACCGCTGGAACGACCAGGCCTGGCTCAAGCGCCGCAAAGAAACCAACTGGCTGGAAGAACCGGTGGCCATTTACGAGGCGCACCTCGGCTCGTGGCAGCGGCCGACCGACGGCCGCAACTGGCTCAATTACCGGGAACTCGCCGAGCGGCTGGTTGACTACTGCAAGAAGATGAATTTTACGCACGTGGAGCTGCTGCCCGTCAGCGAGCATCCCCTGACGGCGTCGTGGGGGTATCAGACGGTGGGTTACTACTCGGTGACCGCCCGCTACGGGACCCCCGAGGATTTCATGTTTTTTGTCGACCACCTGCACCAAAACGGCATTGGGGTGCTATTGGACTGGGTGCCGGCCCACTATCCCAAGGACGGCCACGGCCTGCGGCACTTCGACGGCTCGGCGCTGTATGAACACGCCGATCCCCGCCAGGGTGAGCATCCTGACTGGGGAACGATGATCTTCAATTATGGTCGCACCGAGGTCCGCAACTTCCTCATCGCCAACGCGCTCTTCTGGCTCGACAAGTATCATATTGACGGTCTGCGGGTGGACGCCGTAGCCTCCATGCTGTATCTCGATTACAGTCGCAAGGAAGGCGAGTGGATTCCCAACGAATACGGCGGGCGCGAGAACATTCCCGCGCTTCAACTGCTCAAGGATTTCAACAAGGAGGCGCACTTGCAGTTTCCGGGCGTGCTGACGGTGGCTGAGGAAAGCACCGCCTGGGACGGGGTGTCGCGGCCGACGTACGCGGGCGGGCTGGGCTTCAGTTTGAAGTGGAACATGGGATGGATGAACGACACCTTGCGTTACATGGCCAAGGAGCCGGTACACCGGCGGTTCCATCAGAACGATCTCACCTTCAGTATGATCTATGCGTTTAGCGAGAATTTCGCGCTGCCGCTCTCCCATGATGAAGTGGTGCACGGCAAGCGGTCGCTGCTCGATCAAATGCCCGGCGACCTGTGGCAGAAGTTTGCCAACCTGCGGCTTCTTTTCTCGTATATGTGGACGCATCCCGGCAAGAAACTGCTGTTTATGGGAGGCGAGTTCGGCCAGTGGCATGAGTGGAATTTCGACGCGCAATTGCAGTGGGATTTGCTGCGGTGGGACACGCATCAGGGCGTGCAGAAAGTGGTGCGCGACTTAAACGCCCTCTTGCGACAGGAGCCGGCCTTGCATGAGGTCGATTTTTCCTATCAAGGCTTCGAGTGGATCGACTGCCTCAGCGCCGATGAGAGCATGCTGGCCTACGTCCGCCGGGCGAAGGACCCCAAAGATTTTCTCGTGGTCGTCTGCAACTTTACGCCGGTGGTGCGGCAGCGCCGCCGCATCGGCGTGCCGGCGCGGGCCTACTACCGCGAGATATTCAACAGCGACAGCGAGCACTACGGCGGCAGCAACGTGGGCAATTTCCCCGGCGCCATGGCCGAGAGAATCGCGGCCCAAGGCCGCGAGTATTCGATCGACCTGACGCTGCCGCCGCTGGCGGCCGTGGTGCTCAAACCGGAACCGCCGCAAGACTGACGCTTAACGCCTGCGGCGTTGTCCCGCCGCTGCCTGGGCGATACGATAGCATTGGCTTGCCCACGAGGCCGTGGCCCGATTCGAGGGAGACCTCGACGCGCGAAATGCGGGGTAAGCTCGAGCTGCCCTACCGCCTCAATTTCCATGGGCACGCCCTCTCATTGTGGGGAGTCAGAGCGATGGCGATGTGGATGAACCGAGCCGGCAGACGAGGTGAATGGGAGAAGGATTTTTTGCGCGATGGAAGGATTTACTTGCAATGGGAAGAACTTGCACAAGACCTGAGCACTGTCAGCAACCGCGCCGCGCTTCGCAGCCTGCCTGAGGCCACTTATCCAAACGCGCCGAAAGGCAGAATATCTTCTTTCCTGGGACAGATATGGATATTTGTCCGAACAATGGAGCTTGGCGATTGGGTTGGATTGCCGAGCAAGCTGAAGCGAGCGATTCACTTTGGCGAGATCACCGGGCCCTACCAATACGACACTACCGGAGAGCCGCGGTTGAGACACTATCGTACGGTGAATTGGTTTGCGCCGGACGTGTCACGCTCGACGTTTTCTCAAGACCTCCTCTATGGTTTCGGCCCACCGACCATTTGCGGCATTGCCGCTGAGGACCGCATCCGATCGATGGCCTCGAACGGATGGCGCACGGTTTCTCCAGTGCCAAGCAACGGAATTCGCCCGCCTCTGCCGCCCGATATTGACGGGGGTTTGGGAGCCTCAATCGATCTCGAGGAATCCGCCCGTGACGAAGTCGCCGCTTTAGTTGCGGCCAAGTTCAAAGGGCACCGGATGGCGTTGCTGGTTGAGGAAATCCTCAAAGCACAAGGGTACACGACTTATCGCAGCCCGGAAGGGCCAGACTACGGCGTTGACATTCTCGCAGCGCCAGGCCCGCTCGGATTTGGGCAGCCAAAAATGGTCGTGCAAGTGAAGTCGGGCGACTCGCCAGTAGATCGCGCCACGGTCGACCAGTTGATTGGCACAATGCAGAACTTTGGCGCCGAACAGGGATTGTTTGTTTCGTGGGGTGGATTCAAGTCGTCGGTGGATAAGGAGACTGCGCGTCAGTTCTTTCGTGTTCGCCTTTGGGATCAATCGGCGCTTATTGACCAGATTTTGGCCAACTATGACAAGCTAGATGAGGATTTGCGGGCGGATCTTCCGCTCAAAAGGATTTGGACCGTTGCGCAAAGCGACCTTGCATCTTCGAACGAGTAACGAGCGAGTACGCCTGGCAGTTGAAACCTTTCAAGAAAAGAACCCGACATGGACCGCGACACGTTTGACACGACGATCAAAGTATTCAAACACCGGTTGCCCTTTCGTCCGTTCACCGTGGCGATGGAGAACGGCGACCGACTGGAAGTGGATCACCCCGATGCGCTGGCCGTGCGCGACGGCGTCGGGTTGTTCGCCGCCCCAGGCGGCGTGCCGGTGGTGTTTGACCATGAAGGAGTGAACCAGATTGTGGGAGATCTGGCGGGGCGAAACTCGGCGTAAGGCGATTCCTGCGTCACTCCAGCCGCCCAAAGTCGGGCGGGCGATCTTCACCCGTCGCGTCGGTCCGGGCTTTGTTGCGGCCCGCGCGGGTCAGCAGCCAGACTCCCACCCACACGCCGATGATGGCCGCGGCGAAGAACCCGCCGAGCCACCATTGGTCGCTGCGGTCCAGCGTCAGGGCCTCGTCCGGCACGGCGTGCGGCTCATAGGCAATGATCATCGGGCTTCGCTGCAGGGCGTCGGGATTCTGCTCGCTGGCATACTCCGTGCCATAGTCGTAAAGCTTGAGGAAATGCCCGGTGATGCGCGTCTCCTGTCGGACGCTTCCGCCGGTCTCAAACCCTTCCGGCAACTCGGTCGCATAGAAGACCACCGGGTATTGACTGGTATACCGCCGCTCGTTTCCCTCGTCGTCCTTAAAGATCAATCCGCGCCTAAGCGGCACGAACACGTAAATCTCATAATAATGGGTGATGCCGAATCGCTCGCGGATGTCGGGGTCTTCGACATGCACCTTGAGCGCCCGCCGCGCGAGCCCCCGCATGGTGACGAGATCGCCGGCCAGTTCCTTGGGGCGAAGCATCATCGGCTCGATGTTGTTATCGACCGGCGGGGCCTCTGGCGGCGGCGGGCCGCGGACGGCGGCCAGCATCTGGTAGAACGGCTCGCGGTCGCGGGCCGTGAGTTGCCCCCCCCGCGTGACGCGGTCGAGCACGCCGATATCGACGCCTTCTTTGCCGAGCAACGCCCGGCCCGGCGTCACGTGCAGCCGCGGGTCCGGCTCGACGGGCCGCCACTCGATGCGGTTGGTTACGAAGACCAGCCGCCGCGAGGACACCTCGCCAGCGGGCATCGCGTCGCCGTTTGGCGATCCCGCCGCCCCGGTATCGCCGCTGCCGGACGGATCGTCCGCCGACTCGTCAATCGGAATCTCCGGCAGCGCGTCCGCCGGCGCTCCCGGTATTGCCGTCTTCAAGAAGATTCCGTCAAAGGAGGCGTGGTCTGCCGTCGGCCGGCCGTCCCGCGCCGCGCTGAGCCACGCTTCCGGCACGTGCCGCGAAAAGACGGTCATCCGCTGGCCGTCAGGTTCCGCGGTGAACTCCACGCGGTAGAATTTTTCGATCTCCCAGCGGCGGGCCATTTCCACCGGCAGCGGGCGCTCCGTCACGTCGGCGACGCGTCCGGAGGCGCGGAAGTACTGTCCCCGATAGGCCGCGGGATCGCGAGCCAAGGCGGTCCAATCCGCCTTCTTCCGCCAACGGGTGATTTGCAGCGGGGCGAACGACGGCGTGTGGCTGAGCAGCTTGATGATCGTTTCCTGCTCGCCGGCGCCGACCGGTTCGTCGTCCAGCAGTTGATTGAAGTGGCTCTCGTCTACGCCCAGTTTGTCGAGCACTTGCCGCAGGCTCGCCTCGCCAAAGCCGAACGGCCCCGATGGCGATTGCCCAAGCGCGGGCGGCGCAAAACCGGCGAAGGCGGCGCACACCGCGGCCGCGCACACCGCGGCCCGCGTCAGGACTCGCCCCGTTGGACCAAGAAAAAAATAACGATTCATGATTGCCGCGACATCCTTTCCAACCGTTGATCGACCGTTTCCACCTGATCGGCCGGCACGGCCTCGTCGAGGCTTCCGCCGCCGCTTCGGCGCGTCATCATCTCCACGCCCCGCGACGCGGCCCGATTCGCGCGGTGCACCGCGAATGCGACGGCCGCCGCCGCCAACATCGTAGCCGCTATCGCTCCGGCGGCGACCCACGCGGAGGGCAGCGGCATCACCGCCGTCTTGCGCGGCGTCCACCGCAGCGTCTTGGCCAGTACCAGCGGGGCCGTGCGGCTTACGCCGATCCCCTCCTTGCCGGGCGCCACGTAGGGGTAGACCCGGTACGAGATCGCCTCGAATTCGACATCTTCGAAAATCCGCCCGCCCAGCGGAAAGCCCTCGGGCAGTTCCGTTACGTACGCGATGATCGGCTCGTTTTGGCCGCGGCTTGGCTGAATGCCGATTTTGTACAGCACGGAAATGCCCGCGTCGTTTTCCGGCGGATCGATCCTGGTGGCCTCGCGGGCCTTGCCGACGATCGAGATCGCCTTGCCGCGGTAAACCTCCGGCTGGGAAAGCAACTGGGCGAAGGTGATCTCGCCGACCGAGTGCTTTTTGAAGGCGCCTGGAGGCGATTCCTCGAGCATTTTCAGAATTTGATACCAGGCCTCGGCCTCTTCGGCGTTGAAGGGAACGCGGTCGCGGACGTCGACGAGCAACTCTGGATCGACGCCAGGGGCCAATGCGGGATCGTTGCGGTAGGATTCGATCTTGGCCTGCCTGACTTGGGCCGCAAACTCGGCCGCGTCCTCGTCGAAATCGGGCTTTGCAGCGGGCGGCTGCGTTTGATCCGTGGCAGACGCGGCGGGCGAGAGCGACGCGAGCGACTCCGCGGACGTGGGCGTGATGGTTCGCGAAAGCACGATCGGCGCCAGGCGAAGGGTCATCGCAGGGCCGTCCGCCGAGCGGGCCTTGTACGAACAGATTTTGAAGAACACGCCGACGACTTCGACCGGCGGCGGGTCGCCTTCTTCGCGACCCTTGCGGGATGTCTTCGAATCGGCGAGGGCCCGCAGCTCCGGCGCCACGTCGAGCGAACTGACGATGACGGGGAACGGCGTCTCGCCGTGGCGAACCAATACCACCGCCTGCCAGAACCGCCGGGGCTCGCCCGCGTCCTCGGGCAGTTCGATCTTCGTCAGTTTTTCAAGCGTTCCACCGAAGCGCAGGATGTGTCCCCGCAGGCGACCCGGCTCGACGAAGACCTGCGGGAGAAGATCGGGCGGCCCGGCCGTCTGCGAGATTTCGTGCGGGTCGGCTTCGCCCAGCCGCTTAAAGATCACGCCCCAAGCGTCGCGCTCGCCACGGAGGATCGGTTGGTTGTCGGTGACCGAGGCGAGCAGCTCATCGCTGATGCCAGGCAGTCGCGCCGAGTCGTCCGCGAATTCCATCGCTGGTTCAAGCGGCGGCGCTTCGTCGGTGGTGGGCGGCTCGTCCTCCGCCGGCGCCGCTTCCGGCGGCGGCACGTCCGAGTTGGTCTGCGTGGGCGAATCGGGCGCCACGATGAACTCCCCCATCCCCAGGCGGCGCGGCCGCGGCGGTTGGTATTCGGGATCGACCTCCTCTTTCACCACTGACTTTGCGGGTTGGTCGATGGGGGCGCCAGCGAGAACCTCGAACCAACGCCAGCTATTCGGTCGGGCGGCCATGTCGATGAGTATGACCATGGCCATGAGCAATCCGACGTACAGAAACAGCCGACGCTGTTCGCGGCGAGCGAGATAGTTTCGGGGCGGTTGGCGGGAAACCTTGCCCGCAAGAATGCCGCCGCGGTGGTGAGGCGCCTCCTCCCGGCTGCGGCGGCTGGGCATCTGAAACGCCATCGCAGTAACCTCTTGCATGAAAAACGGTTACGGGGCAAAGCCGCCCCGGAAGACCTGCTTTCATCCTATCGGTGGGCGGACGCGGCGCCAACCGATCGTCGCGCGCAGCGGTCGAAGTTATTCGCGGTCCGCCGCGATCTAATCGAGGATCACGGGCGGTTCGTTGCCGCCTCCGCGGGCCGTCAGCGCCGCACAAAGCGTCTCGGGATCCACCGACGGGTGGATAGCTATGACGTGTCCGTCGGCGAAGCCGGCTTCGAAGACGCCCCCGGCGTGCTCGCTGCCGAGTTGCCCCGGCTTTCCGATGCGGTCGAAATCGAGATCGGCCAGTCGCACATCAACCGGTTTCGTCCAGGGCACGCCAGGACCAGCGACTTCGACGACGAGGATCGTCTTCGACGCGCCGTCGGGGATGTCGCGCGGCTTGGGGCCTTCCCTGCCGGGGCCACCGGGGAAGATCGTCTCCTGCCCCACGACCACCACGTAGTTGGTCCTGCCCTCGTCGATGGAAGACGAGGGACACAGGTACGCGCGCGGCGTCTGTTTCAAGAGGGCGCGGTTCGCCGGATCATCCCAAGGTTTGTCGAAATCGTACGTTTTGAACAGAGCCTGCTCTTCCAGATATGGCAATAGCCGCACCCGCCAACTCACGGGAGGGCCGTTGTCATTCACGGCGCCGTGGGCCGGAGGGAAGTAGCCGTATTCCGACTCGTGCTGCATCATCGCCAGGCAGATCTGACGCACATTATTCGCGCAGCCGTTGCGGCGGGCGGCTTCCCGGGCGGCGTTGATCGCCGGGAGAAGCAGCAGCAGGAGAATGGGGACGATCACACACAAGCCGACCAGGGCCAACGTGCCCACGATGGCGATGATGGCGACCGTCGCCCCCCCGCCGCCCTTTTTCGCCGGCGGGTAATGGCCCGGTTGCGGCTGGCCGGCTTGAGGCGCACACGGCGGCTGCGGACCCGGCGGCTGCGGGCGCCGCGGGTCGGGAGGAAGGGGTTCGCTCATGGTGAAAGGCCCGTTGGGAGTGAATTGTGACGGTGCGATTCTAGCCGTTTCACAGCGAGACACAAGCTCGCCGCCGCGGTGGGTGGCACGCCCATAGCGGACCATCCTGGATGATCGTCGCTGCCGTGTACTATTCAGTATTCCGGACGCGTTTGTATCGAGCCGCCGGGAGCGATGGGCGTGGAGACCGGTTCGCCGCATTCCACGCCCACCGCCCTAACGCGGCCTTCGGCCGCAACCAAAATCCGAAGCACGAATATCGAAATCCGAAACAAACCCCAAATACGAAATTCGAATATTTAAAACATCCCCATGCGATTCCATGCACGGGCGGCGGTTTTGAATTTCGGTCATTCGTGCTTCGAATTTGTTTCGGATTTCGAGATTCGAATTTCGGATTTCGGATTTCAACGTGCGCGCAAACCGCACTGAAGCTACGGTGTAAGAATCGAAAGGGCTCAGGGCGTGCCACTCGACTTCGCCGCTTCCAGTTTGCCGCGGACGGCGGCCAGGCGGATCGCCTTGGGCAGGTCCGGCTTGGCCAGCTCGGTGTAGATCGCGATCGCCTCGTTCCGCTTGCCGGCGGCCAAGAGCCTTTCGGCGCAGCGGAGGCAGGCGTCGGCGACGTTGGCCTTGACGGCGTCGCTGGTGGACACCAGGGCCCGCTGGAGCGCCGCTGCCGCCTGGTCATTGCCGATCTTCGCCAGGGCGTTGGCGGCCGCAGCGGCGATGGCGGTATCCTGGTCGCCGAGCGCCGCCGTGAGCGGATCGACGCTCGCCGGATCCGCCCGATACCCCAGCGCGTTGATCACGCCGACGCGGGTCGGGCCCTTCGCCTCGGCCAGCGCAGAAAGAAGGGCTTTGTTGGCGGCGGGGGACCCGTTGGCGGCCAGCGCCCGGCGGGCGGCGTCGCGGACGAGTTCGTCGTCGCTATCCAACGATTGGGCCAACGCGTCCACGCACTCCGCGCCACCGATGTAGTGGAGCTGCTTGATCAGCCACAGCCGGGCGGTCTTTTCCAAGTCGCCGGAAAACGTTTCGGCAATGATCGTGCAAGCGACCGCCCGGTCGGCTTCCCGTCCAGGCGCTCCCAGCTTCAAGCACAACTGCTGGAACGATTGCTGGGCGTTCTGGTCGCCCTTGCCGATGCCGGGGAGTTTGAGTTCGAGTTCATTGCGGAACTGTGCTTCGAAGGTGAGTTCCTTCGTTTCGGCGACGGCAAGTTGAACCAGGGCCGCGATGGCCACCGATACAGCGGCAAGGTGGGTCAGAGTTTTCATGGTGGGAATCCTTCGTGATCAACGGGTCAGTGAAGTGATGTTTAGCCCCGAGCCACAGGCGACGGGACCTTCCGTTTAACCCCGAGCCGTAGGCGACGGGAGCTTTCGTTTAACCCCGAGCCGTAGGCGACGGGGTTTCAAGGCAGTGCCGCGGCGCTTGCGGCTTGCGGTTCAACGAACGCGCCGCTATGCCCTCAGCGTCCACGGCTCGCGCTTGGGCCGGTCAAGCCAGCGGTTCGCTTCGGGATCGCCGACGATCTCTTCCTTCTCCGGGTCCCATTTCAGCGGCCGTCTCAGCCAGTAGGCAAGGTTGCCGAGATGGCACACGGTGCAGGCCCGGTGGGCGATTTCGATATCGCGGAACGCCCGAGCCCGCGTCTTGACGCTCTCGACGAAGTCGCCGAGCAAGCCGCCACGGCCCTTGTAGCCTTCGATCTCGACGTCGCCCGCGGGCTGGGCATCGCTGCCGGGCAGCGTCCCTTCGGTTCCGACGTACGTGATGTTCTTCGTGCCGCCGTGGTACATTTTTAAGCCGTTCTTGAAGACATACGTAAGCTGCTTCACGTCCTTGCCGTTGGGAGGCAGCACCTCGACGGGGCCGGTCTTGTGCACGCCGATGGCGAACATCGCCGCGCCGAAGCGGTGAGCGCCCCAGTCGGTCATCCCGCCGCCCGAGAAGTCCCGGTACGGGCGGAACCCGCCGCGAATCAAATTGGAATGGAACGGCCGCCACGGGGCCGGGCCGATCCACATGTCCCAGTCGATCCCCTCGGGCAGCGGCTGCTCGGGCAGGTAGCAATCGCCGGAGGGCCCGCTGCAGGATACGTAGCACTCCTTGATTTCACCCAAGGCGCCGCCACGGACCCGCCGGGGCCAGTCCCCGTAATCCCCCAACACCCGCTGGCTGCCGCCGCTGAACACCCGGTTATAGCGCCGCACCGCCTGGATCATCGCCTTGCCCTCGCCGATGGTGAGGGTCTCGGGCTTCTCGCAAAACACATCCTTCCCGTGGCGGCAGGCTTCGATGGTGATGATCGCGTGCCAGTGGTCGGGCGTACCGATCATCACGGCGTCGATATCGTCGCGGGTGACGACGTCGCGGAAGTCGGCGGTGGCCAGGCAGTCCTGGTTGCCGTTCTTTTGGTCGCACCGCTGCTTGGCCTTCTCACGGTGCGCGGGGACCGGATCGCACACGGCCACCATTTGCACCTCGCGAAATCCAAGCAGACTGCTCATCACGCCGCCACCGCGGCCGCCCACGCCGATGGCCCCCATCACAATCCGCTCGCTGGCGGGCGTGCCGCCATCGGCGCCGAGGGCCTTGCCGGGAATGAACCACGGGACGGCGGCGCCGGCCGCGGCGGCGCCACGGACGAACCGGCGGCGAGAAAGCTCAAAGCGTTTACGCATGGGAGGCCTCCGATGGTGGGTGGGAAAGGTGGGGACGCGGTGGGAACACGCCAACTACGATAACCGCTGGGAAGCAAGATGCAAGCGCGAAAGCCGCGTTTCGCTCCGTGAAACAGCGGATCGCTCTTGTTCGTTTAACCCGAACTTCCTACGCTTACTTCTACGTAACTCGTTATCCCGGTGGAAGTTCCGGCGAAAATGGGCGTCAGAATGTAGTCATGTATTATGCGGATAATGGTGTTGCATTGAAATGTGAGAGTC
>Ga0180438_10004974_pt1 | contig 18796 bp, 18 predicted proteins | sample SS_ome_12_FD_132455 | JGI IMG/M metagenome (GOLD analysis project Ga0180438, IMG submission 132455) | Hypersaline lake sediment archaeal communities from the Salton Sea, California, USA - SS_3_D_2 metaG | ecosystem: Environmental > Aquatic > Non-marine Saline and Alkaline > Hypersaline >...
AAATCTGACTGGAGCGAAAACATTCCCCAATGCATTCTCAGGTTCAGGCTTGAAAATCAATTATAAAAGAGGTTTTTCCCGAGGGAGATCTCTTTCTCATCCTGTAGGTTTCTAGATGTCGGCAAAAGATAGAGGGCTTCCTCCGGAACTAATTCTTGTTATCACACGACTAAATAAGGCCTTCTTCTCGCAGCTGATCCAGGACAAACTGATAGGCTTTCTTGCCCTGTAACTTTATCTTTCCCGAAGGGGAAACAACTATAAAGTGAGGAATGCTATTCAGTTTGAACTGTCTTGCCACAGGGGATTGCCAATCGATTCCCGTAACCCCACTCCGGTTAATATCGATCTTAACAACAACAATATCTTCTCTCATTTCATCCAGCTTTTTAAGATAGGGAGCAATCTGGACACATGGGGGACAATAATCGCTGTAAAGGTCAACGATATTCATTTCTCCCCTAACAATCATTTCTTCAAGATTGACAGGGCCGTCGCTCATGTAGGAAGGGATGTCGCTCCCTCCCTTGAAAAACAGCGAATACGCTCCATAAATCACAAGAGCTCCGAGGAACACCAGTAAAATCTTCGTGATAAAGCCACTTCCGGAGCCAGAGGAAAATGAGCTTGATTTTCTGGTTTTGGAAGCCGCGGGTAATTTTTCACCACAGTGAACACATGTGATGGAACTTGGAGAAAACCTGTCACAATACGGGCAATTCATAATGCCTCCTCATATTTAGCTACCAAAGGATAGCTTCTTAAAAATAAAAATTTCATTTTTTTAGTCAAAACAAATTTCTCGCAACTTTCCCTAATTCTGCCCTGCCCACACCATAGAGTCCCACTCTATTTCCTTATTTAATATAACCCAATGATTTGAAATCCTTTAACTTTTCACTGAGCTGGCGCTGTTTTTCTTCTTGCAGAAGGAGGTTGTCTCTCTTGAATACCTGAAGGAGTCGTTTGGTTTCCGTAAAGATATCTGTTCGTCTGTTGGACAGGTCATATGCCTCATTGAAATCCTTCCGGATATCGTAAAGCTCGTACTCTTTTTCAAGTTCAGGATACTTAAATTGCGTGAGTTCTCCGAGAGAATCAAAGGATATCCTATTGTATCGTTCAGCAGTGTTCTGGATTAACTTCCATCCGTCTTTGTACACGCCTCTCTTCTCGCCTCCATGGAGAAGACCTTCAAAGTAAATGACTCTCTTTGGCTCTCGGTTATTCAGAATGGCTGGAAGCAGGTCTTTTCCACTTATTTCGTGATCGGATTCAACACGAGTAAGGCTGAGTATGGTTGGGTAGAGATCGATCAACTGAACCGGATAAGGAAATTTTTTAGCCGGAAGAATCGAAGGGTATCTGATCAGAAGAGGGACATGAAGGAGTTCGTTATAAAGCGTATGTCCATGGCCGAAACTCCCGTGCCTCCAGAATTCCTCTCCATGATCGGATAACAAAATAACAACTGTTTTATCCAACACCTGACTGGCTCTTAAGGCATCAATGATCCGACCGAAATGAATATCGAAATAAAGGATAGAATCGTCATAGAGATTCACGATGTGATCCTTGTCACTCTGCGGCATTCCCATTTCGGTCAATAAACGAATATCCTGAGATACCATCTCGTACAGGTTGAGTTGGGATTGGCCTTCACGGGCGAAGGCACGCGTGTAATCTTCCGGGACGCGGAATGGATAATGGGTATCCATAAAATGGAGATAAGCAAAGAAGGATTTTTTCTTATTCCTGTTCAACCAGGTGAGGAATTCTTCTGTGAGGTTTTCAGCCAGATCATTCATCATTTCTTTATAGACTTGAAATCCCTGATGAAAACCGTATCGAGAGGTCACGATATGACTGGCCTGGATGGAGAAAGTCTTAAAATTTTTATTCCGAAAGATCTCAGTCAAAGTCAAGTTCACATTGCTCAGCTCGTCGGCCCATCTAAAGGCACTGTGTTCGTGAGGATAAAGGGATGTCAGGATCGACCCTACGGTCGTTTTCGTCCAGGGTGAAGGGCTGAATGCTTTTTCAAACAACAGACATTCATCCGCGAATTTGTCGATATTCGGAGATGTCTGTCTGTGATAACCATAACAGCCGAGATGATCAGCCCTGAGAGTGTCGGCGAGGATCAAGAGGACATTCGGATGGTCAGGAACAACCACGAGATTTTGACCCAGGGACAGAATGTTGCACACAGCTGCAAAGGCTATAAAGGCAATGGCGATTTTCCGGCGAAATCCCTCTGAGAAAACGGCCAAGACGCTCTTCACCTGGGCGAATTTGATTTTAGAAACAAATAGATACAAAAGAATGCCTCCGATTTCGGCAAGAAAACCTTTTAAGATAAAAGAAAATTCAACAGAGGTTAGAATAGATCTCAGGAAAACGTAGAGCGCCCAGGCTATTATCAGGATGAAGAGGAATTTTCTAAAAAGAGGCATGAGCATTTTCTTCTTTGAGATTTTGAATTCAAATAAAAAAATCAGGATGCCTTTAAAGAAAAAACTCCCCATTATGCTTAAAATAAGTAAGACTGCAGATAAGAGCAATCCGTACAGAACTCCCTTGTTGAGATGCGATACAAAGGAATAAAAAGTCAATCTGTACATCTTTTGCGAAAGATAAAGATGAGAGTGAATATGAATAATTGAAGCAATTACTCCGTAAATAAATCCGGCTATCACTCCCAAATAGATGACGTTAAATACGGCTTTTAATCTCATGATTCTTTTCTGGCTGGAACTTTGTTCCTATGACTATTGACTGGCTTTCTCGCAAAGGAAGTCTTTGCCTACTCAAGCAGCGAGTTCATAAGACTGGTTCCGCAAGGCGAATTCCTGAAGCAAATGAATCCACTAGTCCAAAACCGAAGTATATTCTCTCAGAGCCCCTTACGCTAATCAATCGCCTCTTGTGGTGAATTCCAAGATGAATTTTTGCACATTTTCTCACCGAGAGGGGTGAGACATGTTGAATTAATGAATCAAAAATCGGAATGAGTCATAGTCTTAGAGGGAAATTATTTGAGTTCTATGTAGCAGCTTATTTCTTTTAAAAAAAATATCAAGTGATTCCAGCCTATTATGTATAGTGCAAATCTCGTTCAAATGAAATTGTACACCAATCCCAGAGCAACGGACTGCATGATTTGACGTCTTCTGGAGATGTCCCTGTCGTAAAAGAGCTTGAAATTGAAATTCACGTTCAGATATTTGGTTATCTCAACGGTCAAAACATTATCCCAGCGGACATCCGTTCTTTTGAGTGCTCTAAAATCATAGAAAAGTTCGAGTTTTGAAATAAATAATGTTGTCTTTGTGACTTTCCAGATGACATCTGTAACCGACTCTAATCCAGCTTCATTCTTGAACTTCTCAACCTTATCCGTTGTTTCCGGATTGTCCGCATAAGGAACAGGGAAATCGCTGGTGAAAGTCTGCTTGAGGGCAAAACCAAACCGCGTTTTTATTATCTTGTTGGGCGCAAACCCTACACCTATACTCTCACGAAAATATCCAGGATCCATAAAAGCCGATATCTGTGTCTTTGGCTCGAGATCATAGTCATAGCCCGGGGCAAACTGTGTTTCTCCGGTTACCGCGAAAAAAGGATTCACATGAGTGTTAAGTTTATAGATGAGAACGCTTTCCAGTTTGATTTCATCGTTAGATTTACGGAAATCTTGATCTCCAATTTTTGTCGCTCCATAGGTGAACTTGCCAGAATTGGCCCAGTTCGTTTTCTTTCTATCATTTTCAAACCTGAAATTGAGGTTGAGCTGCCAGGCAAAAGAATTCTCCCCGCCCTGGGTCCAGTTGCTGAAATTGGTTTGCGTTAAATTGACTGCACCGACCATCTCCTTATGCCAACCGTATTTCGGCTCTTCTTTCGGTTTTTTCTCCTTTTTCTCCTGAGCTAAGACACTCGAGCTTAAAAATACAATACATATAAGTATAAAAGTGATTCCAATTCCAACAGATTTATACCTCATGATATCCTCCAAGAATTGATTTACTCTCTCTGTTTGTGTTTCTTGAGATAGGCTCTCCAGGTGATCGCCCACTTTTTCGGGTCATCTAATGTGCTGTTGTCAATCTTGTGCACCACGCTTCTGTAAGGCGCATTTTTCACCTTTTCAGGATTCTCGTACGCCTCTTCCACAATCTTCCTCAAGCCGGTAAGGTATTCATCTATCTCTTCCTTAGAATAGGACTCGGTCGGCTCGATGGTAAAAGGCTGGGGAACGACAAAAGGATGATGGCTTGACCAGAGATGGAATCCGAAATCCGCCATGCGGAAGGTTACGTCTTCTGTCGTCACTCCAGTGTCCTTGGTTAGCTCCTCCCAGCTGTACCTCACCTGCTCGATGCGATGCCTTCCTTTCGCATACGGGGCTGAAGCCCCTCTCAATTCTTTAACCTTTTTTAAAATGTAATTATTGTTCAAAACAGCTATATGAGCGGCTTCCTTGAGGCCTTCGGGTCCTAAGCTCCTTACCCAGGCATAAGCTCTGAGAAAAGCCGGGAAAACTCCATGGAAGCTTCTCACCTTTCCGATCGTATGAGCCAGGTTATAATTGAGGAAGTACTTCTTTCCATCATGGTCGACAACAGGGACAGGAAGAAAATCCTTTAGCTCTTCTGTGACTCCTAACGCGCCAGTGGCAGGCCCCCCGCAGCCATGGGGGGAGGAGAACGTTTTATGCAGGTTGAAGAAACAGAGGTCAAAATCAGCCTCCCGGGCCCTGGTGATGCCCAGTATGCCATTGGCGTTGGCCTGGTCATATCCGCACAATCCTCCTGCCTCATGAACAATCTTGGTGAACTCTTCGATTCTGGGATTGAATATCCCCGTGTCCTCGGGATTGGTGATCAGCAAACCGGCTGTCCGCTCGGAAACAGCCTTTTTCAGAGCCTCCACTTCCGGAAGCCCGTCTTCATTCTGATAGAGAGTGATTATTTTATATCCTTTCACCGCCGCAGCGGCCGCATCCGAGGGATGTGAAAAAATAGTTGTGATGATTTCATCTCTCTGGTCGGCTTCTCCCTTCAAATCATGATAGGCATGGATGATGGACGCCATAGCCAATATCGCGTGCGATCCCCCTCCGGGTTGAAGAGAGAAGCTATCCATTCCGGATATTTCTCTCAGAAATGTGTCCAGTTTATAGATGATCTCCAGCGCACCCTGGACTGTGCTCTCGTCCTGCGAGGGATGAAGTTCAGCGGACTTCGGAGAACGCACAAACTCCTCATGGACCTTGGGGCTGTACTTCATCGTGCAGGTCCCCTGCCCTAAATCCACGTTCAAATCCGCACCCAAACAGTGCTGGGAGAGGCGGAGGTAATGCTTCAGCACTCTCATCTGCCCGACCTCTGGCAGGGCAGGAGGCTTCTCTCTCCTCATGTTTTCCGGGAGTGCGGAAACTCCATCGCCCACACACTCCTCGATCTCTTTCTCAACTTCAGGAATAAGGATTCCTCTTTCTCCGTCTGTATCCAGTTCAAAAATAACGGGTTCATCCCATTTGGCTTGATGAAAATTCCTGACTTTCGGCTCTTTTTCTTTTCCCATAGTCAATCCCTCCTTATCCTAAACATTCCTTCAGCGCTCGAACAAGTTGGTCGATATCTTCCTTGGTGTGAATTTCTGTCACGCAGTAGAGCGCGCAGTTTTCAAGCTCCGGGAAATGCGGCGAGAGGTCGACACCACCGAAAATGTTTCGCTCGAGCAAAAACCGATTGATCTTTTCAACTGTTTTCCGGGCCTCCTTGAAACTGACAACGAACTCCTTGAAATGAGGGGATGTGAACAAAGGAGCCTTGACTCCCTTAATCTCTGAGAGCTTCTTCATGGCGTATTGTGATCTCTGCATGATAGATTGTCCCAATTCCTGCAATCCTTTGGGCCCCATAAGGGAGAGATAAACACCGGCGGTGATTCCACACAATGCCGCATGCGTTCCGACAAACTCCTTTCCCTCTTCCCTCACTCCAAAGGATGTCCGGTCATATGCCACATCACCGAATCCGTATTCACCTTCGACAGCCGTCTTCGTGATCCCGAACAGACGCGAGGGAAATTCCATAACGAATTTTTCCTCATCCCGAGTGGCGATGAATCCCCCATGGCCACCGCCAAAACTCATGTGATTGCCGAGCCCCTGGATATCGCCGCAGACGATATCTGCTCCGTAATGGCTGGGAGGAACTATAACGCCTAAAGAGATGGGGTCAACTCCCACAACGCTCAAAGCTCCATTCTCGTGAGCTATATCGGAAATAACTTTACCTTGAGGCTCGATGAAACCCAGGAAAGACGGATTTTCAAAATATATTCCGGAGGTCGATGATGATATCTTCGACCGTAAATCATCAAGGTCTATCAATCCGGTCTCAGGGTCATGTCCCACCATCCGGATGTTGACCACAGGCCGGCAGTAGTTCCGAATCGCCAGAAGCCTGTCAGGTGAGATAGTATCGGAGATGAGCATTTCTCTACGCCCCGTAATCCTCCCTGCCATCCGGATGGAGGTACTGGCCGCCTGGGACCAGTCATATGTCGGTACATTAACCACATCCAGGTCCAGAAGTTCTCCCATCAGGCTTTCGTACTCAAAAAGCGCCTGGAATCTTCCATGGTCTTCGTAAGGCTCCCCTGCATAAGCGGTTAAAAATTCTGACCGCTGGTTGACCTCATCACAAATGGCCGGGACATAATGCGGCCAGCATCCGCCACCCAAAAAACTGATGCTCTCTTGGCAGCTCCGGTTTTTTGCAAGAATTCCTTCCACATGCCGTTTCAAGGCAGATTCGGACAGGATGGCTTCCGGAAGGTTCAACTCACCTTTATACCTCAGGCTCGCAGGAATATCTGCATACAACTCCTCGATATTCTTCACTCCAATCTCTTCAAGCATTTTCGCTTTGATTTTCGGAGCGGAATTGGGAATATAGGGATGAGTCGGTTTTTCCTTTTTTTTCATGGGCAATCTCCCGGTGTAAATTTCATTTCTTTATTTGAACATGTCATATAAAAACCCGACAAATCAATTTGCATGTGACTGAAAGGAGCGTGGCCAACTCTGAATGTTTCATTGCGAGCCAAGCGTGGCAATCTCATAAAAAGAGATATATTATTATTTTTCAAACCAGATTGCCGCACTGCGTTCGCAATGACAATATTCTTGTGAGATTGCCACGCTTGGTTCGTAATGACAGTGATCATATCGTTTTTGAACAAAGTCACCATTTTGTAATGTAAAGATTTTATCAATCTCGAATCTATACTCTCAATCTGTTGGCCTAAGCCAGACCTCCTCCATCAACGACCAGGATGGCACCGGTGACCCAGCTGGACATATCGCTGGCAAAGTAAAGAACAGCATTGGCGATATCTTCGGGTACCCCGACTCGCTCGAGCGGACGGTCTGAAGCTTTCCGTATGAATTCCTCCTCATCTTCGCCTAATTGTTCCGCTTCCTCGTACAAAAGTGGAGTTTCGGTATCTCCCGGGCAAACACAATTCACCCGAATGCCATGTTTCCCATGGTCAATGGCCATCGCACGTGTCAGGTTAACTGTTCCTCCCATAGCTGCGCAATAGGCCACTGCGTTAGGGCCGCCTTTCAAACCCCAACCTGAGCCGGTGTTGATGATGCTTCCTCCTCCATTCTCTATCATGTAAGGAATGACGTGATGGGAGAGCAAGTAAATCGCTTTCAAATCAACGCTCAAAACAAGGTCCCAATCTTCTTCGTTCAGTTCAAGTGTGTTTTTCCGTTTGATGACTCCAGCGTTATTGAACAGAATATCGATTCTGCCGAATTCCTCAAATACGGCTTTGACTATCGCCTCACATTCCGAATAAGAAGTCACATCACACGAAAAAAACTCTGCGTCGCCCCCGAGTTTCCTGATTTCTTTAGCGGCCTTTTTTCCGCTGGACTTGTCTATATCAAGCAAAGCCACACTGGCACCCACCTCTGCGAGACGGACTGCTGTGCCCAGTCCGATCCCGGAAGCGCCTCCGGTGATCATCGCCACTCTTCCCTCCAAGGATAAAAGCTCCACCGCTTTTTTCTTTATGTTCATCGTGATTCCCTCCTGATTGTCAAAAAATCTCGTCTTTTTTCTGAACCATTGAACCGACATAGCTACTATATGCAAATCATTTGAAGAAAAAAAGGGGACATCCCACTTTTTTTCAAAAAAGTTGCCTTTTGTTTATGGCCTGCGATCAGGCATCTCTTTTGCTAATGATTCTGAAGATAAAAGTGTCATTGCAAGCAATCGAAAGGAATGAGGCAATCTTTTAGAGAGAAATTATATTAGTACAGAAATGAAGATATTTTTTTATGAGATTGCCACGTCACTTCGTTCCTGGCAATGACAGGCGAGTGAAATTGCCGCGTTTCGCGGGCGATAATATCGAAAAAGTGTTTCCAAATTACTGAGGGAGTAGGATCATGGCGACTGATCCTGATCAAGCCGAAACAAGAAAAATAGAAAAAACTAAAATTCTATTTGCTGGAGCTGCTCGAGACAACTTTCTTTCCTATTTATCTCACGCACGCTGGAAAGAGAAACAAAATCCGAAAGACCCATTCTGACAGATTGATAAATTCTTTCTGGGAAAAATTTCTTCAGTGCTTGTGCCTGACATAATTTCTGTATACGGAAAAGGATACGGCCATCAAGTCTTCAACAACTATATCAAAATAATATTTCCCTTTAAGAGAAGGTTCAAATGGATATTTTAAGATAATTTTTTTTGTCTGTATGAGTTTATTCAGGCTTTCCTTATAGCTCCTCGTATCTTCGATTTCATCTACTTTTTTATGATTGTGATAAATGTTGATTTTTATCCTGAATTTCGCATTGAAATTTTCATCTTCATCCTTGAAGTTCACTCTTTTCACAGGAATCAAGATAAGAATCTCATTGTCAGCAAACTCCGCCTCGAACCTGAACCTTCTTCCTCCAACCACAATATACCCCTGCGCCATGAAATCCAACTTTGCTTCCTCTAAGATGGAGGCTAATCCCTCAGAATAGGAGGCTAGTCTTAAGATTCCGCTTCTGGACATGCTAAATGAGAGAGCCAATTGATATCTATCGTACCACCACACCTCCGCTGTTCCCCGATAAAATCTCCACCGGTCTTGTATTTCCCAAAACATGTAAGGGACTCCATCGATTGAGACAAAATCGGGCGGTCCCAGGATGATATACATTCTTCCCTGATCCGTGTTCCAGCCGGCGTCATTATCCGGTTCATCATCTGGCCTCAGGGCTCGGCTGAGGGGCCAGAACCATCTGTTCGCAAACTTGATTCTTTCTTCGAACTCGATTTTCGCTTCATTCTCTATAGTTCCTGGGCTAGGGTCTCTGATCTTCCAGAATTCTTCGATAAACTGCCTTTTAGCTTCTTCATCGGGAAGAACTTTATATATGTCAATCTCCTCTTTGGTCATAATTAGTCTTGCCTTTTCATAGAAATCCTTGTAGTAGGGATCCGTTCTCGCCTTCATATTAGAACTGCAGGAAACGGATAACATAATGAATAGAGTCAAGACAATGATGTTCTTCACACCGAATTTAATGCGCTGTATCACCCCTTTATCCACACTTATATTTTAAATCTTTTTTAGCTTTAATGAAACTGGCTGGAAAGTATTTTGGGTCAGAAATTAAAAACAAAATCAATGTAAGGCACCCCAGGAAAAATTGCATCTTCACCTAAAAAATTAATAAGGGCGAGGTCGACACTCAATTTTTCGCCAAAAAAACGTATCCCGTACGAAATAAGCGGCTGGTCTAATCCGGGAAAAATCCAGTTCTCGGTAACGAAAGACATGCGGCTTGAAATTCGCAATTCTCCTCCAATCATGGCCATCGGTTTTTCAGCAAAGTCTCCTTCAACAAATCCATAGCCGAGTCCCGCAGAAAGACTCTTGTCTGGTGTTCCAAAATTAGCAACGCCATAGAGAATGCCGACTAATGAAGGGTTATCATCATCTAAATCAGGCACATTAACCAAAAGAGCTCCTGCTGCGAAATTGAGATTCTTTGCTGTCTTCACTCCAATTTTCGGGGTGAAATAGTATATTTGCTCGCCAATTGACAACCCTGGAACAATAGACATCCCAGCACCAATAGAAATGTTGTCGGTCACTCCGTAAGTAATGCTTGGAAAGAAAAGGTAGTAGTCCGAAAAATAACCTTCACCCTTTTTTAACATACGCCCTGTCGGAGCAAAAAATAACCTTGTGGAGTTCGGATTAGGAAACCAGTATTTTCCTTCTTTAATTGAGGATGCAGGGACCTCTTTGATTTTTTTAATGTTTACAATTGGAATCGTCAGTAATCCCAGTTCCGTTTTAAAATTAATTTCAGTCTCTTTTATTTCTGTAATTCTACCGATAAGGTTAGAGCCATCTTTCAAGTTCAGTATTTGGACAAGCCCCTCATCAGGAATCCTCAATTTTTCCTTAATGCTTTCCTGTTGGTTGGTCGATGTTAGTCCAGGTGAAACGAAAATTCCTGTAAGACACAAACAAAGAGCAATAGCAAATAAGCATAATTTTTTTCTCATTTTCTACCCCCTTTTAACCTGCCATTTTTATCTCTATTGATGAATCAAGACAGATGAATCCCCAATACATCTAATTATTACATTTAAGAAAAAGATTACTAAAGCACCCCTCTTTTTTGCTCGAAATTCTGTATTAATTTACTTAATGCATCTATAAATGTCAACTGAGATATCCCAGTGAGCTCAACAGATGCCAATTTTCAAAAATTACTCTTTTTTTGGCTCCTTTTTTGGAAAACATTCGGCCTCATGCGGCGGCTCCCCTGAAGTAGCGATGTAAGCGTCTCCATCACCTTCTTCTTCAGCATCCGGTTTAGGGTACCATCCAATGTAGACCGGTTTCTCATGCCGCAATAAATCGATCACGGCATCATACTGGGAAGCAGGTGCTCTTAAATAAATAACGTCCTGGTAAACATGAGAGTCGCCTATATTATGACCTTCCTTTGAAAAAGTCGCGTGCCCGACCAACTTTCCGTCGGAATACAGCAAAATCTCCCGGTCAGCGATTCGGGTGACCTGCCCTCTGGCATCATTCCCGAACAACCGGACAAGATAATTATCAATTTTGTAGTGCATTTCTGCCATTCTAACCTCCTGTCAAACGAACCGGCTCAAGCTCGTCTCCCTATCTTGTATCAATTAGAAGAAGAACTCAAGGCTCATGGAATAAAGCTCTCTTTCCAAGGTCCATAAAATAATTCTTCCTGACTTCCTGAATTTTTAGACAGCGGCTGGAATATTTCAGGAAGGAGTGAATCTCTTCCCACGGAAAAAAACATCCCTGAGATTCATTTCCTCATCCATGATGACCACATCCGCATCACAGCCTCTCTTTAGAATTCCTTTTTGGCTCTCAACCTTCAGTAACTTAGCTGGATTGATTGTCACCATCCTCAGTATCTTCTCAAGCGGCATTCCAGTAAATTGCGTCATGTTTTTCAGCGCTAAACTCAGCGCTGTAGTGCTCCCGAAGAGTTTTCCATCTCGTGTAAAAGAAGCGCCCTGAGTGATTCCATAATATTTCGAGGCATCAGTCACCAGGACGATTTTCTCTTTAGGCTTGACTCTCGTGATCAAATCCAGGATTGATGGATGAAGATGGATACCGTCTGCGACAGCTTCTGTATAAACATCATCGTTTAAAAGAAAGGCCCCGGCTGCCCCTGGTTCCCGATGAGCGATCCCTCTCATCGCATTGAATAAATGTGTTGCAAGCCTGACCCCTGAATCGACGGCCTGCTGAGATTGTTCATAATTGGCGTTCGTGTGGCCGGCTGCAGGAATGATATCCTGTTTACTTAAAAAGTGGATGATATCACTCGCCCCTTCGATTTCTGGGGCTACGGTCATGATCTTTATGTTTCCCTCAGAAGTTCTGATGTATTCTTGAACTTCGGTCAAGGAGGGCTTCCGGATATACTGAGTTCTATGGGCGCCGCTTTTTTCCATCGAGATATACGGACCCTCCAGATTCAGCCCGATGATATCCGGGATGTCCGGGATGGATCTTTTGATATTTACAAAGGCTCTGATCGTATCCAGGGCATTTTTATGGGATGTCGTCATTATTGACGGCAGGAGGGAAGTTGTTCCGTTTTGCAAATGGACCTTTAATGCTTTGACGATCGAATCCGGGGAAGAATCCAGAAAATCAATACCCCCTCCTCCATGAAGATGAATATCTATGAAGCCGGGGACTGCGATTTTCTTGTCGTAATTGAAAATTTTTGTTCCCGGAGGGATTTCTGAATCATCGACCTGTCCGACCTTAGCAATTTTTTCCCCCTGAATAAGGATGGCGCCGTTTTTTATTTCTCTTAGAGGAGTATAGATATTACAATTCCTAATAAGCTTGAATTCAGACATTTTACTTCATGTAATCCTTCACTCTTCCCTTATTCTTGAATACCCATTTATAATAATCTTTGTTGGTTAATTGAGAACCGGCTTCTTCATCCACAAGGATTTTCACCCGGGGATGAAGTTGGAGTGCAGAAGCCGGGGCTGAAGCCGTGACCGCCCCTTCTACGCAATTTTTTATGGCTTCACTTTTTTCTTTTCCAGATGCCAGAAGAATAATCATCTTGGCTTCCATCACTGTTCCGATCCCCATTGTCAAACAGAATCTCGGAACTTCCCGTTCATCCGTAAAGAAACGGGCATTATCTCTGATAGTCTCTTCAGTCAGGGTTTTGACTCGAGTCCGTGAGGACAAGGACGAGCCCGGCTCATTGAATCCGATGTGGCCATTGCGGCCAATACCCAGTATTTGAACGTCGATTCCCCCATAACTCTTGATCTTTTCTTCGTACTTCTGGCAGTGAGCTTCGATATCAGATGGCCTGCCTTCCAGACGGAAAATATTTTTCGTCTTGATGTTGATGTGTTTAAAGAAATTTTCTGTCATGTAATAAGCAAAACTTTGAGGATGGTCTTCTTCCAATCCCAGATACTCATCCAGGCTAAACGCAACTATGTCCGAAAAATCAAACTCGTTTCTCTGATTCATTCCTGTAAGTTCTTTATACACACCTAGAGGGGTTTCCCCAGTGGCGAGGCCAAGGACCAGGTTGTTTTTTTTCTGCCATTCCTGGTGGATGATGTGCGCCGCTTCCTCGCAAATTTTACCGTAGCTGGATGTGATGATCACTTCCATTTTGCAGCCTCCGACATCTCCTTTCTCCAAAATTCGACCGTCTTTTCTGCTGCATCACGGCTTTTGGCTTCGATAATCAACCTGATTACCGGCTCTGTGTTTGAAGGCCTGATATGGACCCAGTAGTCCGTGAACAAGATTTTCAAGCCGTCCAGAAGAGAGATTTCTCCTTGGCCGGCGTATTTCTTCCTCAACTGCCTGATTATGCTGTAGGCCTTCTCCTGCGTTCCCTGGATTTTATCTTTGATCATGTAATAACGAGGAATTCCATCCTGAAGCTCTGAAATCGTTTTCCCTGACTCGGCCATATACTCCAAAATCAAACCCATGGCTGCAAAGCTGTCTCGACAGGGATGGATATCCTGAAGAATCACCCCCCCGTTTCCTTCTCCTCCGATGGCTGGCTTTTCCTCCTGCGAGAGGATGTGCTCCACCACGTTTATTTCTCCGATTTTTGTGCGGATGACCGGAACATTAAACTCTTTAGCAATATCATCAATGGCCCGGGATGTGGAAAGATTGATAACGACCGAACCGGGATTCTGACTCAAGATATACTTTGAAGCGAGGGCCAAAGTCAACTCTTCTCCGAGCGGTTCTCCTTTCTCGTTGACAACAGCTAACCTGTCCGCGTCCGCATCCTGGACAAAACCCACATCCGCTCTATTCTCAACCACTGTCCGGCAGAGGCCGATAATGTTTTCTGGGAGAGGCTCGGGGTGATGCGCGAAAGAGCCGTCAGGCACACAGTTGAGCAGGACAGGCTCGCAGCCCAATTCTTTCAAATACCGGGGGGCCAGCACGGCTCCGGCTCCGTTAGTGCAGTCGATGGCCACTCTAAACTTTTTTTGTCCGATTAGACCCACATTGAAATACGACATTAGCTTTGTCATGTGAGGCTCAGTGGAATCCTCTTTGAATTGGGGAGTCTTATATTTTTCCACATCTACCAGTGAAAACTCCCCCTGATGATAGATATCCAGAAATTCATCCACCTGATGATAGTTCAAATAGAGTCCCTCTTTGGTGATAAACTTCAATCCATTCCATTCTTTCGGATTATGGCTGGCTGTCACCGCAATGGCTCCGATCGACCTCGATTCTTTCGCTAAAACCTGTATGGAAGGAATCGGACTGATACCGATTTCAACAGGTTGACAGCCCACTGACAAAAGCCCGGAGATAACGGCTTTTTTCACCATGGTTCCTGACTTTCTCGAATCCTGACCTACGATAACGCTTCCTCTTCCCAGGTAGGTGCCGAAAGCCTGGGCAAATTTCGACGCAAGTTGAGGAGTCAGGCTCTCGCCTACCACTCCCCGGACTCCTGAAACACTGATTCTTAAAGATGTCGCTCTTTTCATTTAACCAACACGGAAATAAAATTCATCACTTCCTCAACTCTTTCTCTGGCTTTCTCCTTGGATCTGTCCTCAGCGATGACTCGGATCATCGGCTCGGTAGCTGAAGTCCGGACATGGATCCAGCCGTCTTTGTCTTCAATCTTAATGCCATCTGAAGTATCGACAGGGCGATCGGCATAGATATTTTTAGCCTCATTGACTACGGAGTGAATCTTTGTCGGCGGACAGTATATTTTTTCTTTGATTATATGATAGCGAGGAAGTTCATCGACTAATTCCGAAACTTTCTTCTTCCTCACAGCCATGATTTCCAAAATTAAGCCCATGGTTAAAAAACCGTCGAAGGCGGACTGAAACTCTGGAATCGCGATCCCTCCACTCCCCTCCCCGGCCATGACTCCATCCTCATTGATCAATGATTGGATGGAATAGGACTGACCGACTTTGACCTTCACCAGCGGACAGTTCTTTCCCCGGGCTACTTCTTCGATCATCCTGGAAGATGAGTGGTTAGTGACGACTATCCCTGGATTTTTATCCAGGTAATATTTCGCTATCAGAGGAAGAGTGAATTCTTCCGATAATGTCTCTCCGTTTTCGGCAACAAAAGAAATCCGGCTGGCATCGCTGTTTAGTAGAAATCCCACGTCGGCATTCACGACTTTCAAAACCGAAGCCACTTCCTGAGCATTTCTTGGCCTGGGCTCAGGGTCATGCGGAAAGTATCCGTTCGGCTCATTGTTGACCGCTATGAGTTCAAATCCCATTTGCTGACTAAAGACATCGATGATTTTTGCTCCGGCTCCATTACAGGGATCAATGACCACTTTGAATTTGGCCTTCTTTATGGCTTCGGCATTCAAAAAATTCCTCAATTTCTTAAAATAAAAATTTAGATAATCATCGATCAATTCTATCTTCCCCAAATGATCAACAGAGGCCTTAGTAAATTTGCCCAGATGGTAGATATCCAGGACCTCTTCCCCCTGGAACATGTTCAGATAGGTCCCGTCTTGATTGATGAAGGTCAAGGCATTCCATTTCAGGTCATTGTGCCCGGCCGTGATCGACACGGCCCCCTTAGCCTTAAAGTGCTTAACCATGTATTGGATGATGGGCGTGGGACAAATCCCTAAATCGAGGACAGTGCAGCCAGTGGAAACCAAGGCGGAAAGAGTGGCTTCGTGGAGCATAGGGCCTGAGATTCTTGTATCCCTGCCGACAAGAACTTTTTTCGAATCGAGATAAGTGCCAAATGCGCAGGCAAAATCCATAACCAGCTCCGGGATAATCGTCTCTCCCACAATTCCTCGGACACCGGAAATCCCAATTTTCAGGAGTTTCATCTGAATTCTTTCTTCACACTATTATAATCTTTTGAGTGATGACTTTAAATATGTGCAGCTCGACTGGATGATATATTATCTCAACTCATTGTAAAACAACCAATTAGAATATAAAATAAATTGTGAATCAAAAACATGGTTTTCAGCTTTTCTGTCTGCCCGAATTCAGAGGCAAACGAATCTAGGGGACTGAAGTGATTGACCTGAAGAGTAATAATAATTTATGCCTCGGCTGTATTTTTTGAAAACAAAATGCGGATACTCGTGACAGGGACGTCTGGCCAAATCGGCTCAGTCATCGCCTTTATGCTTTCATCAGACCATACTGTTGTTGGAATCGATCTTGCTCCTGGGAAATACACAACACGTGAAGGAGACATCACTAACAAAGATTTCATATTTTCTGCAACTCAAGACATCGATGCCGTCATCCACACATCCTCGCTCCATGCCCCTCATCTGAAAGAGTATCCCGCTGAAGCATTCGTGAAAACAAACATCAATGGCACGCGCCACCTACTTGAAGCCTCGATAAAAAACAAAGTTCGTCGTTTCGTCTACACCAGCACGACTTCTCTTTATGGTCATGCCATGAATCCTGATGAAGAAGCGGTCTGGGTGACAGAAGACCTCATCCCTCAGCCTCGGGATATCTATGATGAGACTAAGATTGCCGCAGAAGACCTGTGCAGGTCTTTCTCTGAGAAATGCGGACTGCCTTGTACCAGCTTGCGCGTTTCCAGATTCTTTCCAGAATCCGAATATCTTATGGCTATCTACAGGCTGTACCGGGGAGTAGATGTGAGGGATGCGGCTGAAGCACATATTCTCGCCATGGGAGCTGATTCAAAGGGATATGACGTCTTTAACATCTCAGCCCTTTCTCCATTCTCAGAAAATGAAACGCACGAACTGTTTCACGATGCGCCCCGTGTGCTGCTGCGTCATTTTCCCTCGCTTGACAGGCAATTTGCCCAGCGAAACTGGAAACTACCCAAGAGTATCGATCGCGTTTATGTCATCCATAAGGCTGAGAAGCAACTCGGGTATCGACCGAGATACAACTTTGAGGATTATCTTTGTTAACTCAACATCATCGCCTAAAGAAAAAACTTGCTTCAGTGCATCATTTTTAGGCTTCACTTTTCAGAATCGTCAAATCTGCCTTAAAGACGAATTAAAAAACGAATGAGATTAATCTCTTGACTTTATTGCAGGGGAAAAAATATGATTTATACCCGCCATGCAGAAGGCGGATCACTTTTCAATGGTAAATTTTTTGGGGAGAAAGTAATGATATCTTTTTGGAATCAAGCAGGTTCCACGATAAAGAAAATGAACTGTAATTATTTATAATAACCGGGGAGGTCATCATGGATTTTAAAACTATAAGAGACAGATTAACCAAATTGGATACGGCCTGTCTTTGCGATTGTGGAAAAAAACTGCGAATCATGGACCCGGATATACGCCCAATCACCAGGGGTGTCAAAATGATCGGCAGAGCGCACACCGTGCACTGCAAAGCCGACTTTTTGACAGTCATCAAAGCGCTGCACGATGCACAGGAAGGAGAAGTGATCGTGATCGATGGGGAAGGAGAGAAAACCGCTTTAGCTGGGGAAATGTTCGCCATTGAGTCAAAAAAGAAGAAGCTTGGCGGAATTGTCGTGGACGGTGCATGCCGTGATGTTGAAGGAATAAGAAAGATCAATTTTCCAGTGTTTTCTCGTTACATCACTCCTCAAGCCGGAACTTCCTCCAAAATCTTCAAAACGCAGATTCAAGTCAATTGTGGCGGTGTATCTGTCTCACCAGGAGATGTAGTTTTTGGCGATAATGACGGAGTTATCGTCATGGATGAAAAAGAAGTGACAGATATCCTGGATACAGCTGAAAACATCCAGAGAGTTGAAGCGAAAGCCATCAAAAAAATGGAGGAAGGTAAAAATCTAACTGACGTGCTCAATTTCTTCGACCATTATGCAAACGTGAGCAAAAAAGAAGAGAGCCGGCTTATCTTCACTGTTTAAACTTAGGGGTCAGGGCTCGACATTAGACATCACTAGAGTGAGAATGTATCTTTTTTTATTAATTAAAAAAATGTCTAACGTCGAGCCCTGACCCCTAATATGCCGTTTTAATCCGGATTTTCAAAGGAGAAAAAAGTGAAAAAACCCATGCTTTACCTGTATACAGCTTTGTGTCTCCTGATCCTTTTCTCCTGTACAAAGCCTGCCGTCGATATTCCAAAAATTAAGGAAGAAATTCGAACCATCCTCGACAGGCAAAAGGCCTCGTGGAATGAACAAAGCGTTAAAGGTTTCATGGAAGATTACTGGAAGTCAGAAGACTTTACCTTTCAATCGGGGAACAACAGGCTTCACGGCTGGGAAGCTCTGTATTCCAGGTACAAAAAGAGCTACACAGGCGAAAATTGGGGAGAACTGGATTTTACAGATATCGAGATAAAAGTTCTCTCGAATGATTATGTCTATGTCTTGGGAAGGTATAAACTCGCTTTCAAGGATTCCTCAAAAGAAGGCCTGTTCACGATAATCTTACAGCGAAGGAGCGAAGGCTGGAAAATCATCCACGACCACTCTTCCTGATAGTATCAGAGCTCGACATCAGACATTTTAAAAGGAGATTAAATCTTTATTAATTAATTAAATAGATTCTCTTCCTTATTGTGTGGGTAAGACTCAACTTAGATAACATAGAAGAGCATTCAGGGATGGCTGAAGCGACATCGGAAGATTTAGCCTTACCGAATCTCTTTGGAGGGGGAACAGCTTCGCTTTCCCCCTTCCAAC